>Ga0307379_10007398_pt1 | contig 14941 bp, 6 predicted proteins | sample UN2MG_FD_202237 | JGI IMG/M metagenome (GOLD analysis project Ga0307379, IMG submission 202237) | Soil microbial communities from Risofladan, Vaasa, Finland - UN-2 | ecosystem: Environmental > Terrestrial > Soil > Coastal area > Acid sulfate soil | place: Finland: Risofladan, Vaasa | collected... | reverse complement strand
TTGATCATATAGATTTTTCGCTGACTGAAGTTCTTTTATCTCACCGTTTATTCGGTTTATTTCCGCATCCAGTTTCCGTACACCTTCCACAGTAGTCATGATATTAAATTTATCATAACTCATACTATGATGAGGATCATCCGCTATAACTATACCTTCAAAAGATTGTATCGGAATGTTTCTTTTACCCTTCCCTGCTGTATAATCAGTATCAATTTTTAATGCGTCAGCATTATTATATATCCGTGCTTTAATAATTTTTTCATTCCTATACAACTCAACAAGACGGTTCTGAAAAACAACTCTACGCCTCTCTACTCTCCTTAAGACAATTCTCATACTCCTGAGAGAATTACCAACAATAAGCCCTTCTAGTCTTTTTATGTCTTCTCTTGTGGTAGCTATAATTTGACTGTCTTCACCGGACATTTTAATTCTCCGTTAAAAGAGATTCTATAAGAGTAAATGCTGCTTTAAGTGACTGAATTGCCCCTACACCTGCATCCGTAGCACCGTAACAAAGAACAATTCCAACAGTAATACCGTTTGGGCCACTGAATCCCGAAATATCCTCAGGTACTTTTGCCTGCTTTACACGCTCAACAAACACGGGCATACCTCCTTTTACAGGCGGTAAATATAAAAGAGCAAGAGAAGGCCCAAATATAAAGACCTTAAACTGCTCTATTAACCACGTAATTAGGCTCAAAATATCCCTGTACATCCTTATTCTTAATACCATATGATTCAGAAAGGCAGAAAAAGCATCGGAAGCGTCAGTAACAGTTCCCCTAAGTGTATCAAGAAATCCTGATAGCATTCCTATAATTTCTGTATACCAAGGAACCATAGCTGATATCTGGATTGAAGACCAATTATTTAATTTCCCTGCACCTATGGAAAGGAATTCAAAACGTCCCTGTGGATGCTGGATAACATCTGCAATATTATAGTTATCATTACAGGTCTTTATGGCCACATTTAATTCCTGAGAGTTTGGCCCTTCGGGCCTTCCAACTAGCCCACATGAACGAATCACATAATAATAGTTAGTGATAGGGACATCCTTTCCGTTCTCCTCTATGTAAGCAAATTCTATATCACTACCAGTAAATTTTTTTGTCTTAATATCTGTGTCAATATATTTAAGAGTAACTGAAGTAAGTGGGGCAAGAACGGTAACGGGCCCCTCACCTTTATTAAAATCTGTATCCTCATAAACATATTCTATCCTTTCAGGTATTTTAATGGTACTTTTACCATGTTTTATTGCAACGAAAGCGTCTCCGGCAACCGAAAGAAGACCTGGTTCACCCGTTTCCTTATTATCTACAAGAGAAGTAGGTTTATAAGGTTTAAACACTTTTTTACCCTTCGTAATACGACTCCTATAAATATGATAAGCTGATGATGTAAAGCTATTATCCCATTCTATCTGTACTCCGAACTTTTTATTATCATAATCTCTTTTCCTACGAGGTTTGTCAAGTTCTGCTTGGTCAACAAAATACCCACAAAACCCTCGAATATTCGTTGGAGGGGGTGGAGATAAATTTATAGGAAGGAGCTGCATAAAATCAAACATAGAAGCCAGCTGTTGTAATCCTGTCCACATATCATCTATAGATTCAGTATCTAATAAAACTACCAAACCACCCACGTAAGCATTCGTACTAAAAGTAGGTCTGTTATCATCTTTCGTATTATGTAATGAATTCTCAAGTCTACTTATGAAGCCTTGAAAACCCCCGCGTAATTGATGCTTTGAATCTATATTCCCTGCAGACTTCCTTAACAGAGCTGGAGGAGCAAAGACACTGGCATAAACACCAGCATTTAAAGATCCTGCAAACTCATCTATCTGATTCTGAGCAAAATTAATAGCGCTAACAAAAAGCTTTGAAAAAGAGTTGAAACTACTATTAAATAGTTCGATTATTCTGAGAATTTTTTGAAGAATTGTAGTTATTTTATCTAATTTTTCAAATGCAGTCTCCATCCCATGAGTTATATCTGATACCCAGCCCAACTTGTCATCTATAGGAACTGCCATACGATTCCAATCATCTGTTCCGGCAATCCCAGCTCCAGGAGAAGCATTAGGTCCAATTATCTGACTTATGTCAGTAGGTATATTACTGGAATTAGCTTCCAGTTCTGATATAAAATTATCTAGCGCTGCAGCTTCTTCTCTGGTTTCTGCGGCAGCATTGGTTACTGCTGGAGCAATATAAGGGAAAGCTTTCAATTTTGCACTTAAATCTATTTGAATAGTGGTCATAGCGGTCATTATAGGTGCGGGCATTTTAAAACCTCTTCATCTTTTTTATTTGCTTTTCTATTTTTTTACTCTTCTCAAAGACAGCATGACCAAGCATACCTGTCAACTCTTCCAGGCTCCTCATCATAGTATTGTTTGAACTTACTCTTTTCCAAACCAATGTCTCTCCCTCAGTAGAGTCTTTTAAATGAAACTCTTGTTGATCTGAAGAGCTGATTTGTTCGACGCTATTTGCGCTTCTATTTGTTTTAGTCTCGCGTAGCATCCTTGTCTCCTGTTAAATCGATTATTTGCCCATGCATAAATATCTCCCGGATCCCCGTCATTACCCAATAAAAGCCCTTCACTGGCTATACTATTGTATATCTGAGATTCCCGGGTTTCTAAAAAAGGTATTCTACTTAAAAGAATACTATCCCGATCATCTATAAAAGAAATACGCTCATCTAATAATTTGTCTGAAATAGTCTGATAAGCCACGGTGCAGTCCCTTAAACCGGGATAAATGATTGCATTAGGGTTTATGAATTGTGTTGTAGGTATAAAAGCTTCACAATATTTTGAATCATAAAGAGGGTTACTTGTAGCGTCTACAACGGCTGAATTATTAAGAGCTGTTCTCATATCACTGACCAAAAGTGAAGAATATAAATACTCTTCCTTATATGTATTTATACCTATTTCCCATAAAAGAATTACTGCTGATGAATCCGTTACATAACGTAAATTATTGACCGCTGTTGTGTCCGTCAAAGTAATAACTGGTGGTACATCAAGATGAAATGTTACTTGACCTGATACTGGGCTGTAAGTGGAAGGAACCCCCCATCCTGTAAATGAGCCATCAATCTGGCCAGTGAGAGGGGTTTCACCTCCCACATTCGGGGTATAAGTGGTACTAAATAATGTTGCATTCAATATTCTCCGGTCATTGTCAGTCGGAGCTTGAAGAATAAAAGTAGTCAGCCCTGCTATAGGAGTGACCCATCCAGTCGCAACAGCTATACCATCTCCATCAACTCCATGGACAACTTGTGTGTGCTCGGTAAAATCCAGAGACCATTTCCAATTGACTCCCTTTCCCTCCCAATCCAGAAGTATAGGGTCTATGTCAGCTTTTGCTGCACTGGCATCAGCTAATGCCTCCGTAGCTGCTAAATGGGCTGCCGAAGCATCCCCGGAAGGTATACTGTCTTCTGCAATGATATCTCCGGTTGCAGTAATCTGAGATTCTATCTTCGGAATTTCTTGAAGTATAGTAGCCCGCTCATCTGTCATTTCTAAAGCGGCATTATTCGTTACAATGATTCCGGCACCGCCTGCTCTGGTAAGTTTATCAGGGTATGCAGACAACGTGTTCAAATACCCTTGTTCAGCACTTATAAAATTGCGCTCATACCCGTTAAGGATGATTTCAGGATTATGGTCTGTTCTATCCAGATTGCCGACCGCTGTCTGGTCACTGGAGAAACCTAATTTGTCAACTGTTGTATTATCACCCATTTCCAACATATTTGCCGGGTAAGTTGTACGCATAACAAGAGTATTCTTATAACCATATGTTGTAGAAGGATCCAAAATTCTTTCAAAAGAACATGTCAAACCGCTTACGCCGGCCGTCAGTATCCTGGCTATTGTAGGGCCGTCCGGATCTGAGAAGAATTCACCAATAAAAGGATCTGTAGGAAATTCAAAAGTATAATCTTTACCTATACCGTCTATAGTACAGTTAAAGGCATCTCCGGAGAGTATCCCGTAATTTTTATCTTTCGATCCAATTATTTTTGCACCAAGAAAACCGTCATCATCATAAATAGGGTATCTGTTATTCGTTGCAGTATAAGGCCCTGTCACCGTATTTTCTTCAAAAGTACCATCAAGAGTGAGGCTCGTGTCGCTGTTTGTTGAGTCAATGCCGTATCTTCTCGTAGTGTCCACAGACCCTATATATCCGCCATCATTTAATTGCTTTGTCCAAGCAGTTCCCACACCTGTTACCGTTGCAGAGTTCTTTGTAAATGTTGCAACATCGTCAAAGAAATAGCCTGTCAATGGATTGACTCGTATGGGTTCAAGATTGGTATAATCAGCACTTGGAAATATCCTACTCACTACTTTAGCTGCGCCGCCCTGCTCTGCCTCAGAGAATGTGCCATCATTATTAAACAGACGTAACCCCAAACCAGCTTCCATCTCAAGACCATAATCTTCAAGCCGGTGTTGAAAGAAATCATAAATATTTTTGAATACACGGCATTCAATCTCAGTGTCTTTTCTCCAATATTCATCACCCGTAATACCCGCGTCATCATTAGTAGGCGAATCAATAGTTGGTAATGAACCTCCTTGACCTACACTACCACTAAGTTGTTGAGCCTCTTCCTCCATGCGAGGAATGGTGACCCTTTCAAGAAAGTCTCTTTGATTCATTACCTGGATATAGAACTGGTCAAGATTTATATATTGGAAAGATGCTGAAACTTTTGACTTTTTAGGTAAAGCAACAAAATACCTTAATGAATATTCCAGCTGGTCATCACCAAGAAACTGGCGCCCGAGATAATCAAGTTTATATCTATCTCCTCTTTCAAGGCCATTCTCTAAAATGATAGTACCAGCTTCACTAAGAGAAAAATTTGAGGAGTCAGTAAAAACAGTGGCGTCAATATCCTTATACCTCAGCGCATCTGAAGCATATAGAACTGTACTGGAATCCCTATATACAGAGACATCAGTGACCGGTATTATTTTATCACTTTGCCATCCCGAAGCATATGTAGTCAGGGATAACGCATCAATACCCGAGGAATCAATTGCACTTGAGAGATCCCCAAGAGTAGAAGAATTTTCATATGAAAAGGCCGTGCCATCTATGGTTAGTCCCGTAGCAGTAGAGGTCACACTTAATATTCTGTCTGAATCATTATTCATTATAAAAGCGGACTGATTAAATAAGGTGACAACTGACTTCTCAGGGACAATCTCTATATCACCCGCAGAATAAATTGGATTATCGCTGTATTTTATAGTTGAGAGCGTCGTTAAATCCGTCCGGTCAGTAAGAATCTCGGAACTCAGAGAAATAACCGTCTTACTTATTTCACTATCATAGACAGAATTGGAGACTTGATAAAGGTCATTTTCAACATTTAGAAGAGTTTTAGGCCTGAAAAGATCTCTTATGTTTGTACCGGGAATTGTTATTGAAGCGCTTCCTGTTACTAATGGATCAGCAGTTAAAGGTACCATTAAGAAAGAAGGAGAACTGTCAGAGATACTTATTCGTGGATTTGTTAAATCTTCAGGCACTGCGTTTTCCAAATATATCCTCGTACCGTAATTATCATAGGCTGCATCTTCAATTATATGGTAACTCTCTGAAGCCGCATCAACTCTGGCTATAGTCATTATAGAACTGGCATCAATGAAAGAGGTTAAGTCTGATCCTTCTATATAAACTGCTGTTGAACCCTCTTCAACATTTAGAAAATTGATCACTACAGGGAAATACTCTACATAATTCCCAGGATCTCCCGCTTGAATAAATTTATAATCTATAACTACCACATCATTGCCATCAAGTCCTACAGAAAGATTGGTTGAGTTCTTCTGCAATATGATAACGGTACCATCGGTAGAATAACCTGTTAAATCATAATCTCTATCCCGGGCCTCATTATAAATTCTCAGAATTGTGATATCACTGATATCAAGAGCAGCGTTTGCCATCGTAAATTTATAATTGTCAACGTCCTGTATAGTCAAACGAGAATCGTGGGCAGTGCAATACCATGTACCGTCCTCAAAAGTTAAATCACTTACATTTTTGGAAAGAGGTGTATAATTGGCCTTAAATATGTCTGTATCCGTAGAAGTTTCCTCTAGTAACACCCTTCCAGTTAAATAGCTAACAAAGAAATCCACACCTTCTTCCAAGAACACGCTATTCTTTGAGAGAAATATTGAATCCTGCTTTACCGGGTATCTATTCAATTCAAGAATAGTGCTCCCAGCTACGCCTTGTTTAGTTTCATTAGTAACTGAGGCGGCGTCAACCATATAATTCACTTCATAGATTTCTCCAGGAGCAGGGTGGTCTTTATCTCGGGGTTTTAACCTCCCACTGGCCGGCTGGAAAAAAATATCATCATCAACTTCTGCGGGAAAAGAGATTTTCTGTTTTTTACCGTTCAAAAAGACAGAGAAACCATAGTCAATATATGCACTGAAATCATCACTGACATATTTTACAATCTGCTCATCAACAACCGTGCCTGTTATCTCCAAAGTACCTGTATTCGGCTCCAACATATAGTCCCTGAGCGTTATTTGAGAAGTGCCGTCAACACTGATAGACTCTGACCCGGCAAAAATCCCAGGAACAGCCTCTCCTTCATTATCAATGATGAGCATTTGGCCTGATTCAGTTAACCCTGCACTAGGCTGTACACCAGAAATACCGTCTAAGAACATGATATTTGCAACAAAGCGCTGATCCGGAGGCGGAGGAGTTTCATAAATGGGGCTTTGTGAGTAAGTCAAAACATAATCTTGAAACATAGCTCTCTTTACATCATTAATAAAGAGTTCCATACTTGCTTCTGGAAAAGGAACGACCGGAAGAGCAAATTGAAACGCCTCGTATTGAGTTTCAGTAGCGAATGTCTGATTATTTGTTACAGCTACATCCATTAAATCAGGAACACTGGCATTAAGAGCCCGGGTAAATGCTAATTCAATACCATCAGCGAATGGTAAAAAACTAGTAGAAGTGGTAAGGTCATTCTCAGTTATACCATCATATTTCCATTTTGCTGCCTGACCGTCATATGTAAAATTATTTTTAGCATATTGGATCTTTGTAAGGCCTATTTTCCATCTTTTTGCTGTATAAGGGCCGCTGGTAGTGTCCCCACTATATGCAGAAACCAGATTCAGAGAAGTAGGTGAATTAACTTGAGCTATTCGGAAAAAGTCCTGATATCCGTCATGTTTTATAAAATCTCCTCCAGTGAGAGACGCAAACCCTGTACCCTCTACTGAGACACTTCCAGAAATAAAATTTGCCTGCCCTGTGGTAGTGTTTACTATAACATCAGGCTCAGTCACGTATTCCCGCTGATCAAGATCGAGCGAAAGAGAAAAGAGTCCGGAAAAAGTTGCATCGGAATCTATCTGAAAACTACTTGTTGTATCGATATTTATAATTCTAAAAGTAGTAGCATTGGCAGTTAAATTATCCCCTACTTTTAAAGAAGCTGTATCCAATGAACTGTAAGGCAAGTCAAAAAGAAAATTACTGACAGTACTATCGGAGGAAAAAGTACCGCTACCGCTTACAGAGCTGTCTGCCGGTACATAGGTGCCACCAGTGTATACCGGGCCAGTAGTTCTGGCATTATTTATACCTGACCGCGCTCCACGTATTTCAAATGGTGTAAGGTCTATGGTATTATAAGATAGTAGTGTGTCAATATCTGTTGTCATTTTACACAAGCTTTCCTATTCCTGGTGCCGCAGGAATCGTTATAGGTCCTATAGGTGGGGAAGCTGCCACACCCATATTAGTTACTATTACTGTTCCTGCAGACATTATATGATTACATATACCAAAGGATATGGCCTTTATCATAGCCCTCAATTTATCTCCTGAAATTAATCTGAAAAAGGATTGACTCAAAATAAGTGCTTCGAGCCCTGAAGGTATTAAACCTGAAATCTTTCCTGTACCAGTTCCGGGACCTGCTCCTATGATAACCCCCTGAAGAACAGTTGCTTTTAAAGCGTTCACAACCCCAAAGGCTACCGAATCAAAGAGTGTCTTTATATCCCTTCCTGCAAGGCCCTGAGCAGCAGCAACTACCATCATTAACCCAGACATCCCCGAAGGTACCAATCCCGTAATACGACCTGTCTGTGTGCCTGCACCGGGCCCTAAAGCAATGTTGGTACTATTTATAATTGAAGCGGCTAATACATACTGAGAAGTAGCATTAGACACAGCACTGATAAGGGGAGGAAACTTGCTCCCCGACATAAGCTTTGATGAAGCTTTAAGCTGTATTAATCCTTGCATTGCTTGTGGTACAAGAGACATACTATAGTGCCCCCTTTTTAAAACGTCTAATAATCTCCAGATTTCTCTTATAACTCAAACCATTATTTATTCGTTGTGAAGCTCCTTTAATACTCTTTGATTTTTCCATAATTTTAATTTGATCTATTGTAAAAAACTTATGAAAACAAAAAGAATAGAATTCATTAGTACCCCTCTTTGGGAGTAAAAAATTAAAAGCTCGGCACATTACAAAATATGGTACATTGTGTCGTTTTGCTAAAGTTTTAAAATTTTGCTTCCTTATTATATTAGCTAGAATAAGTTCATCGTTATCAACTTTTTTAAGAAAATTGATGTATAATTCATCAGTTTTATAATTAAACATGTAATCTTCAATATGAATACATAATTGTTTATCAATATTAAGAATATTCTTTTTTTCAAGTCTGCTCTTGTCGTATATTTCAAGATGTATTTTTGGATATGTTCTTTTAAAAATATCTATCTTTCTTTTATCTGCTTCAGAAAAATAACCTTTTACTTCTATAAAATAATCTTCTTTTAATAAATAAAAATCAGGACAATAAGTATGTTTATTTCCATCTATTTCATATTTAAATTGTCTTACACCTTTATGACATAAAAATTGTATTCCTTGAGATTTTAACCAGAGACCAACCTTAAATTCCCAGCTTCCTTGATATTTTATATTATCATAGAAATACCAAGAACATTTACCACTACCTGCAGGAGATCTTTTTCCAAATCGATGCCCTCTTATTCCTTTTTTCTTTTTTACTGCATCTACTTCTCTTTTTGCTTCTTTACAATTTTTTAATTTAACTCCAGACAATATTAACAAATTTTTAAGAGTCTTTCTGTATATTTTATATTTTCGTGATATTGATCTAATATTATTACCTGGTTTTTGATATTCTTTAATTATTTTTTTACCTGTATCTGATTTTAAAAAATTTAATGTCTTTTCATCTCTTTTTTTCTTAGCGAACACTAAAGAATTATATGGTTTAATATTATATTCTTTCAAAATGAGTTTTAAGATATCTTCGGATATCTTAAATTTTTTACAAATATCTGAAAAAGTGATAATATTATTCTTATAAAATATTGCAATTTCTTCTTTTTCTTCCTGAAGGATCTTACTGAATATCTTTTTTAAATATCTAGTATGTGTTGTTAGATCAGCTACATGTTTATGTTCTTTTACTCTATGACTACGGTAAATATTCACACAACGTGGACTACAAAATTTCTTAGGTTTTATAATCTGTTTATCACAAATACCGCATTTTCTATATTCATATACATATTGTTCTCTATATAACTCTGGATTCATTTTATGAGTTTGTAAAATATGAGGAGCCAATCCTAATTTACTCATTTGTTTATTACATAATTTACATAACACAGTTTCTGAATAAATCATTATAATTCCTATGCTATACTAACTTTATAAGATCCTAAAAAAGGAGCACCTGTTATAGGGTCAAAACATGACGGAATACCAGGGAGCCCTGTCAAAGCCCCTCCTATGGGAGCACCCGAACCTAATTTAACCATTGGGGCATCAACCTTCACTAAAAGACTTCCTTTAATAGTGACCGTTGAGCCCTCCATGGTAACCATACCAATAGGAGATTTTATCTCTAATTTTCCTACTCCCATACTGAGTTTGTATGTTCCAAGGATCATTTCAGTTTCATGAACACCGTTTCCTATTGTCTCCTTAATATTACCTAAATTTATTGATACTTTTCTCTGTCCGAAAGTACTGATTGTCTCTATAAGATCACCAGCCATTATTTCCAGCTCATCATTTCCCTTAGGAGCTATTGTAGTCTTTCTGCTTCCGAATTTACTCTGCTTCTCTTTTGATACCGTTTCAGAATACACCCCGCCAACACTGAGATTCTTATCACTCTGTACGGATTCAGTTGAAGAGCCGTCAATTGTCTCCTCTTTCATCCCGTTTATTTTTGTAGAGAATTCTCCAGATACATTTACTCTCTTTCCACCACCAACTGACTCGTATACATTACTCTTATATATCTCCTGTCTGGAAAAACCTGTCCAACTTTTTCCTGCTGTCAATTCTACGGTTTCATCGTCAGATCCATTTACTTTTATATAAATACCTCGACTGGCCTTGATATCTATGCTTCTGCTATTATTTGTAGTACCGTGAGATCCAACATTCCAGCGAATACCTCCAACGGTAGTCAGGTCCCATGAATTTTGGTCTATTCCTTCTGGTCCCCAGATTTCTTTAAGATTACCTGCTGCCAAAATGGACATGGAACGGCCTGATCCAAGAGGATTAGACTTTGACGCAGGGAGATGCATAGAATAGTGGCCCTCTTTATCCACTCCTAAGAAACACCCCGAGTTTGGGAAATTGAGAGCATATGCAAGGCCTATTGTAGAGGGTTCATCTATCCCATTTTTCTGACTCGATGCCTCTAGCCCGAAATTACCTCTCTGTGCTGTGGGAGATGAGAATAAATTTACTTTCAGTATTTCGCCATATGTTTGAGGATTTTTCCTATCTGCGCCTATGTAGTTACCCAGAGCAAAAGAAACAATAGGCTCCCGTGTGGAAAGAGGAGACATACTATTTATATCATTAAGATCAAGTTTACCGTCTCCCATTTCATCAACATCAACTCTATATTCTGTATAAAAAGGAGTATCATAGGAGATATCTTCACCGTGGGGGACAATATAGATATTATCTTTACCGTTTGGTAGAGAAAGAAGACTACCATTATTGGGGATCTTTTCTCCCTCTTCATTATAAAGAACCATAGCATTCCGGATGGCTGGTCCACTATTAATTGAAACGCCGTCAGCAAATACAAAATGATTTAGAGATGTTGAAATAATGGACTGATCAGCCTCACGAATAACAATGGAGTCCTGGGCTTCATCATGGATTTCTACATCTTCATTTAGAAAAACTGTAGCGCCAAGGGGAGAGCGCATTACCATATCTCCCTTGCTCAGTTTCCTGAATTTAAATTGTATCTCATTTATATCAGAAGTAGGGATGGCATCAGGAAATACTTTTACCTGGTTATAATTTAAACCAGCATCGAGACCAGCAGGCAGAAATCCAATGCAGAGGGGGGATTTCCCCTCATTAAAACCAAAAATTCCCATTGCCCCCTTCTCAGGCAACATGCCTATACAACCAGCAGGACCAGCATAGGGAAAAGGTATAGGAATCTTATTTCTAATACTATTACCAGGAGCCCATCTGACCGTCATCTCATATTTATCAACATCGACTTCTTCAATCACTCCTGTACGCAACGAAAGATATTGAGTCGCTACATCTTTAAGAATCCAGGAAGGGCTTTCACCTTCATTATAAATTTTTCCGTTGTTCATTTACACTGTCTGACTATTTGCCATTTGTTCATAGTTTATAGAGCTTGTATTCATTTCTGCTATTATCGAAGCATTTTGAGCACTTTTACTGGTATTCTCTGCTTTACTCTCATTCTGATGTGGTGATATGCAATCTGATACTGAAGTAGTATCAGCAATTACCCCTAATATGGTAGGCATTCTATTCTCAGTATCAAGATAAAGTGGTACCGCGCCTTCCCTGTCCTTGAAAAAAAGTATATCCATATTCTTTGATTCATAGGTGGCGAGGGGTCTTGCCATTGTTGTTAAAAAGACTTCTTTCATAATAGGTAAATTTACATTATTTGTATCTGTCAAATTTAAATTAGGGGCTATTAAAATAGGATTTAGAGCTCTTCCATAGGGAAAGGAACCAAATACCTGATAACCGTATTCATCAGTAAAAGGAGCAGTTGTCGGTGTAACAACTCTTTCTTCTCTTTTTGGATCATCTTTTATTCTATCTTTTAATAGATAACGCCCCTGTTTCATGGATACTATTCTTCGTTGACCCTCAAGTAATTTCATTTGATCATATTCTACTTTATCTGTTACCGTCATTTGAGGAGGGCCCTCTTCCTTATTAGGAGCTGTACAGCCCCTCTTTGGCTTAGAGTCTTCTTTAGGAGGATGCTTATCTTCAATTTTATCAGGTTTATCCGTGACTTCTATTTTTTTATCAGGCTCAAATCTGTAAACTTTATCTATTTGTAATTCCCATTTCTTCTGGTCATTCTCATACCATACCTTTCTTCTCTCTGTCTGTAAAGATAGAGTAGTTGTAAAAGAACCCCCATAATCAAAGGAATGGTTTATAGATCTGACATAATGAAAACTATCCCGATGTTCCAAGTAAATAGGATATCCTAATCTTAATTCCGGGCGCCCCGGTACAGTGACACTTCCTGTTGTTACTTTTGCGTTCATTATATTCATTTGACCTAAAGCCAGAGATCTCGCCAAAGTGGGGTTATTTACATATTCGAGAGTAACCTGCTGGTGCCTTATTCCAAATCTCTTTGACAAATCAATATCCATATGAAAGCCGACATCTTTAGCAAAAGGTGTTGTTCTCAAGTTCTTATCCTGAGGTGTAAAGACAGTAAGAACAGTGATTATCCCTTCAGTATCCGTGTTTATAGAATAACTGAGCACATCAGAGGGCAAAATAGTATAGGGCTGTAAACCTCTGACATTAAGGTTATAAAAGGGAGGCTTAAAAATCCAGTTACCATCAACATCTTGAAAAAATTCAAAATCTATTTTATTCTTTATTTCCGTTGCTATCTGAAGTTTTGTCATGTATTCAGCGTTTTCAAAGTCCCCCATATCATCGTAATCCGCAAATGTCTCAAACTCAGTAATAAAATTATAATCTACTATTAGCTCTCTATCGTCTTTAGGATCTAGCGCCTGCTGATTTTGAGATTTTTTTCCTTTCTTAGACACCGTAGCCGTTGGCCGAATAACTTTGACTCCATTTATCTCAACGCGTTTGCCATCCATTCCATACATCTTTAACAAATTAGACTGATTTCCTAGACGTTTTCGCCAATATGACATAATACCCTCAGGACCTATGGCATGCTCCTTAAACTGCTTTGGAGGGTAGATAGTTGAAAGAGGTGTTTTTTGTGCCAACCATGCAGGAGTTACAAATTCATGCATACCCATATTTGTTGTTAAAGAATAAATAATCTGAAAAGGGTTTTTTCTATTAAAAACTGTTGAAAAAACCGTCAAAGACTGCCCACCACCGGCTGCTATATTACTCTCAGGAACAGGGTGGACATTTACTGAACTATATGCCCACCAGTGCAATACATCAGCACAGGATAAATTTATTTTATAGGCACCACCCGAATAATTCTCCTCTACATTGGTTATAAAACCCCAGAAACCCGGATAATATCTTGGCTGGTCCTTTACCATGAACCGGCCTTTGAGATAAATTTTGACCTCCATCATAGGGATAAACAAGGGTGCACGGACTGGTGTAGAGCTATCAATATTCTTATAATGAACCCAGTAGTTTGAATTCTCACCATAGATAGGAGTAGTAATTTCAATATTGGCAGTAGAAGATCCGGGAGGATCCATATTATTCTGTATACTAACAGTAGTAATACCGTCATTAAAAGAAAGTTTAGAGTCTCGACCTGAAACAGGAGCGATGACCTTTGTCGTAAGACTTCCACCTATATAGACAAGTACATCGGGGGCCATCTTTATAACACCCCGATTATAAAATTCCTTTAATGTGAATAAACCGCTGTCATTTGCCATTATAATACCTTAACGTTCAAGTGCCGCACTATTCATCAGAGGCGGAAAGCGCTTCAAATCGCCTTTCCCATTCAGCTATGTCAACCGGTTCAGTCGAAAAAAGGTCACCCTCGAAAGGAGGGTGGCTTAACCTGCCTGAACCGGGTTCTACTTCATTTTCATCAATTCCTATAGCCAGCCTATCGATAAGAACCTTGTTATTTTTATTTATTGCTTCTGTTAACCGGGCATTCTCGGGTTCTCCCAAAGACTTTCCTATAGGGATAAAATGCCCTCTTACCTCATTCAGGTCATTAAAAGAGGCGCTACAAACAAATTCAAAGTTATAATCGAATAAAAAAGGTCTCTCAGCCGCTTCGTCGATCGTGAAATTATTAAAATGACCGGAAAAAACTTGATTATCGTACGCTATTTCTACTCCGTGCACAACACTAATAACTCTTGTCAAATCTGTCTCTAAACGTGTAGGGTCTAACATTTGATAGCCATTATTTCTATAAGCAAGAACAAACGCCAGAAAATTGGCATAAGCAAAGGATCTACGCCTGCCTATATTAGTCAGACCTGAACCGTCTACCATAAATGCCGCAGTTTTACCCGTTGAAGTAATAAGATCCTGATTAGGTCCCCACATTTGAGTAATAAAGCCTTTACGAGTATAAGCACCTTGAACCGAAGATGTTTTACCGTGAGTCATATTTGACGGATTAATCAACATTATAAACTGCAGTTTAATTTTATTGCTCTTATCAGCTACGGCTATATACATTGGAAGAGTAGGTGTTAAAGCGCCTGTCAGAGCCGAGTTAAAACGAGTAAGCTCATCATCTGTTAATAAAGAGGTACTTACCGCTCCTGCTTCTTCAAGAATATTTGAGGCTAAG
>Ga0307379_10007397_pt1 | contig 14941 bp, 12 predicted proteins | sample UN2MG_FD_202237 | JGI IMG/M metagenome (GOLD analysis project Ga0307379, IMG submission 202237) | Soil microbial communities from Risofladan, Vaasa, Finland - UN-2 | ecosystem: Environmental > Terrestrial > Soil > Coastal area > Acid sulfate soil | place: Finland: Risofladan, Vaasa | collected... | reverse complement strand
CCGGCGACGATTGCCGAGCTTGCTCAGAGGTTCAAGTCCTCGAACTCGTCGATCAGCTTGTCCAACTTATCTCGATGCACTGGTTCCCGCTCCGTCGGCGGGGGCGAATCACCGGGCGCTGCGCCGGCCCCCGCGCGGCCGCCGACAGTGAGCTTCACCACGGGCCCCTGAGCCGCCTGACCCGACGCGTCGATCCCACCGCCCGCGTCCGGCACGTTAAGGCTGACGACGTCCGGCACGTCGCCCGGTGCACCGGCGATCACCGGCGTGGGACACTCCGGAAACATGATCGCGCCCTGCGGACAAACCCGACTGCACGCCGGACACCCCGGCTTACACGCGTCCGCGTCCGCCACGAACACCTGCTGGTGCTCGTCCAGGCCGTACACGCCGAACAAGCAGAAGTCGAGGCACTCCAGGCAGTTGGCACACCGGGAATAGTCAAGCACCGGATACCAGCGCGGCTCAACGGTGCGGTCGGAGTCGGCAACCGCGCCGGGCGCGACGTCGGTCGCGAACGACCCAGCGAGCCGCTTGACCTCAGCGACGAGTGATTGCGTGTCGTCACCCGCGCGCAAATCGAGGCAGCTAATGCGGCGCTGCGCATGTTCGCTGATACCGTGGTGATGGAGGACCCAACGCGTCGCCCGCGGGTAAAGCCACGCCAAGACGACCAACTCCCCGCTCGCTGCCTTGAGCGATCGCAGCGCCGGGTCATCCGGATAGAGGTAGTACAGGTGTGGAATGGCGGTCACGCCGATCCGCGCGTCGCGGCCCAGCCCGGCCACGAGCTGCTCCTCGCGTAGCCGCTTGGCGGGCTCATTCTCCGGCCACCGGGACAGAACGACCGTGAGTCGCTGCGTGGCCATCAGGTCCTCCTGCGCTCGCGCACGCGGAACAGTGTACCCCCTCTCGGCCCGCCCATCCTCTGGCGTTTATCATCCAGTATGTCGCCGCGCCGGGCATGCGAATGCTGGTTTAGCCTTCGACCTCCGCGAGCAGGGCCTCGGTCTGGTCGAGCATGTCCTCGAACAGCTTCATGGCGTCCTGGATCGGCTCCGGCGAGGTCATGTCCACGCCGGCCATCTTCAGCAGGTCGATCGGGTACCTGCTGGAGCCGCCTTTCAGGAACGAGAGGTACGCCTCTACCGCGCCCGGTTCCCCGTCCAGCACGCGCTTGGCGATGGCCGAGGCGGCGCAGTAGCCCGTCGCGTACTTGTACACGTAGAAGTTGTAGTAAAAGTGGGGGATGCGGATCCAGTAGTTGTCCACCAGATCGTCGTGCGTGTACGCCGGACCGTAATACCGCTTCATGATCTCGCCGTACACGGCGCCCATGGTGTCGGCGTTCAGCGGTTGACCCGCCTCGGCCATCTCGTGAATCCGCTGCTCGAACTCGCTGAACATGGTTTGCCGCCACACCGAGCCGCGGAAACCCTCCAGGAACTCAACCAACAGGTAGAGCTTCTTCCGCGGGTCCTCGATCTGTTTCAACAGGTAGTTTTGCAGCAGGATATCGTTGGTGGTCGAGGCCACCTCGGCGACGAAGATGACGTAATCGCCGTATACGTACGGCCGGTTGGCGCGCGTCAGGTACGAGTGCATCGAATGCCCCATCTCGTGCGCCAGTGTGGACACGTCGTCAAAGCTACCGTGGAAGTTCATGAGGATATAGGGCTGGGTCAGGTAGCCGCCGCTGGAGTACCCGCCGCTGCGCTTGCCCTTGGTTGGATACACGTCCACCCAACGCGAGTCGAAGCCTTTCTTGGCGGCCGAAACGTACTCGTCACCCAGCGGCTGTAGCGCCTCGGTAATGGTCTCGACCGCCTCTTCGTAGGTATACTCCGACGTCTGACCGGCGATCAGCGGCGCGAACAGGTCATAGGCCCGCACGCCGTCGTCAAGCTTCAAGGCCCGCTTGCGGATCTCTTGATAGCGATGCAGCAAGGGCAGATTCTCGTTGACGGTCCTGACCAGCGTGTTATAGACCTCGGTCGGGATGTTGGTGCCGTGTAAGGCCGCCGCCAGACAGTTCTCATATCCACGGGCCTTGACGGTGAAGATGTGGTCCTGCACCGCGCCGTTGAGCAGCGCCGCGGTCGCGTTACGGTACTCGGCGTACGTCCCGACAATCGCCTGGTAGGCCTCCTGGCGAACCCGCCGATCGTTCGAGCGCAGGTGCAGGTAAAACGCCTGATCGTCCAGCTCGACCGTCTTGCCGTCCTCGTCCGTGATCGTGGGGAAGTGCATGTCGGCGTTCTTGAGCAGGTTGTACGCATTGCCCGGCGTGGCACGCACCTCCCCCGCCATCGCCAGCAGTTCCTCTTCCCGCTCCGATAGGATGTACTTCTTCTGGCGGAACAGGTTGTCCAGATACTGCCGGTACAGCGCCAGATCGGAGTTCCGGGCCATCCACGACTCCAGTTTTTCAAAGGGGATGGCGGTGAGCTCCGGCTCGAACCAGGCCATGGCCTGGTTGTAGTTGATCAGCAGCGACAGGGCGCGCGATCTCATCCCCTGGTGGGTGCTGTCCCGCGTATCCTGGTCCGCCAGCAGCGCGGCGTAGATGAAGACGCGTTCGAGCCGCGGTTCGAGCGCGTCGCGCAGTTGGAACGCCTTCAGCAAATCGTCACCGCTCTTGCTCAACGTGCCTTTCAGCACGGCCAATTCGCTCACCTGCTGCGACACGGCGGCGAACTCGGTTTCCCAGGCATCGGCGTCGGGGAAGATGGTCTCGGTCGCCCAGAGGTACTTGGGGGCGATCTCGCTCCGCTCGCGTACGCGCGTGGCGTCCTGCGCGTCCTTCTGCGCGGCCACGGCGAGCACCGGCAACAGTACCAGGGCGATGACAACAGTCTTCATCCAGTGAGGAAGCGATTGCGGTTTCATCAGGATCCCTTTCAGTGGAGGCCTCCGTTCTGCCGGTCGCCGGCGGCTTCGTCCACCGCCCGCGCCGTAACGGTGGCGCAGTCTATTGCCAAGCTCCCCGACCGGCAAGGTCACGCCGTGCGGCTAGGAAACGGGCCGCCCACTTGGGACGGCCCGCCTTGACTATCGCTATCGTCGCCGATCAGAGAAGCGCCGCAACCTAGGGGTTCATGTCGCAGCCCCAGTCCGCCAGGACGATACCCAGGTCGCCGTGGCCAACGTGGCCGTCGCCATCGAGGTCGGCATCCGGATTCCAGTCCGGGTCGCCCTCGTGCGTGCACCAGGCCGCGAGCAATTCGCCCAGGTCGGAGTGGTCAGTGTCGCCATCGCCATCGACGTCACCGGGGCACTCGCTGGGAATGACCGTGAGCGTCGCGGCGTCCGAGGGTCTGGAGCACCCATTCTCGGCGTACGTGACCACGCAGTCGTACTCGCCGGCGTCCCCGATCTCCACACTCGTAATCAGCAGCATGGGGGTCCGGGATCCGAAGATGCGACCGTCGTCCGTGAGATCGGCGCCGTCCTTGCGCCACTGGTACTGCTCGGTGAAACCGTGCTCCTCGACCGAGGCCCTGAAAAAGACCGGATCGCCGATATCCACCGTCTGGTCGCTCGGATGCGAGCTGAAGATGGGGCTCTCCGCCACGGTCAGAGCAGCGTCGCCGGAAGCACGCGTGCAGTCGTTCTCGACCTTGGTGACGAGGCAGTAATAGTCTTCTGCCACGTCGGCCTCCGTGACGTTGACGAGCATAAGCTCATCGGTCGTCGCGCCGAAAATGTGTTCGCCGTCATCGACCAGCTCCGTCTCTCCGCACCACCACTGGTAGGTGACCTCATCAACCGGGTCAACGGTAACCGAGAAGATCACGGTGTCGCCGACGCAGGCGTCTACGCTTTCCGGCTGCTCGGTGATGTCGGCCGGGACGCAGAAAGGCCAATCCATGATTGCGGCCTGGTATACCTCGGCGGGCCAAATATTGTTGGGCACCTGCGCCCAAGCCACCATCGTGATGTTGTCCTGGTCGTTCCAGCTGTGTCGTAGCGGCCTGCTTGAAGCCGTTGCGATGATAGCCGCCGACTGCCGGCCAGTAGTCCAGCAACTGAACCATGTAGATGCGCATCGTCTTCGCTTGCCCATCGGGCTCGATGCAGACCTCGGCCGAGATGCGATAGGTCCGCCCCGAAACCTGCTCACCGCTCAGTTCGATGGTTACGTCGGTCGGGACGGCTCGGCGTTGGTTATAGCGGTTCAGGTAGCCGCTGTATCCCTGATTCCCGACGGTCTTGATGACCCCGTCGAACATGGCCGAGGGAATGCCCGTGATGCCGTAGAAGCTCTGACGAGCCGTTCCCCAGGGGTAGGTATACGCGTCACTGATGTGGATCTGCACCATGGCGAAGGTATCAGGATAGTTGTCCAACATTTGGCCTAGCGCCGCACCTGCGGCGGGGCAGTACCCTCACCACGTCGCCGTGAAATCCTCGCAGAGCACCACCCGCTCTGCTGCCAGTGCGGGGGCACCGCACCAAACGGTCGTCAGCGCCAGGGCCGTCAGAGCCCAGGCGACACTCGTCTTGCAGGATGGGAATTTCATCGTCGTGACCTCCTCACCTAAGTCTGCCATAGGTCAGAAAACGACCAACCGCCGCGTTCGAGGAGCGCGCAAACCACCCGGGCGGCACCCGATGCGCCTCCTCTGATACACGTACAGTTACCAGATTGGGCCCGTTAATGCAACCAGTTTATCAGTTTTGCGGCGGCCCGGCGCCCCGGCCGGAGACCTCCCCCGGAGCACGCTCTCCGAACCGTGGGCCACCGCCGGTAAGCAACGGGCCGCCCGCTTGGGACGGCCCGTCTTGACTATGGCTATCATCGCCGATCAGAGCAGCGCTGCAACCTAGGGGTTCAGGTCGCAGCCGTAGTCGGCCAGCAGGATACCCAGGTCTTGCTGGTTGGTCTTGTCGTCGTCGTTGAGGTCGCCGGCGCACCCGTTCGCCGGATCGTCGCAACCCCAGTCGGCCAGCAGGATGCCCAGATCGACCTGGTCGGTCTTGCCGTCGCCGTCGAGGTCGCCGACACACTCAGGCTCGGTGAAGGGCCAGTTCATTATCGCGGCCTGGTACGCCTCGGAATTAGAGGGATAACTGCCGGGCTTCTGTGCCCAGGCCACGATGGTGATGTCGTCCTGGGCGGCCCAGCTATCATCGTCGAACGTGAACTCGCGCTGCACCACCTGGCACTCGCCGGGCGAGAGCGTAATGTCCTCGGTCGTGGCGCCTTGCTTCAAGCCGTTGCGATGATAGCCGCCGTATGCCGGCCAGTAGTCCAGCACCTGAACCATGTAGATGCGCATCGTCTTCGCTTCCCCATCGGGCTCGATGCAAACCTCGGCCGAGATCTGATAGGTCTGCCCCGAGACGTGCTCACCGCTCAGTTCGATGGTTACGTCGGTCGGGACGGCTCGGCGTTGGTTGTAGAGGTTGAGATAGCCCGAATATCCCTGATTGCCGACCCGGAAAAGCACGCAGTCATGTACCGTGGTCGGGATGTACTGAAGGCCGTAGTAGTTCGCCCGCGCATTCCCCCAGGGATAGGTGTAGGGATCGCTGACGTGGATCTGCACGAAGGCAAACGTGTCGGGATAGTGGTCCAGGAAATCGCTCAGCGCGGCACCCGCGCCCGGACAGGACGGTCACCACGTCGCCGTGAAACTCTCGCAGAGCACCACCCGCTCTGCTGCCAGTGCGGGGGCACCGCACCAAACGGTCGTCAGCGCCAGGGCCGTCAGGGCCCCGGCCATACTCGTCTTGCGGGATAGAAGCTTTGTCATTGTGGCGTCCTCTCCTAGGTTTGCCATGTGTCGGAAAACAAGCCCCAGGTCCATTCGAGGAGCGCATGCGAACAAGAGACCGTATCCGATGCGGCTCCCTGCATACACGTAGGGCTACCAGATCGGCCCCGCTAATGCAACTAGATTATCGGTTTTGCCGGGGCTCACCAGCCTAGCTACGGCCGGCCCCAAACCGGCTCTCCGGCCCTTCGCGCACTGGCAATAAGCAAGCGGGCCGCCCGCTTGGGGGCGGCCCGGTCGTCTAAAGGGCGGCAGGCCCGTCGCCCGAGTTATCGGTCGTCGAGGGGCCTGCCGTGTTGTTCCGCTTGTCGGGGCCGCCGTGCGGCTGCTATTCGAAGTTCGTGATGTCGTCGTCCGTCCCGTACAGCGCGTCTTTGCCCGGGGCGATCAGCAAGTACGAGTTCTTGCGATAGGGAGTCAGCGTGGGCACGTTGTCCGGATCAACCGAGTCATATGTCGAGTCATACAGGGTTTTGTTCATGATATAGTATGGAAAAGTATGAACCGCAGCGGGATCCTCGAACCAGGCCACGTAATCCGTGTACTTGTTATAGCTCGTCGGCCCGAAGTCCTTGATATGGTGAGGGCCGACGGCCTCGAAGTCCCAGCCGTCATACTTGCACGTGCTCTCATCGCACTGCCCGGTGAACAGCCCGTTGTCTGAGAAGTCGAAGATTCCGACTATGCAAGTCTCGCACAGCGGGTCGTAGCCGGCCACATACGCCCGGGGCTTAGCCGCTTGCCGCGGGTTGGCCACGTAGTACAGGATCGGGTAGCCGAACGCGTCCAGAATCACCGGCTGCTTCATCGACTCCGCGTCCGTGTCGGTGGGATAGCCTTTTTGGGTGAGCAAGTCATACCCCGGCAGCTCATCGGGCTTGGCCAGTCTCACGGCTTCCGACGAGAGGTAGGGGCCGACCCGTTCGACCTTGGGCGTACCGTCGTCGTTGTACTCGTACCACTCCACTTCCTCGTCATCGGCACCGGGGTCGAGCATGTCGCGGGGCACGTTACGCCGCGGGGCATAGCCGTGCAGGTCCTTGCCCATCAGGTAGCGCACGAGCCACTGGGCCCCGAAGAGCTTCTGCGTCCCGGCCAAGGCCTTGTCCTCGGCCCTGGCCGAAGACGGCAAGCCGTCGGTTCGCCGGAAATCACGCTGGTTCTCGTTTCTGAACATCTCCAGCCCGCCGCCGATCGACTGCAACGCCCCGCGCGTCACGACATTGCGGGCCTGCTGGCGGGCCTTGGACAGGGCCGGCGCCAGGATGGAGATGAGCAAGCCGATGATGGCGACCACCGTCAGCAGTTCGATGAGCGTGAAGCCGCGCCGGGCGGCGGGCGAGAACATCCGTTCCTTCCTGACTTTAGCAGTGTTCATGACCATGACCTCACTTGGATCAAATAAGAGCCCTTAGTCGCCAAGCGCATAGCGATAGCGCTTTCTCAACAGATATTATTACCGCAACCGGGCGTCCCTTCAACCCCTAAAATGACGCGCGCAAGCCCTTTTCCGGCCCCCCCGGCCGGCCTGGGGCAAAAAACGGCCGCGGCAGCGTCACCCGCAGGTGCCCGGCCGCGGCCGCCTCATTCCCGCCGCCCCGCCGGGTGGCTACGTTCCATAGCCCCAGTTGGCCAGCAGGATACCCAGGTCGGCCTGGTCGGTATCGCCGTCGCCGTCGCAGTCACCGGGGCAATCGCCGCCGGTGCACCCGTAGTCGGCCAGCAGAATCCCCAGGTCGTGCTGGTCCACGTCGCCGTCATCATCCAGGTCGCCGGGGACCACGGCCTCGCCGTAGACGCGCAGCGACGGGTCGCCGAACACGTGCCAGGCCTTGAACTCACTCACCCCGTCATAGCCGTACTCGTCCATCATCTGGCACGAGCCGGCGAAGCACAGGGCCCCGAAGCTGAAGTAGGCTTCGGCCACCAACAGATCGACCGTCTCGTCCTGGGCAGACATTGGCGGGGCCCAGGACATACTGATTGAGGAGGCGTACATGCCGATGGCCCCGGTGGGCTCGGAGCCGTGAGTAGCTCGCAGCCAGGCCTCGGCGAAGCACGTGCCGCTGTTGAACTCACCGGTGTTGCAGGCCACGCTGGTAATGAACGGCAGCATGTTGTCGTTCACCAGGGCGTCGACGTGGGAATTGGAGAACCCGGTGGTCAACCAGCCCTGCATCCAGCCGTGGCCGCAGTAGTTTGTGATGCCGCGTCCGGCGTTCAGAGCGTTGGTGACCTGGTAGGCCGACGCGCCCGGATCATAAATGCGATCGACCTCCGTGTATCCGTACGCCAACAGGTCCGCGCGGATGTTGTCCATGTGCTGCTTGTCGGATTCCCCGTCGTCCCCGTAGCCGGCGCCCTCGGCGGAACCGATGCCGGTGCCGCGCTTGAACCAGTCCTGCTCCGTGGCGGGCATCTGCTCATACTCGATCGTGCGCAGCACCTGCGTGTCCACCTGCGAAGCGTTCTGCGCGGAGAAACGCCCCACCAGGATGTCGGGGTAGTCATCGCCGCCGGACAGTAAGGAGTAGGATGGGTCGGACGCTGCGCCGCCGGAGTAGTAAGTAGCCACTTGCGCCGAGTCACCGACCAGCAACACGAACGCCAGGTCGCTGCCGTTGTACCTGCTCTGGATGTGGCTCTTGATCGAGGACGAGTTGTTCCCGATGGTCGATACGCCCACCGCGGTCGTGTCGATGCCGATCGAGTTCTTGTGGTCCACCAGCGGCTGGATATTGGGGAGCCAGGCGTCGTAGCAGATGATCAGCATGTCGCCTTCTTCGTCGAGCGGTGCGTAGCGCCCGTGGAACTCGTAATTGATGAAGTGGTGCTTATAGATCTTGTGGAAGGCCAGGCTCAACTCCCGCTCGATAGCCGGTGCCTCCAGCGCGTTGACCTTGGCCGGCCCGACCGGGATCACCTCCACGGTCATCTCCGTGTAGACGCGCAGCGTTCGCGTGACCGGGTTGTACTGGAACGGATTCGCCTGGAGCACCACGCCGCGGAAGTCCCGCAGAATGTACGGCTCGCCCAGCTCAGCCAGCGGGCCCGGATAGAACGCATCCGTCTCGTAGGCCTCGCCGAACGTGTACGGCACGCTGTCCGGATCCACCTGACGGGAAATGCAGCCCTTGGACGGCATGACGTCGATGTCGGCCAGCTCATAGTACGCGGAGTCCAGAACGCTCACCGCCACTTGCGCATCGTCCCAGATGATCAGACTGCGGCAGATGTTGGGCAGCTCGGGGTCCCCGACCACTTTGAACGGGCTCTCCTTTCCCAGCGCGATGCGCGTGTATTCCTCGCCGTCGATGTTCACCGAATGCTGGGTGAAATCCTGCACTCGGTAATGCACGACGATCCGGTCCGGCGTGTTTTCCAGGACGGTTACGTCAACAGCGTCCTTCGGCACCGCGCCGGGAGTCGCTGCGGCGACGACCGGCAGGACGATCAACAGGAAGACACCGGCCGCTAGGCCGCCTCGGCAAGTACTTGCACTGAGCCTAATCACAGTTCTGCCTCCTTTGTGCGGCTCGCTCACCCCACGTCCACAAGACACCACGCGGACAACGCATGGCCTTGCGGGACGCGCACGGCGCCCCCTACCAGGTTGCTCGCCAGACCGGGTCCTCTCATCCGGACACGCGTCCGCCGCGCAAAACACCACCTACTGATTGTAGCCGAGCGGATTGGGTGACCCGCGACGACCGACGGCCCGCCGGGACCGCCGCACCCACCCATCACTCGTACCGCTTCATTATGGGCCGTTGGGCGTAAAATCGCAATCATAAAGTTTTTCGGGCCCCCGCCGGTGCCGATAACGCCCGGCCTGCCCAGTCTGCCGATCGATTGACGGTCTCCGCGTGCGCTCCTAGCCTTCCCATCTCTCCGAGAACGCCGGTCCCGGCTGCCAGGGAGGTGATGCGAATGTCAATCGCGGTCAACCCAACCACCGTGCTATGCCTGCTCGCTGGGGCTTCTGCGCTGGCGGGGGCTGCTGAGCCCCAAGCCGCGCGCCCGGCGGAGAAACTCGCCCATAGCCCGGCCTACGCTTTGCTCGAGCGGCTGCTGGAGCTGCCCGACCAGGTGACGGTGCGGCAGTTCTCCAGCCACAACAAGCAGGGGCACAACGGCGACGAGAACTGGCCGCTCTACAAGGACGAGCACGGCGACGACGTCATCTTCGACGCCGCTGGCCCAGGCTGCGTGCGCAGCATGTGGGGAACGCACTTCGCCGAGGACGCCGTCCTCAAGTTCTACTTCGACGGTGAGACCGAGCCGCGCTATCGCATCCGCGAGATCGACTTCTACGAAGGCAAACACCCGCACTTTCCACCGCCGCTGGCATCTTACGAGCGCCGCGGTCACTATGACGTCGGCCGGGCGGGCAACTGCTTCGTTCCGATCCCTTTCAGCAAGTCGCTGAAGATCAGCATCGAGGGCGAGTCACGCTTCTTTCACGTGCTGTACGAGCGCTACCCGCACGGCACGCCGATCGAGACCTTTACCGGCCGCGAGGACCAAGCGGCGTTGCTGGACAGCTTCGAGCATCTCGGCGCGGATCCGGTAACCGGCGACGATCTCGAGGTGGTAGAGGTCACGAGCGAGGAAAACCACCCGGGCCAGGCCGTAACGCTGTTCGAGCGGAAAGGGGCCGGCATTGTCCGCCGCATCGTCATCGAGGCGGACGGATCCGAGGCGTTCTTCCGCGAAAGCCAGGTGCATATGGACTGGGACCATCAGGCGCGGGCGGCGGTGTCTGCGCCGACCGGGATCCTCTTCGGCTGCGCCAACCACGCGAGCGACGTGCGCTCCTTGCCGCTGGCTGTGGAGAAGCTGGAGGGCGGGCGCGTACGGCTGAGCTGCTACTTTCCGATGCCGTTCTGGCAGCAGGCGCGCATTGTCTGGCGAAACGCATCATCCCACCGCCTGGGCCCATTGCACGCCAAGGTTACCGTGGGTCCCAACAGCCTCGACGCCGATCGTGGTGCTCACTTCACCACGCTCTATCGCGAGGGCAAGACGACCTACGGCCGCGACTGGCTGCTGTACGAGAACCCGGGCACGGGCTGGTTTGTCGGGGCCGTGCAGACCATGCAGCACGGTCACTACTGCGAAGGCGACGAGCACTTCTATGTCGATGGTGCGATCTCGGCGCAGATCAACGGCACCGGCAGCGAGGATTACTACCTGGCCTGCTTCTGGCCGAACCTGGAATACAACAGTCCGTTCGCCTGCGGCGTCGGGGACATCATGGTCGAGGGCGGCGGGCACTTCTTCGGGGCGTACCGAATTCCGTCGTGCTACGCCCGCTATCACCTGGAGGCCCCGATCCCGTTCTACAGTTCGATCGACGCCCGGATTCAGCACGGCGGGTTGAGCCACTTGCGCTCGGACTACCGCAGCCTGGCGTTCTGCTACGTGCGACGCCGACCGGCGTTGCGGCAAACGGACTTCATCGACGTTGGGAACCGCGCCAGCGAGGCCGCGCACCAGTACAAGGCCACACACTCAGAGCCGACCGGGCTGCTCGTCGCCAGTCCCGAAGGCGAGTACTTCGAGACGTCCTTGGCTGAGCGCGGCCGCCGACATGCGGGCGGGGAGATCACCTTCACTGTGGCGATCGATTCCGACAATCGGGGGGTGCGTTTGCGCCGCCGGTTGGACCAGGGCAGCCCACGCCAGACGGCCGACGTCTACATCGACGGCCAGTACGCCGGCCGCTGGTATCACGGCTATCACAACGAATACCTGCGCTGGTTCGATTCGGACCTCGATATCCACCCCGACCATACTGGCGGGAAGGATTCGCTCCAGGTTAAGCTCGTCGTCGAGAGTGGGGACGGGCGCGGAGCGTTCACCGATTTCAGCTATACGGTCTGCTGCTTCGAGCCCGATCGCGGCAACCAGAACTGACCGTGCTCAGTCGCTGCCACGTGCGTATCAAATGCTCCGATCCAGCCGGCGGTACTGGATCGCCTCGGAAAGGTGAACGGCCTTGACTTGTTCTTCCCCAGCCAAATCGGCGATCGTGCGCGCCACCCGCAGCACCTTGTCGTGCGCCCGCGCACTGAGGCCGAGCTCGCTGACCGCCTGCCGCAACAGCCGTTCACCGTCGTCGTCGATCGCGGCGTGCTTGCGAAGCTGACGCGACGACATGCGCCCGTTGGTCATGGTGGCGTGGGGCCCGAAGCGCCGACGCTGAATCTCCAAGGCTCCCTGAACCTGGGTGCGCATCGTGGCACTGTCGGTGCCCGACTGGACCCCGCGCAGCGCCGTAACGGGCACGGCGGGTACCTCGATATGGATGTCGATGCGCTCGAGCAGCGGACCGGAAATCCGCGCCAAATAGCGGTCGATCTGCGGGGCGGAGCACTTGCACGGCCGGCGGGGATCGGTGAAGTACCCGCACGGGCACGGGTTCATCGCCGCCACCAGCATGAAATCCGCCGGAAACCGCACCGAGCTGTGTGCCCGGGCGATCGTGACGGTCCCGTCCTCGATCACCTGCCGCAGCGATTCGAGCACGCTGCGATTGAACTCCGGGAACTCATCCAGGAACAACACGCCATGGTGGGACAGCGAGACCTCGCCGGCACTGGGGATGGTCCCGCCGCCGACCAAGGCCGGAATGCTGATCGAGTGATGCGACTGCCGGAACGGGCGGGTCGCCAGCAGAGCCGAGCCCGAGCGCAGCTTCCCGGCCGCCGAGTAAATCCGCGTCGTCTCCAGCGACTCCTCCAGCGACAGCGGCGGCATGACGGTGGGCAGGCGCCTGGCCAGCATAGTCTTGCCGGTCCCCGGCGGACCGATCATCAGCACGTTGTGCCGGCCCGCCGCCACCACCAGCAGGGCTCGCTTGACGTGCTCCTGCCCGCGCACGTCGCTGAAATCCACATCGTACTGCGAAGCCGCCTGGAACAGATCCTCCAGGTCAACGGTTGCCGGTTCCAGCGGCAGCTCACCGGCCAGAAACCCGACCGCCTCGCTCAACGCGCTGATCCCATACGCTTCCACGCCCTCGACAACCGCGGCTTCATCCGCATTTTCCAGCGGAACCAGCAGCCCGCGAAAGCCCTCTTCCCGGCAGAACAACGCCATCGATAGCACGCCTTTGATCGGGCGGACACGACCGTCCAACGCCAACTCGCCAGCGACCAGGTATTCGGCCGTGATCTCACTGTGCACCTGATCGTCCGCCAGCAGCATGCCGATCGCGATCGGCAGGTCGAACGCCGGCCCCTCTTTCTTCGTGTCGGCCGGGGCGAGATTGATCGTCGTTCTCGTCCTGGGCGAGGCGAAGCCGGAATTGCGCAGCGCGCTGCGGATGCGGTCGATGCTTTCTTTCACCGCCGAGTCCGGCAGGCCCACCAGCGTCGGCGCGCCGAACCCGTGCCCGGTGACATCGACCTCGATTTCGCAGGGAATGACCTCGATCCCTGCCAGAGCCATGCTGTGGATTCGTGCGAGCATGTAGCGGATTCTAGACGGGTCCGGCAGCGCTCGCTAGCGGGCGAAGACCGTGGCTGCTTGCTTCGTCGTTCCGCGAGAGGCGCCCGTGCCAGCCGCGCAAGAAACCTGGCCCCGCTGAGGGCCACAATTCTGCGCGCCCAGATCACGCGTAGGCACGTCCGGGACAAGGGACGCGCACCGAGGCCGTGCCCCTGAACCGTAGCCGGCGCGCGCTACTGCTCGGTTATCAAGACCGCGTAGGCCGTGGAACCCATACCCGTCTGAGTCGCATGGAGAAGGTGGGCCCCATTCGACGTACTGGTGAACGTCACCGTGGTCGTGTTGGTGGTCGGGAGCAGTTGCGCCGCCACAACGTTGCCGGTGCCGAGGTCGGTGATCGTCACCGGGATCCTGCTTCCCGTCACATCACCCTGGACCGTCGCGGTGATGAGCATTCCGGCTGCGCTCGGGTTGAAGTTCCGATTGATCGGGGTGTCGTTGAAGAGTTCATCAACCAACACCACGGCGGTTCCGCCGTCCTGCGGCGTGCACGGGGGAAAACTACCATCCGGGCAGCAGCCCGCGGTTCCCACCGTCAGCGGGAGGCTTGCGGCAACAAACAAGGCCATCGCGACGGATGCCACTCTCGACTTCCTGCACATAGGCTGGCTCTCCTTATTCCTGTGTCAGCGCGGTCAGCAACCACAGTCGCGCATCACCGCCACGCACGATGCGCTCGAGGCGTCCATTCCCTCTCTCGCAGGGAGGGGCGAACCAACGCCGGTCTCCCTGCAAGAAAACGGCTCATCTAGTTGTTCCCGGCGCTATTGCTCTGTTACCAATATGGTATAGGTGGCGGAGCCGGCGCCTACCTCCGCGGACGTGACAGCGTGCGCGCCGTTGTTCGTGCTGGTAAACGTAACCGTCGTGGTGTTGGTAGTTGGAAGGAGTTGCGCGGCCACGACGCTTCCGGTGGCCAGATCCGTGACAAGCACCGTGATCCGACTTCCCGTTGCGTTGCCGCTGACTGTTGCCGTGATTGTCCTTCCGGCAGCGCTGGGATTGAAGTTCCTGATCGGCGGAACGAAACCGAAACTCTCATTGACAAGGGTGGTTGGCGGCGGCGGGGGTGGAGGTGGGGGCGGGGTCAAACCCGGGCAACTGGTGCCCATCAGCAGTATCAGGCACAAACCCGCGGGCAGCGCCAGTCCAACAAACCTCAGGTTGATCTTGCTCGGCATGGTCGAACTCCTTCTCGCGGTTAAGTGAGTTGGCGGATCCTATCCGCCCTCAATGAGCGCGATACATCTCGCGCGTCCAGCACCTCTGCACACCCCCGCCGTTGCATAGGAGCCGGGGCCCTCACCCCGGCACACGCCTAGCAGCGTGGCATTCTACGAGCCGCCGATCCGTCGTCAAGCTGACTTTCCGGCTGGCCGACTGCCACGCCGCGGGTCACGCCGTCACGACCAGGCAAGTCCAAGACGCGGCATGCACACGCGGGCAACCGCGCGAGCCGGCTGATCGATCGGGGCGACACCTTCCCGCCGTCGTGAACGAAGGGAAGGCTAACAAACCGCGGCGCTCGCAGCCGGATGTTCCGCTAGCCCCATGCGCCGAGCGTCGGCGCGCCGAACCCGTGCCCGGTGACATCGACCTCGATTTCGCAGGGAATGACCTCGATCCCTGCCAGAGCCATGCTGTGA
>Ga0307379_10007395_pt1 | contig 14942 bp, 10 predicted proteins | sample UN2MG_FD_202237 | JGI IMG/M metagenome (GOLD analysis project Ga0307379, IMG submission 202237) | Soil microbial communities from Risofladan, Vaasa, Finland - UN-2 | ecosystem: Environmental > Terrestrial > Soil > Coastal area > Acid sulfate soil | place: Finland: Risofladan, Vaasa | collected... | reverse complement strand
TCCTCAATCTCTTGCTCAAGCTTGCCCTGGAGCGACTGCCAGTCGTCATCCCAGGAAGGATCCCATTCGACTCTCGGCCTTGTCATGCTTGGGACTTTCCCCAGCGGCCGAGAACCTAAACTCAGAAATCGAACTGATCCACGTTCTCTTTGGTGATGATCGCCCCCGGCATGATAATGACGCCCGTGGGACTCACCTTTAACTTGCCGATCCCCGGGATCTCCATGCCATTGACCGGTTTCTTGCCATCCAGGTAATCGTTTACAAGCTTGGTCGTTACATAAGTGAGCTTCGCGGGATCCCAAAGAGTAAGACCGTTCACCACACCCTGCTTCAAGTAATCCCTGTTCTCGCTCGGAAGGGATAGCCCCCACACGACGACTTTGCCTTCCTTGCCGGTCTGGATCAATGCGCGAGCCGCTCCGGGCACGCCCGGCGAATTGACGCACGCAAAGGCGGCGAGATCGGGGTTCGCCTGAAGAGTCGTGATCGCCAACTGGATGGCCTTCTGGGGGTCGTCATCGTTGAACAGATAAGGCTTCACGAGCTTGATGCCGGGGTATTTCTTCACACCTTGCTCGACCCCTTGAACGTGGAGGTTGAGATTGAGGGCGTTCGGACTTCCCGTCATCACGGCGACCTTCCCTTTGCCGCCAATGTCCTTCGCCACTCGGTCAATGACCTCAGTCCCGATGCCTACGTCATCCGCCGCCGCGACGTAGAAGATGCGCTTGCTCTCGGGCGCATCGGAATCCCACGTGAAGACCTTGACGCCCTTGCTCATGGCCTTCTGAATGACCGGCTTCACAGCCTGATCGTCATTAGGCGAGATGATGATGGCATCCACGCCGCGGGAGATCTGGTCCTCGATAATGTCGATCTGCTTGATCGTGTCTCCGCCGGTCGGCGGGCCGAGGAAGACGGCATCGATCCCAAGTTCGTCAGCGGCTTTTTTCATTCCGCGCTCGCAGGCATTTGTGTAGGGAATGCCTATCAGCTTCATGACGAAGGCGATCTTCCTGCCGGACTTCGCAGGTTGGGCCGGGGTGGTGGTCTGGGCCGGCTTCTCCACCCGCCGAGTGCAACCACTCAGGCCGAAGGAAATGAGTAAAATGATGGAAATGGCATAAATGGCGTATTTGGTTCTCAATGCTTCCTCCGTTTACTGTTCACTGTTAACCGGTCACTTGCCTGGCACGTATCCAGGTTCTCAGATTGTCTCCCAGCACCGCCAGGATCAGCATAACTCCGAGGAACAGGACTTGCCAGATATTCGGCACACCGATGAGATTGAGACCGTTTCGGATGATGCCCATGACCGCAACTCCGATGATTGTGCCGATGATACTTCCTTCGCCACCTTTGAGGCTGCTTCCTCCCATGACGACCGCCGTTATGGCCTCAAACTCGAAACCTGAGCCTGCATCGGGCACTGAGGACGCCAGCCGAGCCGCCATTATCACGCCTCCCAGCCCGCAGAGCAATCCCGTCACAGCATATGCAAACAGCTTGATCCTGAACACACTGACGCCCGACAGTCTCGCTGCTTCCTCGCTGGAACCTACTGCGTAGATCGCCCGGCCCAGCGCAGTATAGCGGAGGACGACGATTCCAAGGGTTACCAGCACCAGCGCCACCACGACCGACAGGGGCATCGGCCCGATGGCGGTTTGCCCGAGCGCGACGAATGAGTCAGGGAACCCGGAAAGCGATCGGGCCCCCGATAGGATCCAGGCAAGTCCTCGGGCCGCGCTGAGCATCGCCAGGGTGGCCACGATCGGCTGAACTCGAAGCTTGGTGATCACCAGCCCGTTGATCAGCCCGCAGGCCAATCCTCCCACCATCGCCAGCAAGCACGCCAGCCACACGTTCAGGCCCATCTTCGCTCCAAGGACGCCCACCAGAATCGAAGATATGCCCACCATCGAGCCGACTGAGATGTCAATGCCGCCTGTGATTATGACCATCGTCAGGCCGATGGAGACCACCGCCAGTTCTGAATACTGGCGAGCGACGTTGAAGAGGTTATCGGGCGTGGCAAACCGTTCGCTCAGCTGGGCGAAACAGATGAACACGGCCGCAAATAAAATCAGTATCGCCGATTCTTTTGCTTTCAGGATGGCTTTCATTTTCGCTCGAAAAGCCTGATTCTGTCGAATAGGACGGCAGTCAAGATCACTCCGCCGGTGATGACTTTGTGCCAGTAAATCGGCACACCGAGTAGGATGAGCGCATTGTACAGGACCGCCATTATCGCCGCCCCGATGATTGTCCCAAGCACCGAGCCCTGCCCACCCGCAATGCTCGTGCCGCCGATGACTACCGCCGCGATGACGTTCAGTTCGTAGCCCATTGCCATATTCGCTTGCGCCGAGGACATCGAGGAAGCCATGATGATCCCCGCGACTGCTGCCAGAAGGCCGTTCAGGGTATAGACCACGACCTTCGTCCGACTGACGCTTATTCCCGAGAGACGTACTGCTTCCTCGTTGCCGCCGGTTGCATAGACGTACCTGCCGGTCGCAACTCGCGAGAGCAAGATCCCGAAGCCGGCTGCGACCAACGTCAGCACGATGATGGGCCGGTATCCCGTTCCGACTACCGCAAAGCTATTGGGGAGAGGCCCGATCCACGCCGCGCCCGTGTAGAGGGTCACTCCGGCGCGGAGGATTCCCATTGTTCCCAGTGTGGCGATTATCGGCGGGATTCTGAGCCTGGTGATTAGAACGGCATTGCCCGCGCCGCAGACCGTCCCGACGCCCAGGGCAGCCAATACGGAGAGCCAGATGCTCGATCCCCCGACCATCATCCGGCCCATGACTGCGGCCGCGAACGCCAGGATTGATGCCACAGAGAGGTCAATCCCGGCGGTCAATATGACCATCGTCATCCCGACACCCATGATCCCCACGACGGCAATCTCCCTCGCGGTCGTAAGGAGGTTCGTCATGGAACCGAAATTGGGCTGGAAAATCCAGAGACAGGCGGCGATCAGCCCCAGGAAGACAAGTGCCGGCAGTTCCCTGATCGAGGAATGTGCTCTTTCGGATTTCATGAGCTGGTCTTAACTACGTGCTTCCCGGGCTTGGTAACTGTGAAGTAGATGTGCGTCCCTTCCGAGTACGCGCCTTTGGCCCTGGCTTTTCCCTCCGACCACACGATTGCATCATCGAGGGTGATGGTTGCTTTCGCCGGATCAGCCGGGATGCACACGAGGGCACGGCAGTCGTTCGGCAGCTCGATTCTGCCGGAATATCCCGTGTTCCACGAGACGGTGATGTCCCCGCGAGGGGCAGGAACGATTGCCTGAGCCCACTCGAGATCGGCGAGCTGCGGAGCGATGATGATCTCCTCGAACCCCGGCTTGGTTGGTTTAACCCCGACCACCTCCGCGGGCAGGATGGAAGTCACCCCGGCTGACCATCCGTGGCAATAGCTGTAGCCCGAATCCAGCACGAAGTCCTCCGGCTTCCGAGGATCATAGACCTCCCAGTAAGTCGTCGCGCCTCGCTTGAGCATCCCGCCCCAATAGCTTCTGATCAGATCGAGCGCCTGCTGACCTTTTTCCACGGAGTAGAGGGATTTCACCACATAGAAGTTCATGTACGGGGTAGTCGTCGGCTCGACCTTGGATGGGTCGAAGATTACCCGCTGGATGCTCTCCCGGCGGCTTGGATCGGCGATTCCGAACAAGACCGCCAGGCAATTCGACTGCTGGCTGATTCGCTGACTGGGACCAAGGCTGGTTCGGCAGTCAACGTATGCACCCGAGCCCTGCGACCAAAGACGTTCGTTGATAGCATTCTTCACAAGCGCGGCACGGGTCCGATAGCCGTCAGCCTTCTTTCTATCACCCATGACCTGAGCGATGTTAATCGCCGACTGAAGTGCATCATAGTAGATCGCCTCCAGGGCCGTGACTTCGTCTTTCTTGTCCATGTCCGACCAATCAATGAAGCACCACCAATCCTTGCGATCGGCGTCCTTGATGAGCGAGTGCTCGTTGAGCTGGGTCTCGAACCATTCCACCTGATGCTTGACGTTCGGATAGAGGAGCTCCACCATCTTCCTGTCACCGGAGTGCAGGTAATACTCCCACAGCACCGAGACGAAGTAGGCGCAGTAGTCCGGGAGAATGAGCGTGGCAGGTCCCGGCCCGACAGCGGGAATCGCTCCATCAGCCAATTGGTTATCGGCGATCCTTATCAGATCGCGCCTTGGCAGCTTATACTCGCCGAAAGCGTAGTATCCCGAAAGGGCCTCGATTCGCAGGTCGCCGATCCAGAGCATCCGGTCGCGCTTGACGCCGTCCTCATGGTAATCCTGCATGCAAAGGCTGGTCGTGTATCGGCCGACTTCCCAAATATGGTTGAGCAACTCGTCCGAGCATCGGAAGCTCCCCTTATTCTCGACTGGATACCCAACCAGGTCGAGGCCGAAGTAATCCACATCCAATGGGTTCTTGCACTCGCTGATTGTCACTTTGACATACCGGAATGCCCTTCTTTGAGGGTTGGTCCACTCGAATTTGTCAACGTTGACGTCAAGGTGGTCAATCGCCTGGAATGGCTTCTCGTGCAAGCATTCCTGCAATGACTCGCCGTATGCCAGGTCGAGGGTCGCCGGCCCACCGGATGTCGCGCATCGGAAACTGCCGACGATTTCTTTCCCGAAATCGAGTATGACATCGGCCTGCTTCCCGGGAGGGGGGTCTATGTGCGCCGATATTCCATCCTGTTTCAGCATCTCTTCCTTGGAGGTCAGCGCTCCGCTGGCCGCCCTGATCTCCACTATGCTCTTGGGCAGCACGAGCTTGCTTACCAGGTCAATCCTCAATGCATCCGCAGTCTGCGAAAGCTTCGATGGCAGGGACGGATAGGCCCACGGCTCAACCGGCGGCTGCCCCAGATTGACCGCCTGTTTCCCGAATGGCAGGGTGGGGGAAGGCCAGCCGTCCGGCTTCTGCACCGACGCTGACCAGTATTCGTCCGTAATCACGTTCAGGATTTCCCCATTCGGCAGGCTGACATTCAGCTTACCGATGAATCCGCCCGGCCCGCCGGAGTTGTTCGCCTCCACGGCGATTACGTTGGCGCCTTTCTTCAGCAGCTTGCGAACGTCATGCTGATCCAGCCGATGCCACCAGTCGGTGGCATTCCCGGGACCCGGGCTTCGACCGGCGAGTCGGCCATTGACATAGAGTACGTATTCATTGTCCGCGGTGCAGAGACAGGTTGCTTCCGTGGGGGCGATCGGAAGGGTGAAAGTCTTGGCCAGATACACTAGTCCGGCGGATCCCTTGGTATCCGGATGCCATATCCAGCCCGCGTTGCCTGTCGCCGACGGGGTCGAATCCTGAGCAAAGCAGGTAAGCGACAGCAGGCAAGCAGACAGGCACAGTGCCGCCGTACGTATTCTCGAATCGTGGTTGGCTATGAAGAGCCGCATGGTGGCATCTCAACCGCACTAAGTAATGCCGCCAGTATACCAAAGCGGATTACCCAGGTCAAACTGACGGATTTCGTTGCATAATCATTGCGAATTCCGGGTATAACAAAATGACCACAGAAGAATTCCCCTTGCAGCACATCCAAGAGAGTGATAGAATGTAAAAGCATTGTGCCTACTTCCGTTCCACCGTTGTTCTTGCTGCTTACACTTTGATGAATTGTGAGAATCGGACTTCTGACGCGCATTGCGAAAGGAGCATCACAGCAGATGAGGATGACCAGGGATTCATACGCGAGGGAAGTGTGGAAGGTCATCGAGGCTCTTAGCGAAGGCGAGGAGCACATTTCGTGCCCCCATGAGAATTGCGAGAAAGAGTTGAATGTTCTCGCAGCCAGCCTGAGGGCCGGCACGGCAGTCATATGCCCCGACCACGGTGTGATCTTTCGGGAATAGGGGGTAGGGGCGGGGTTTCCCCGCCCAGGGCAAGGTTACCTTGCCCCTACCAAAATCCTTAGCCGCCGACGGCCTCTCGGAGCTTGCGCCCGGGCCGGAAGATGCATACCATGCTGGCCGGAATGGTGATCTGCTCGCCGGTTCGGGGATTTCGACCCATTCTTTCACCCCGCGCGCGAACGTCGAACGTACCGAATCCCACCAGCGAGACCTGTTCCTTCCTGTTAAGTGTGTCCTGGATGGTTTCCAGTACGGCATCCACAGCGACTGCGGCGTCCTTCTTCTTCATTCCTGTCTTTGCTGCCACCTGGTCAACGAGTTCGGGCTTAGTCATGTCGGTCACCTCCACCCGCCTTTTTACCCAGATTTTTCAAGGTATATCTAATCTGCCCCCAGAAATGCTGATCATTTCGGCGGTCAGGCAGGAAAAGCTGCAATCTGGGAAAAACTGTATTGCCGTGAGCTTCTCATTCACCACTGCGAGAAAGATCATATTCGGCTCAGGCTGCCTGCGGGATATCGGCAAGGAAGCCGCCGCTCTCGGCTCGCGACCACTTCTCGTCACCGGAAGGAGTTTCCTCCACAAGACCGGTCGCATGGATGAGATTATTGGATACCTCCGGGAACATGGGCTGCAGGTCGTCATCTTCGATCAGGCCCCTCCCGAGCCTCATCTGGATGCCGTCGAGGAGGGCATGGCCGAGTGCCGAGCCCACGATTGCGACCTGGTGATCGGCATCGGCGGCGGAAGCGCCATGGATGTGGGAAAGGCGATCGCGTCGCTGGTTCGCGCTCCCAGGCCCATCCGCGAGTACTTCCATGGCCGCGAGGTGGAGAAGAAGGGATTGCCATTCGTTGCAGTTCCCACGACCGCGGGCAGCGGGGCAGAAGCCACGGCTAATGCCGTTCTGACCGATGCCGAGCATCAGGTGAAAGGGAGCATCCGAAGCCCTCACATGCTCGCCGATGTCGCCCTTGTCGATCCCGATCTGACCCTGAGCCTCCCCCCCGAGGTCACTGCCTATTCCGGTATGGATGCTCTCTGCCAGGCGATCGAGTCGTACGTCTCTCGCACCTCCACGCCCCTGACCGATGCCCTCTCTGGCGATGCTGCGGTCCGGCTGATCCGCAACCTGCCCGTCGCCTACGAGAAGGGCGACGATCTCAGCGCCAGGACCGAGGTCGCGCTCGGAAGCCTCATGGGGGCGATTGCTTTCTCGAATAGCAGGCTGGGGCTGGTCCACGGCATGGCGCATCCGGTGGGGATCGCGACAGGATTGCCCCATGGACTGATCTGCGGACTCCTTTTGCCGCCGGTCATTCGGTTCAACATGCAGGTCTCCGATGCCAAATACTCGGTGCTGGCGAGGAACGCAGGCCTTGGCAGTGCTGTCACGCTGATTGCCGAGGTCGAGCGTTTGAATGAGTTGATGGGCCTGAATGACCGCCGCCCGGAGATTCGAACGAGCGAGGACCTCAGGCACGAGGTCGCGACAAAGAGCCTTACCGCGGGCTCATCAACGTTCAACCCCCGCCCCGCGAGCGTCGAAGACATCGAGGGCATACTCGCATCCCTATGAGCCCTTGACCCGCGCCGTTCAAGGTGCTACAATTCCCTTACGGATTACTCATTACTCGTTAGGTTTGCCAATGAACCCAGAGCTTCTAACCTGCCGAAGATTGACCACCGGGCTGCTTTATCCGCCGCTCGCAATTCAGTCGGTTGACCTGAATCGGCTGTACGCCATGATCACGGAGAGATACCCGTATCAGAGCCTCCAGCATCTCCCGGACGGCATCCGCATGGCGAATCCGGACAGCGATTGCTTCGTCCAGCAGACCCGCATCCAGATTAATGAGAATGTGATGTATTTCCAGGCCAGCAAAGAGAAGTGCATGGACATCTTCCGCATGGTCACCGAGAGACTCGGGCTTCAGCAGTTCCTGACGTTCGGAATCAAGCTGACTGCTTTCCTGCCGATGTCCAAGCCGAATGACGCGTCCGAGTTCCTGGAATCAACCGCCCTGGCCGTCAAACCCGATCAATGGGAGCTTCTGGGACCTGGGCGCAAGGGGGCGGGCATAAGGATTGTCCTCCACCAGAATGGGGTTCACGAGCTGAAGATCGAGCCCTTCTTCAACGACCCCACCCAGCTCTACGTCGAGCTCGATGTCCAGCACCCCGAGCCCTTCTCCGGCCTCGACCCGATCGAGCCCTGGATGGACTCCGCCTACGACTTCCTCTTCACAAATGTGAAGTCGTTCCTTGGTTCTCTTAGGTAGCTTTTCTCCGTGTCCTCCCTGCCTTTGTGGTGAAATCTCCTACTTGAAGCTAGGCAGGATGATCCCACGCATGATGATGTTCTGGGCGAAGATGAAGATTACTAGCGTGGGAAGCGCAGTGAGGCTCAGAGCGGCCATTGTGATGTATTTCGGCGCGAGGATCTGAAGCTCGTACAGCCAGACCATCATCGTCCACATCTTGGGATTCTGGCAGACCAGGAAAGCGAACATGAATGCGCCATAGGCCGCCGTGAACGCCTGAAGCGCGATGACTGCGAAGATCGGCTTCGAGAGCGGGATCGTTATCTGCCAGAACATCCTCGGCTCGGAAGCGCCGTCAATGATCCCCGCCTCGTAAAGCTCCTTCGGCAGGCTGTCGAAGAACCCCTTGAGCAGGAAAATGGCGAAACCACTTGCCATGCCGGGAAGTATCAGCGCCCAATAAGTGTTCAGCAGGTGGAGCTTCTTCAGCAGCAGGAAGTTCGGGATGGCGGTGACCTCGGCCGGGAACGCCATCGTCGCCAGGAGGAACAGCAGCACCTTGTAGGCATAGTGGAGGTTGTACCTGGAGAGGGCATAGGCGCATGACGGGTTGACGATCAGGTGGGTCAGGATGACTGCCAGGCAGAAGATTGCGGTATTAAGGACTGCCCGGCCATGAAGCAGCATGTAACTGATGACCGTCCGATAATTCCTAGTCAGGAAATCGTGGCGGATCGCCTTGTAGTGGGCCAGCACAAATCCCCAATCGGCAAGCTGATAGGGCGCGCCAAGCTCGATGATGCCGGTCATGTGCATTCCGTAAGCCTTGTTGACCGCATCCAGGCTGCCGTACTTCTCCAGGATACGCTGGCGGAAGAGAGTCTCCGCATTCACGGCTCTGATGGCGGTGACGGGAACGTAGTAGGTAATAAAATCCATCCAATCGGTGAGAGGAGTGCCCTCTTCAGGCATCGCAGTCGGGAGGCCGATATCCGCAAAGGTCGCATAGGAAGTCTTGTAGATCCGGTTGACTTCCCTCACGTTGCCTAGATACCGCTTGGCGAGGAACTCCTGATAGATCGGCCGTGCCTCATCCGAGACCTTCATGAACCGGAAGGGCAGGATGGCTCGCGCGAACTCCTCCCAATCGGCGCGTTCCCTGGGATTCGCCGGCAGAGCAGGGGCTAGGTGGATATCGGCGAACGCCTTGTATCTCGTGCCCCAGGCGGCATTCAGTTTCCTGATGTCGGCGTCGTACTTATCCTCCGTCAGGAATGTTACGAAAAGCGAATCACAGCCCACGGTCCTGAGATAGTCATTCGGCAGCGCCTTCTCGAACTGGAGGTACTCCTGCATCTTGACCGACTTCTCGGGCTGCCACTCGCGCCTCGCCGTGCGTTCGAACGGAGTAAACACCTGCTCGAACGAGGTGTTTTCCTCCACGTAGGTCCTGTTCAGGGCATCAATGTCGTTGTTGAACCGCTTCCGTATGAACGAACGATAGGCCTCGATCAGCTTGCTTGGGCAGTGGGATGTGCCGGGGATGGGGCCGTAGTTCGCCTGCTTGTATTGCATGGGCAGGGAGGCCGTGAACTCACCCCAGTCTCGGACCAGGGTCTTCTGCTGAGGAGTGAGCGGGCCGTCCTGGGGGGCCTTGACCTCCTCCAACTTGGCGAAGTCCTGGCGATAGAAGCCGTTGATGGTGTCTATATCGCCCGCAAACCGGGTTTCGGCGTATTTCGCAAATAGCATCTTCCTATCATAGATGTATCGCGGGACGACGCCGTACTGATTAATGTCCACGCTGCTCTTGATGGCAGTCGAGAGCATGACCAGGAACGGGTAGACCATCGTCACCGCGCCGATAGTCAGCACGGTGTACAACACCACGATGAGCAACCTCATCTTCCAGTTTCTACGACCGCATGTTGGGATTATTGCCATGGCTTCCTGGTTTCCTTATAGCCGTGACCCAAGTGTCACTCCTCTCTCCCGCTCGCGGAGAACCGGACGTTCCTAAGTATCCTCAACTGGTACATCGTGAATCCGATGAGCATGCTACCCATGATCCATGCAGCGGCGGTGGCATAGCCGAATTTCAGGAACATGAATGCGTTATACCAGATCTCCAGACTTATGGTGTGGGTGCGGTTGAGCGGGCCGCCTCCGGTCATGATGAAGATATTCTCCATCGCCTTGAACGAGCCTATGAATGCGCCGACGAAGTTGATGATGATCAGTGGCGAAAGGGTTGGGATAGTCACTTTCCAGATCTTGCTCCAGATGCCCGCGCCATCCAGGTCGGCGGCTTCGTACATCTCGTCCGGGATACCCTTCATGGCGGCGAGGTAGATAATGCTTCCCGGGCCAGCGCCCGCCCAAATGGCAGGCAAGATTATGCACAGCATCGCCAGCTTAGGGTCTTGGAGCCATGTCTGCTGGCTGATCTGGAGGTGTGAAAACACGGGATGTATGTGCTCTGCCAGGTCGGTAGCTAACTGGCTATAATAGCCGATAAGCGTATTGAACAATCCCTGGGGCGACGGGTCGTAGAACCACTTCCAGAGGAAGATAATAACCAGCGCGCTCGTGACTGCGGGGAGGTAATAGACCGTTCGGAAAAACATCTTTGCCCGAGGGACTTCGTTCAGCATCAGGGCCAGGATGATCGGAACACAGAACCCGAGACTGATGTTCAACCCAACATAAGTCAGGGTGTTCATGATCCCGCGCCAGAATGTCTCCGACGAGAATGCCTCGATGAAGTTGTCCAACCCGACGAACCTGCTATTTCCGAGGATTCGGTAGTCCTGGAAGGCCATTACCATTCCGCGAATGAGCGGGTAGTATGCCCACACGAGGATGGACAATACCGCAGGCAGCATGAACAGCCAGGCGATCACGTGGATCATCTTGTTGCCGCGAACCAGCCTGGTATCCGCGCTCTCTTCGGTGTGGCTTTGCGCAAGCCTTCTAACCTGAACACTGGCAACCGAGCCGATGATGGCGAGCACAAAGGCGAATACCCCCCAGCCGATCTTTCGCTTCTTGTCCATGGCTTCGGGCTTCACGTAGCCGAGCATCTTGGTATTGATTTTGTAAGCAGCGGCATCCAGGACTTTCTTGGGGTCGGCGTTCGGATGGAGCTTCATCTCTTGAAGCGGATAATCCAGCTCGATATAGATCATCTCACAGTTCTTGCCATGAGGCTCCGGGCGTCCGTGCTTGAATGCCTCGGTATTCGCCTCTATCCAGGCCTTGGGAATACCGCGCAGATACTCGGTATATCCATACTTCTCCAGCTTATCGGGATTGACCATCTTTCCCAGGCCGGACTCGACATAGGCCTTGGTCCGGACTTTCTCGGCCTCCTCGCCGCCCATGAACTTGATGTATTCCCACGCGGCGTCTCGAGTCTTCTTGTCCTTGATCTGCGAATTCATGCCCCACATACCGGCATTGATCTCATTTGCGCGACCAGCCGGCCCTGCGGGAAGCGGGGCGATTCCAATGAGGCTGGGGTTGATCTCCGACCTGTTCGTCACCAGGTCGGTAGAATAAGCGAACCATTGGGCTATCTTGTCCTGAGTAATGTCGGTGGCATAGGTTGTCGTGTGAGAGGCAACTCCTTTGATACGCATCCCGTCTGAAGGGCGGACCCATTCGTCCACGATAAGCTTCCTGAAGAACTTGAGCGCTACGACGCCTTCCGGAGTGTTGAACGCGCACTTCCACTGGCCGTCCTTGTCCTGCGCCACGATCTCTCCGCCGGCCTGCCACAGAAAGTTGGTCCAGTGGAATGCTGTCCCGCTCGGGGTCGCCTGGAAGGCGAAGCCGTATTGTCCCTTTTCGGGGATAGTCAGCTTCTGACAGTAGCGATAGAACTCATCCCAGTCTTCAGGAGGCTTGTTCGGGTCGAGGCCGGCCTGCTTATAAAGGTCTTTTCGGTAGTATAGCGCCATAACGCATTGGTACCAGGGAATCGAATAGACCTTGCCGTCCACTGTGACCACTTTGCGAATGACGGGATGGATGCGCTGCATGACTTCGGGGTCTCTTTCCACGTACTCGTTAAGCGGATACAGGAAATTCTGATTGATGTAGTTGTGGAGCTTGCGGAAGTTTACGTAGAAGACATCAGGGGCGGTGCCGCCGGCCATCGCCATCAGAAGGCCCGATTCGGCCGCGGGGCCTTGAACCTGCAGACCGCTGGCATTGATGATCTGGATATTGGGGTGGGATTTCTGGAAGGCCTCGAAGACCGCTCGCTGAGCACGTCGCCAGGGATCCGTCGCATCTTTCGTCGGGATTCCCCAGTCACCGCCCCACAGGCGCAGGGTGACGATATCGCTGCTCTCCTCGGCGGCAGCGGTTGCTCCATCGGCAGCCGGAATCCATCCCGGTCCGAAGAGCGTCAGCACCAGCAGAATCAGCGTGCAGAGAATATATGAAATGACTCTTTGCAAGTCCGGGTACCTACGAGATTTGTGGAGAAACGGTAACTCAATCATAGCAAACGCCATGGCCGCTGTCAATATGTAAACGATTTCAACACGAAAGAGTCCGCTGAAAAAGGATGCCGGCGTCCGGTTGTCGAATTGTATGCTCATGTCGGGACACATCGCGCGATTACTGCTGATCTTCCTTCTGTCGCCGATCTGTGCGACCCCGGCAGCTTGGGGAGGCGAAGCGTTGAGGAACTCGTTTGGCGCCAGCGAAGAGCGCCTTCAGTCTCGTAGCTCTGGGGGACAGCAGATTGATCTCGCAGGCAAGTGGCAGATGGCATGGAATGACCCGGATGCCGCCATTCCCTTCGGCTCAGGCGATCCCCGATTGCTCCCCAACATGACCAATTGGCAGTGGCACAGCGTCTCCGTGCCCGGTTCCGTCCGCTCGGGACTCCTCGAGGCCGGTGTCATCGAAGACCCCTATTGGAGCGATAACGCGGGCAAGTCGCTCTGGACCGAAAAGAAGGACTGGTGGTTCAAGAAGTCCGTCGTGATCCCCAAGGAATGGTCGGGCAAGCATATTCTACTCGGCTTCGACGGCCTGGATTACTACTCAAGCGTCTGGATCAACGGCAAGTTCCTGGGCGACCATGAAGGGATGTACGGCGGCCCGGTCTACGACGTGACATCGCTCATGAGTCCGGGGCAAGGGAATGAGATACTCGTCCAGGTCCATACGGGCGGAACGGATGAACCCGGCAAGGCCTTCAAAGGTTACATCTTTATGAAGTGGCACTACCAGACGGACATCAGCCCGCGAGGCATCTGGCGAGGCGCCCGAATTGTCGCCACCGGTTCGGTGAGGATCGAGAACCCGTTCGTAAAGACGCTGAGCTTGAGCGATAAGGAAGCGACACTTGAGATAGCGGCGGATGTCCTCAACCTCGGCAATAATGATGTACTGATCAACGGCACAATATCCGGTCACGGTGAGGAGCAGAAGTTCTCAGTACCGGTGAAGGTGTCAGGGGACAAGCAGGCCATCAAGCACAGTTTGCGCGTGGAAAACCCCAGGCTCTGGTGGCCGCATGGAATAGGTGATCCGAGCCTCTACCGCCTCGAATTGCAGGCAAGCACGCAGGGGCAGGTCTCGGACTCCATTTCTACCACATTCGGCATCCGAACAATCGAATTCGAGCCGAACCCGGGGCTTGATTCGGATGTCAACAACCGCTTCATGTGCAAGGTCAATGGCAAGCTGATCTCCATGCGAGGCGCGGGCGGCTTCGGATCCCACGATCAGATTTACCGCTATCACGCTCGCAAAGACGCCTGGTTCATTAAGGTCGCGCAGGACTTGAACTTCAACTTCATCCGACTCCACGGCGCGGGAATGATCGCGACCGACGAGTTCTACGACCTCTGCGACCGCATGGGCATGATGGTCTGGCAGGAGTTCATGATCTCCAACATGGGCATCTCAGGCGAGCACCCGGACGTCTGGCGCGCGCAGACAATTCAATCCATCCTCAGGCTGCGCAATCACCCGTCGCTCATTCGCTGGTGCGGGGGCAACGAGTTCAACCCTGACGCCACCGACAACGACAATAAGGCGATAGTGGACATGTTCGATGAGTGCGTCGCAAAGTATGACGGCACTCGGTTGTTCAATCGCGCCGCCCAGTACGTTAATGACCCTCACTATAATGATGAGAGCGGAACTTACGGCGGACTCAACCCGGCGGCCTGCACCGAGTATTCAGGAGCCTTTGCGGCCGGCATAATCCGCGATCGGTCGCTGCGCAAGTTCCTGCCCGACAAGGACGTCAAACGTTGGCCTCCCGTCACGAAGGAAAAGCTCGACCAATTCCTGCCTGGGGATGTGTCGGCTGGGTTGGACAACTCCCGCCGAGGGGCATTCGTCTTCCACACGGCACTGACCGGCAGATGCGAGGGCTGGGGCTGGCCGGGCGATCTGACGGTTTTGCTGCCTCAATGGGTCTTCTTCGGCAACCCGCGCACGATGGACGAGGCGTTCGAGCTCTCTCAGGTCTATGGAGGGTCCACAACTGCCTATACCATAGAGACCTTCCGCTCGCGCTGGCCTCACCCAAGCCTCTATGCCTCCTGGGACTATGCCCCCATTTGGCCGATGTCCATCATTTGGGGGCCGGTTGACTACTATGGAGTCGTGCAGCCGTGCGCTTACTATTACAAGCGCGCGCAGGAGCCGCTTCATGTGCTGGTGCAGTTGGAGGCGAAAGAATACGCCAAGACGCCCGTGGTGCCGCTCAATGCGTTCCCGAAGGTCTATGCGCCGGGAGA
>Ga0307379_10007394_pt1 | contig 14942 bp, 18 predicted proteins | sample UN2MG_FD_202237 | JGI IMG/M metagenome (GOLD analysis project Ga0307379, IMG submission 202237) | Soil microbial communities from Risofladan, Vaasa, Finland - UN-2 | ecosystem: Environmental > Terrestrial > Soil > Coastal area > Acid sulfate soil | place: Finland: Risofladan, Vaasa | collected... | reverse complement strand
GGCAGTTATCGGTAAGATCTTAGGATCGGTTACCAATTTGGTATCGAAGGTCAAGAACTTTTTAGGTTTCCATCCAATAGTTAACTTTAAGTGTCACTGCTGATAATGGATTGGTAGACGGCCTCAGTTGAGGTAAAAAAATGGAAGCGACAACGACGCCCGTTGGGTGTAAAATGCTGGAAATAAAAGAGTTGGCAGTAGAAGTCGAGGGTAAGGAAATTATCAAAGATTTAAACCTCTGTATTGAACGTGGCGAAGTCCACGTTTTATTTGGACCGAATGGTTGTGGTAAAACAACGCTTCTGATGGCAATACTTGGAGTCCCGACCTATACGATAACAAAAGGACGCATACTGTTTAAAGACATCGATATAACCAATCTTCCAACCAACGAACGGGTGGAGCTTGGCCTGGGCGTGTCCTTCCAGCACCCGCCAGAAATAAGGGGTGTCACGCTCGGCGATATGGTTAATATCGCATTGGACCGCAAAGGGGAGAAAATTGACGAGCGTGTGATAGAACTTGGAAAGAGGCTTAATATCTCCGCCGAGTTCTTGCACCGGGATGTGAATCGTGGCTTCTCCGGTGGTGAAGTGAAGCGGTCGGAGATACTGCAACTCCTTGCGCAAGCTCCCGAATTCATTATGTTCGACGAACCTGATTCCGGCGTGGACGTGGAGAATATCGAGCTCATAGGCGATTTAATGAACGAGCTACTGGGTAGGGAGAAGATCCCGAGTCAACGGGAGCGAGCGGGGCTTGTAATTACGCACAGCGGGTTTATATTGAACTATCTGAAGCCCGATCGCGCACATGTGATGCTTGACGGCCAGATAGCGTGCTCCGGGATGCCAGACGAGGTATCAAAGGAAATAATGGAAGAAGGGTTTGAGCGATGTGTCGAACTATGCGGGAAGCAGGTGTGTGCTGAATGACCGAGAAAGAGGAGATAATCGAGCGTGCGGTACGAGCACGGGAGAAAAAGGCCGCTTTGGGCGAGGACGTTGCGATTGACCAATATATTGCGGAGGCGCAGGAGCACCAGGCGCTCTCATCACTGGACGAAATAGCCACGGACTATAAGCAAGACATGCTCCATGCAGGTGTCGACCCGTCAGAGAAGGACAGATCCGGCTCGTTTTTACAGCAAGACCATTCCGTGGTCTTTTCGAGAGTGAAATACCCCGGTATGGAACTCATGAGCACGACAGACGCGTTAAAGAAGTACGACTGGCTCAAGGATTACATGTGGCAGAAGATCCCGGTGGATACGGACAAATACACCGCGGAAGTCGAGTTAGGCCAGACGCATGGCTATTTCATACGGGCGGAACCGGGCTCGAAGGTGACGATGCCGATACAGTCCTGCCTCTTCATCTCCACCGATAAGATCCGGCAGAACGTGCATAATATCATCATTGCGGAAGAGAACTCGGAACTCCATATCATCACCGGCTGCTCGGTTTCCCACACGGTCAATTCCGCACTGCATCTCGGCGTATCCGAGTTCTACGTGAAGAAAGGCGCGAAGATTACCTTTACCATGGTGCACAACTGGGGCGGCGGTATCGAAGTCCGACCGAGAACCGCTGTGGTTGTGGAAGACGATGGCGTCTTTATCAGCAATTACATCTTGATGACGCCGGTGAAATCGCTCCAGATGTTCCCGACCACGTACTGCGTGGGCAGAAACGCGCGGACAACGAGTCAGTCAATCGTTTATGCTACCGGCAATGCGAAGATCGATATGGGCGCGAAAGTGGTGCTGCAGGGCGAAGGTAGCAAGGCGGAGATCGTATCGCGGGTTATTGCTACTGATAATGCGAAGGTAATCGCACGAGGCGACGTTTATGGCGAGACGGAGCATGTGAAGGGTCATATCGAATGCCGAGCGTTGATGCTTTCCGATACTGCAGAGGTCGAGTCGATTCCTTCACTCAGAGCGACACGCAGAGATCTCGAACTTTCGCACGAGGCTGCTGTTGGTAAGATCGCGGAGGATGAGATACGATACCTGATGTCACGCGGCCTGAGTGAGGACGAAGCTGCGTCGGTGATCATTCGCGGTTTCTTGAACGTAGACATTACGGGCCTGCCCGAAGCGCTCGCACGCGAGACGAAGAAGATGTTTGAGATGAGTCTGGAGAAGGTGATGTAAAACCTTTCTTTATGTGGGGCTCTGCCCCACGACCCCGCATCGTGGGCTCCGCCCACGTCCCCGAAAACCCTGTAAGGGTTTACCCGCAAGCCCTGTAAGGGCTTAAAAGAAAGCTTTACCAAAGAAACATTGTATTTTATATGCATGAAAAAGCTCAAAGGACGAAAACAATTTAATAACATGATAGGGAATTGAGTGTAGAAGATATGCAAGCAAAAGGGCGACAAGTAGGAAAAATGAGCAATTATAGTTGGATAACCGGAGGTAGCTTTTTATAGCTGAGAGAGAATAAGCTAAGTGATATATAATAACCGGCAGGGAGAAGTGTTATGACTGCTAAAGTATCAGTTTATGAAGGACAGATTGTTCAGGAGATAAAGGGTGTGCCTGAGGAATACTTGCCCAATCTGCTCCTGATTGTTCGCTTATTCCGCGAGAGCGTGGCATTAAAGCCCGCCGAAACAAGTTTCCGTAAAGGATGGGAAGAAGCATTAGCAGGAGATACCCTGCCAGTGTCCGAACTATGGATGGACATTGATGCCGAGTGAGCCTGCTGAACGGGTGCATATCGAGTATACTCCTGAGTTCAAACGCAACCTGCGGGCACTTGCTAAGAAGTACCGCCGTATACGGTCTGATGTCCAGCCAGTGATTGACAAGCTCGAAGCTGGCGAAGTCATGGGTGTTCAGGTGCCAAGAACACAGTACGCTATCTTTAGGGTACGCGTGCGAAACAGTGATATTCAGAAGGGTAAACGTTCAGGCTATCGCATGATTTATCATATCAAAAGACCGAAAAATATCATCCTCGTGACTATCTATTCCAAGCTTGACCAAGCAGATATATCAGCAGAAGAAATTCGGCGCATTTTGAAAGGATATTGATGGAAAAACTCCTTGCTTACGTTATGTCTTGCGACGAAAAAACCGAAAAACTTATACAGTCTTAATCCAATAGCTAAAGGTGGTATCTTAGGGGGAGGTGATAGACACGAAGGGCACAATCCTTCTGAAAATAGCGGCACTTTCTTTTGCCTTGCTGATGATTGTAAACTTTGCACCTTCTCCTATTGCAGTCAAAAATATTGACTGCGTTGCCGGTAGAAATTTGTTTGGCCAGATAGAAGTTCATTTACCGGGGAAATACGGTAGAGTGGTTCTGGATTTGGAGGTGGTGGAAGGATGAAAATGAAAAATAAACGAATACAAAGTCTATTCGCAATATTCATGATCGTCGCAATCGTTTTGACAGGATTTGCAAATATCGTGAATCTTACATCGGCGAATTCCAATGATGATGTTGCTATGGATGATGTTACGTTAGGAGGTGCTTCCTCTATCATCGTCCATGCCCTTAACCCAGAAGGGATAGAGATCGCAAGCATCGAAGGGATAAACCCCTATTGTGTTCAAATATACGATGGGGATACCCTAATTGGATATGGTGCCCATAATGAAGAAACTTATAATAAACCAATAGCAATTTCCCCTGGTGCTCACACTATTAATGTTAAATTTAATGGAATAGAATTAAGTCAAGATATAAGTCTAAATTATGGTGAAACAAAAATCATTATATTTATCTTTAATAGAATAGAATATTCTATTAAAGCACATATATCCTCTTGGGATCATACAGTTTCTATTTCTGGGACAACTCCATGGAATCCATATGGTAGTTATTATGATAAAGATGAGATTAACGGATATCCTGGCACAGATGAACCATACCTTGGGGTTTCTGTATATTTTGAGCGTTGTTGTAACGAAGCTTATGAAGGTTTTACATCTTTTAATATAAACTCGTCAGGATGGAGTATTGATTTACACGATTATTTTGCTTCTGAAAATCCAGGCTATGGATTTTATCGCTGGTTTCAACATTCGGGTCATCCTGTATTTTCAAATGTAAGTTTAAATATTCCAATTCAAAGTTTTGATTCGTGGTTTATTCAAATAATACAAAATTGGTCATGCGAGTGGGGGACTTATGATGAAGGTTTAGTGCTTACTATTGACTCAGATAGTTTTCCATCTCAAAAAGGTTACAGAATTTATAGTTTAAAAGCGGATAAGGCTTATAATGAATTAAGCTACTATGTTTGTGCGGAAGTAGTCGGCACGTTATCGGTAGAGGAGAAGATGCGGTGGAGCGGGGAGGTAGATGCGTTGAGAATGTCTTCCGTTCCTTATGATTTAACTGGTACAGGGATTATATGTGAAGAAGTCCAGCCTCCCGTTGCCTCATTCACATATTCACCAGAAAACCCTGCGGTCAGTGAAGAAATAACCTTTGATGCCTCTTCTTCAAATGATCCAGATGGAACAATTGAAAAATACCAATGGAACTTTGGAGATGGAAATAGCACCGAAGGAAAAGTAGTTACCCATGCATACTCAAAAGCTGGAGATTATACCGCTACCTTGACTGTAACGGACAATGATGGACTGCAAAATTCTACTGAGTTGAGTTTTGAGGTTAGTGAGGAGGCTCTTCCAGTTGCATCATTCAATTACAGTTTAGGAGCAAAGAGCCATTCTGGAGAATGGATTTCTTTTTACCTTTTTGGAGAGCGAATGACATTTGATGCGTCCTCATCATACGATCCAGATAATCAAGATGCCCCGAATAAAGGTATCGTAAAATATGAGTGGTTATTTGAAGGACCTTCACCGATAAGAACGGTCAATACAAATGAGATTGAACCAAAGGCAGAAGGAAAAGAAGTGGTTCATACTTTTCCTCGGGATGGCATTTATAAAGTTACTTTGACTGTAACAGATGGAGATGGACTAAAGAATTCTACATCAAAAGAGATTGAGATTGACCTGCCTCCGATACTTGTCAAGAGTGAAATTTTAGGTGGCTTTTCATCATTGAGCATAGGCGCGCCATTTGGATCATCCATGCCGATCACCACAGTGTTATACAAATATGAAGGTGAATATCTTTCTTGGTGGTCTATCTCATTGAATTGGTATCCATCTACAGGAAAGACCACTTTCTATGTATCTTCTCCCGGCACAAGAACAGATCGCGAAATACGTTGGGCGAGACCCGAAGATGTTCCTCCTGATTCAACTATAATAGGTGGTTATGAAAAAATCGATTTACCGAATCAAAAAGTTCTCGGAGCGTGGGGATTTGGTGAGGATTTCTTCAAGAAGATTATCGAGAGACAGACCGGATCATCACAAAGTGATACGATATACGCAGGCGAAAATACGTTCCATAATGCTCAAATTGATTCTATGGCATCAGAAGCAACTTTTAGCCTCTCATGGCAAGGAAGTGACCTGAACTTAGTCCTTTACGCGCCAAACGGGACAAAAATAGACCCAATAACTGCTTCAGGCAATTCTGATATAAATTATGTTGAATATGACACATACGAATACTATACTGTGCAAAATCCCGCTTCAGGAATGTGGGAAGTAGAAACAATAGCCATAGAAGTCCCAGATGAAGGAGAAAGATATACAACTGCGGTATATTTACCAACTAACCTTACACTTGCAACATCAACGGATAAAATGGTATATAACCCCAAAGAACAAATTATAGCAAAAGCGTATTTGATGAACAATGGAACTCCAATCATTGGAGCAACTGTGAGCGCAAAAATAGAAAAATCCGATGGATCAATAGAAGAAATAATTTTATATGACGATGGAAGTCATAACGATTCAACTGCTGATGATGGTATCTACACTAATGTATATACGAATACCACTATAATAATCGGATTCTATAATATTACTGCTATAGCTATTGGGACAATAGAAGAAGAGAATTTTGAAAGGACTGCATTTGCCATAGTTTGGGTAGGGAAATCCACAGACCTTGCTATTTCATCATCTGATATTTTCTTCTCACAAGTGATTCCAAATGTAGGTGAAAATATTATGGTTAATGCAATGATTCATAATCTAGGGAATACGGAAGTAGATAATGTTTCAATATTGTTTTATGATGAAGATCCGATTCTTGGAAACGTTATAGGTAAAGACAATGTTGATATCGCTCCAAAAGCAATAAAAAACGCCTCAGTTTCTTGGGCCGCTAACCTCGGAAAACACTATCTATACGTCTTGATAAGCCCGTATAATGAGTTTTTGGAAGAGAATTATACGAATAATCAAGCATTTAAGTCTATTACAGTTGCTACTGCGAATATAAGTTTTGACACAGGAGCACTCGCCAATCCATACCCAAGCATCTGCGGCATACATAACGGAACAATAGCGCCAGATGTTGATATAACCGTTAACAAATTTTACACCTATCCCTGTGCAGGCACCGGCGGACATGCCGAATACGCAAAAATCTATAACGATTCATGGAATATCGAGACGCTGCCATGGAATGGCTATGTGGGAGATTGGCACAACCTAACCTTTAACAGTACATTTACACTCTACGCAAATGAAACCTATAACTACACGATAAGAACGGGCTCCTACCCGCAAATAATCCATGAATCGCCGTTTAATGCAACGGGAGGCACTATCACGTGCGATAAATTCATTGACGCTAATGGGAGGATTTATTACGACTGGATACCCGCTATTAAACTATTTCTTTAGTAAAGGTTTCTTTATAAAAGAAAAGTTTGATGCAAATGGGCGGGTTTATTATGGCTGGATCCCAGCAATTAGATTGTGGTAAAATTAATCAAATAGAAGGAGGGGGAAAAGATGGAAGATCGATTAAAGGCGCTTGAAATCGCCATGGAACGCGAAATGGATGCCAAAGCGTTTTATCTGGACGCGAGTGAGAAGATTACCAACGCCTACGCACAGGATATGTTCAAATCGTTCGCCAAAGAGGAAGAGAAGCATCTGGAGAAGGTCAAGGAAATGTACAAAAAGCTCAAAGCGGAGAAAACGTGGCCAAAATTGATAACGTCAATCGGCGACGTGGTAAAGACCAAAGCGGTGTTTCCAAAAGAGCTGGCAGAGCTAAAAATGGCCGAGAAGGATCTTGAGGTGAGTTTAGAGCTCCTGAAACTGGGCATTGCACGGGAAGAGCGCAGCATGAAGTTCTATCACGAGCTGGCAGAGAAAGCCATCGACCCGTTTGAGAAACGATTCTTTATCGCACTGGAGCATGAGGAACGCGGCCATTATCTCACGCTCTGGGATTTTCGCGAGTATCTTGAAGATCCCGAAGGCTGGTACAGCATGAAAGAGGGATTCCGGCTGGACGGCGGTTGAACGCAAAAAATGGTCAACCTTCTTGGTATTTCGGGTAGTCCGAGAAAGGCAGCAACCGATTGGATACTTCAGGAAGCGTTGCGGTACGCAGCAGAGAAGTGGGCGGCAGAAACACGGTACTTCTCGGTGCGCGGTAAGAAACTCAACTTCTGCATTCATTGCGACCACTGCATCAAAGAAGGCGGGTGCGTTCACGACGATGCAATGCAGGAGGTTTATGCAGGCTTTGAATGGGCAGATGCGGTCATAATCGGCACGCCCGTGTATCAAGGCACCATGAGCGGTCAGACGAAAGTGGTGCTCGATCGTATGCGGGCGTTTGCGGCAAGCAATCCGCACGGGCTCCGAGACAAAGTGGGAGCAGCAGTTGCAGACGGTGGCGATCGTATCGGTGGGCAGGAGCCTGCTATCCGGGCAATAACAGACTTTTATATTATTAATGAGATGATCCACGTCGGTGGCGGTGCATTCGGCGCGAATCTCGGTGCTACGTTCTGGTCGAAGGATAAAGGTGCTGAAGGCGTTGCAGACGACAAAGAGGGCTTGAAAAGCCTTCATAAGACCGTGAACAGGCTCATGGAGGTTTGCGTTGCACTGAAAGGAGATAATGAGAAGAAATGAGCGCGAATAGGGGGATAGCATGGGGGATTACCGGATCAGGTGATAAGATCCGTGAGTCGGTCGTTCTGATGGAGGAACTCGCCGAGAAGTACGATCTGGAGGTTGACGTGTATCTCTCAAAAGAGGGTAAAATCGTTTTGAAGTTCTACAAGCTCTTTGACGAGGTGAAGCGGAGTTTCCCAAAGGTAATTTCAGAACGAGGACCAAATGCACCCTTTCTATCAGGGAAACTGCAGTTAGGCACGTACTCGTTATTCGTAATCGCGCCTGCGACGGCAAATACCGTGGCGAAGATCGCCTACGGCATCGCTGATTCGCTCCTTACCAATTCGGCGGCACAGGCCATGAAGGTCAACGTGCCTGTCTGTATCTTCCCCGTGGACCAGAAAGAAGGCGAATTAACCACGAAGCTGCCTGACGGCAAAGAATTGAAGATAAGAATACGGAAAGAGGATGTAGCGAATGTAGAGCGGTTACGAACGATGCAAGGTATAACAGTCTTGAGCCGACTCGAAGATCTCGAAGACGTGGTGAAAAAGCTCTTTCAATAAATAGACACAGGAGATCCGCGGCTGATCTACAGCTAGGTAGGAGCCCGTGCGGACGGTTTATGTACTGGCCAATCAATTCAGGATCAACAGAACAGCATTTCAGTGGATGTCTTGCCGGCTCGCCACCCGGATCCAGGAGTACTACAATGTCTTCGATGTCTATTTCTTTTGATGGGCGTGATACCCTTGACGTGCGCTTCCGTCACGGATCAGGCGATTAATTCGACCTTTACTCGCTTCTAGTTCCTATAACGTTACTTAATCTTTTATGATCGCCCCTAACTGTTTACCTACCTCTTTTACCTTCTCCAATTCCGCTTCGTCCGGTATATACTGTACATCGATCCCCTCGAACGGTACCTGCCAGCCAAGCGCGTTCATCACCGCTTCCATCTCTTTTACTCCCAGGCAGCCCCAACCGTAGGAACCGAAAGCGAGGCCGATTCGCTTTTTAGGACGCAGACCCTTCAGGTAGGTGAGGAACCCCCCCATTGTAGGAAGCACCCCCATGTTCAACGTGGGCGAGCCGAGCAATATCGCTTTCGAGCGAAGGACATCAGTCATGATATCGGAGATATGGGTGGTCTTTAAGTTTCGCAGGGTCACCGGAATACCTTCCGCTTCCAGACCCTCCAGTAAGCTATACGCAATCTTCTCTGTTGAGCCCCACATGGTGTCATAAACGATCAATGCCCGATCTTCCGCCTCGCTGTTTGCCCACTTCTGGTAGGCTTCTAAAATCCGCGGTAAATACGTGCTCCAGATAATCCCGTGGCTTGGTGCAACCGTCTCGATCTCCAATCCTGAAAGGGCATCCAATGCCCGTTTCACTTGATCGCTATACGGAAGGACAATATTAGCGTAATATTTCGCAGCTTCTTCGTGAAGAACGTCCCAGCAGCCCACCTCGTTATCAAAACGCTCGGTCGTGGCAATATGCTGCCCGAAGGCGTCATTAGAGAGTAAAAGCTTCTCTTCCGAGAGATAGGTGACCATATTGTCTGGCCAGTGGACCATCGGTGTGAGGAAGAACTGCAGGGTTCGTTTACCGATACTGAGCGTATCACCGGATTTTACTACGAGTGGATCCCACTCCTCTTTGAAATGCCGCCGCAGCCCTTTTTCACCGTTCGGAGAAGTTACTACCTTCGCATTCGGCGCCATCGCTATCATCTTTGGCAAACTGCCTGAATGGTCCATCTCCACATGGTTTGATACCAGATAGTCAATTTGAGACGGGTCGATTACCGCTCTGATTCGTGCGAGCATCTCGTCGAAGAGATAGTGCTTCACCGTATCGACCAGGACAACCTTGTCATCGATGATGAGGTACGCGTTGTACGTGGTGCCTCGTTGCGTAAGGTACCCATGGAAATTACGCAGATTCCAGTCTATACCGCCGACCCAGTAGATGCCCGGTTTTATCTCTATGGGTTCCATACGATCCTGCTAGTACGACTCCTTCGCTTCGAACTGATCTTTGCCTGCACCGCAGATGGGGCATACCCAATCGTCAGGTAACTCTTCAAACGGTATTCCTCCTTCCGCCGCGTCATAGCCGCAGACCTTGCAGCGCCACTGTTTCATTTTTGCTCGGCCTGCTTTTGCTTGATCCGCTCCGCAATCTTCTTACCGTACTCGCTGCTCGCTTTTTTGCCTTCGCCACTAACTATTTCGGTCATCTTCACTTTCAAGCCCGGGTCGACCGTGTCCATCCCGAAAATTTGCTTCATTGGGACTCGCATCAGATCGATCGATTCACCACTCCAGCCATAGGCCCCAAACGCTCCGCCAACCTTCCCCTTCAAATCTGCTTTCCGCATCTCAACGAGGAACCACTTCACCGAGCTGATAAGGTCATTGTAGTACGTAGGACAGCCGAGAACAACGGCATCAAAATCCGCGAGTTCTTCGACCTTCGCATCGAGCGCTTTTTTAACAACGACGTCAATCCCATCATCCTTCATCCCCTTCTCGATCGCCTGCGCCATCTGTTCCGTATACCCATAGGCCGTGTCATAAACAACTATTGCATTTGCCATTTTACACACCTCCTTCTCTTATTATGGCACTGCTAACATAAATTAATTTGTGTTCACGAACTTCACCGTCGCTCCGAGTAGAACCGCGAGGAGTGTGACTTGCCTATTACTCTGAATGAAAGCCCAATTCTTGTTATTCGGGGGGCCTAGGGATAACGGGCGGAATGCTATAGGGACTCGCCTCTCAGGGGTTCGGTTAATTGAATAGAATTAGTTAGTACCGTGCAGAACTGCAATCCACAGTCAGCGCAACTATAGCCCGTACCTTAACCTGATCTCGGTTTCAAATCATCAAGCATCCTGCAAATTTCATCAAAGACCTCTGATATACTCGCTGCTCCGTTTACCGTTACCAGTACATCCTCTTTCGTATAATAGTCAATCAACGGCTGTGTTTGGTTCTTATAAACGTCTAATCGATTCATGATTGCTTCTTCCTTGTCATCATCGCGATGATAAAGCTCCTTACCGCAGAGATCACAGATTCCCTCGCGCTTCGGTGGGTTGAACAGGATATGGTAACTCGCCCCACAGGCGCACATCCTTCTGCCCGTAAGCCTCCTTATCAATTCATCATCGGGCACATCGATGTTGAGCACGACATCCAGCTTCTTACCCAGCTCATTCAAGATCGTGCTCAGCGCATCCGCCTGTGGTACGGTCCGTGGATACCCATCCAGGAGAAAACCGGACTTCGCACAATCAGGCTGCGATAACCGGTCTTTAATGATTTTTATCAATACGTCGTCAGGCACTAATTCCCCTTTATCCATGTAGGATTTGGCTTCCAGTCCGAGTTTCGTCTGGTTCTTCAGATTTTCGCGTAAGATATCTCCGGTTGATATATGTGGTATCCCGTATTTCTCGGCCAACATTTTCGCCTGCGTTCCTTTTCCTGAGCCCGGTGGGCCAAACAAAACAATATTCATCTATCTTCAGCCGCCATATCAACAATTCAAGCCAGCCCCAAAGACTACATCATGAATCAAGGAGCGGTCTCATAACAATGTCATCTCTTATGAGTATATAAAAGGGGGAGGTTTTGCGGTTTCACGTAGTGCACAAAAGCGAGGATCCCCCTCATAAAACCCGGTTTGGTGGACTCGAACCTTTGGGATTACGCCAGGATCAGGATTCGAACCTGAGCGTCCCTTACGGGACAGTGACTCTCGAGGCCACCGCATTTGTCCACTCTGCCATCCTGGCTCTCTTGCACTTCTCTTTTGAAGGGCACGTATGCTAAAAGATAAACGAGTTCTTTTTATAAAATCTTTAGTCCGGCTCAGTCCGCCACGGTTAAAAGAACGATATTGCGCCATAATAAATGAGCGTTGCAAGGGTGGAACGGATAAACGTGCCAATAACCACCGCGAGCCAGGTCATTAAAGGCTGCATGCCGATGAGCCGCCCGACGATCGAGCCCACGCCGGATCCGGTCCATTGAAGCGGAAAGATAACCAAAAAGACGACGCCTATGAACCCGAATCGCTTTGCCCATTTATATTTCTGTAACGCCTGCTCGCCCTGCTCGCCCACTCGTTGGACCAGCTTTCCTAAACCCGGTACCTTCTTCGCATAATCGAAGTTCCAGACTAAAAACATAGCGAGGACCGCGTCTGTGAAGATGATAAAGGCTATGAGCGGTACAGGCGGAATGCCGAGTTGTAACCCGGTAGGAACAACGGTAACAGTACCAATAAGCGGCACAAAGGAATAAACACCGAACACTGTCGCATATTTCCCGAAATCCTCGGGGAAAAAGAACCATAAAAATGCCACAGTGGCGCCAGCGATAGCAAAAGGAAGGAGGAGTTTCAGCAAAGCGATCTTATTCATCAGTCGCACCTGATTCGCCTTCTCCAGCATATCCGTTTGCATCTCTTTTATCATCTGTTGTTCTGTCTACGGCCGAGGTGATTATACTATTAAGTTACTGAATCACAGATATAAAGCTAAGGAAAAGTGAAATTAAGCATAGTCTATGATAATGAGGCAAAAGAAGGATTTATAGGAGACTGGGGTTTCTCTTGTCTAATCGAATCGGGAGCGTGGAAGATCCTGTTTGATACCGGAGCCTCCGGCGAGATATTGACCCACAACCTGCAGCGGCTGGGGATAGAGAAAGAAGAGATTACGATTATTGCGCTCTCACATAAGCATTGGGACCACGTTGGCGGCCTTGAAGCGGTCTTACATCCTGGCGTTGCCGTCTGCCTGCCCAGCTCCTTACCGCTCGGCTTGAAGAAATACGTAGCGAAGAAAGCAGCGCGAATCGTGGAGGTTTCAGAGTCGAAGGAGATCGTTCCCGGGGTTTATACCACGGGCGATTTCGGCATACCGGTCAAGGAGCAGTCGTTGGTTCTGGAAACGACAGGCGGAGAAGGCGTGGTGGTTGTAACCGGGTGTGCACATCCGGGTTTGGAGAATATTTTAGAGGATGTGGAGAAGGTTTTCGGGCGGCTCTACGGTGTAATCGGCGGTTTTCACGGCTTTGATAAGCTGGAGGTGTTACAAGGGTTGAAACTGATAATGCCCTGTCATTTCACGAGACGTAGGAAGGAGATAGCGGACATGTACCCGGAGGCGATAGCAGGGTGTGGAGCGGGAACGGTGATCGAACTCTAATGCAATTCGTATACGGTCCGGTGGCCTCGTGGCGATTGGGCAGGTCGTTAGGTGTGGATATTTTAAGCACGGACGATAAGACTTGCTCGTTTGACTGCGTCTACTGCCAGCTTGGCGATACGGAGCACAGAACGGTAAAGCGGCAAGTGTACGTACCGACGGAGGAGATCGAGCGTGAGATAGAGGCGATTGCTGATACCATTGATGAGAGCACCGATGTGATCACGTTTGCAGGCATGGGCGAGCCGACACTGGGCGCGAACCTCGGCGAGGTCGCCGCGATGCTTAGAAGATACAGCACGAAACCGCTTGTCATCCTGACGAATTCCGCGTTGATCACCGATGCGACAGTACGCGAAGAATTGAAGAAGCTGGACATCGTGGTCGCCAAGCTGGATGCACCTGACCAGTTTATTTTCGAGCAGGTTAATCGACCGGTAAGCGAAGAGATCGAACTCGACGCGATAATAGAAGGGCTGAAGGAATTCAGAAAGGACTACAGAGGGCGACTCTGTGTACAGATGATGTTCGTGGAGGAGAATAAAGAGTACGGGTGGGAACTGGCGCGTATCGCAGCGGACATAAAGCCAGACGAGGTGCAGCTCAATACGCCGCTGCGACCGTGTGTCGTAAAACCGGTTTCACCTGACGAGTTAGAGCGTATACGCGCGTCCTTTAAAGGGTTGGAGGCGACGATAGTTTCGGTTTATGATAGGATGGTGCCGGAAGTGAGGGTGATCGACAAAACGGAAGTGATAAGGCGGAGAGGGGTTGAAGATTAGGGATTAACGGTCTTCGTTGTTAAAAAGAAAATAGAAACAAGAAAAAAAGAGAAAGAAGATAGGCTTATCTTAGCCTCTCCTTCTCAAAAGAGCCATTACTGCCAGTAGTCCTACGACGGCGAATACCGTCTCGAAGCCTGGCGTCTCGCTACCTTCCTCGGTGGATGTTGTAGGAGCCTTCGTCGCTGCTCCCGTTGGCTCTGCCGTTTCTGCGGGTGGTGGTGCTGCTCCTCCGCCTAACGCGGCGATTCCATTGTAATCGATCGCATTGGCAAAGTAGTAGAGCGTATCCTTGTCGCTGTTCGTGTTAATAAACGCCATGAAGCGGTCGTTTATGCCAACAAACAGGGTATATTCACCGCTGTCCTTTGTATACGCCTCCCATGCCGGGTATCCGTCAACCGTTACTGTCTTCGCATAGCCTTCTGTAGACTCATAGGCATAGAAACCCTGCCACGCTGCCAACCATCCGACCTGATAAAATGCGGAGTCCATAACTCCCACTTCGACAGTCGTGTCTTCTGCACCGGATTTTGTGTAGCTTTCTGTTGCCATACTCCATGTCCCGTCCTGGATAGTATACATCATGCCAGAAGGTTCTTCGCCATCCCAACCGGAAGGAGCATTCGGCAGGAACTCAATGAGCGTACTAAAATGCACCGCTTCTGTTGCTGTAGCTTCATCACTCGCGATTGCCGTGCTCATGGCACTCAATCCTACTACGCTTACAAGGAGCATCCCTATCAGAATTGTTGCTTCAACTCTTCTTCTTTTACTCATATTTTCACATCCTTTTCGTTTTATTATTCACTTTTTCCATTGTAGAGTCCAGAAATTATTTCGTCAGGAAGTTTCACCAAAACGCATGGTGAAGCTCACGGACAAAAAGATCAAATGGGCGGTTAATCAGGTGATCAAGAAAGGAGAAAGCACGGCGATGTCTGCC
>Ga0307379_10007392_pt1 | contig 14948 bp, 8 predicted proteins | sample UN2MG_FD_202237 | JGI IMG/M metagenome (GOLD analysis project Ga0307379, IMG submission 202237) | Soil microbial communities from Risofladan, Vaasa, Finland - UN-2 | ecosystem: Environmental > Terrestrial > Soil > Coastal area > Acid sulfate soil | place: Finland: Risofladan, Vaasa | collected... | reverse complement strand
GTCTTTGGCCCAGTCCAGGACGGCCCGGGCTTCTCGCAGGACGGTGTCCGCGGTCTTGGCGGATCGAAGCTGGCCGATCGCCTGATTCATGGGTGAGTTCCCAGTTCCAACCGGCAGCAGAGCGTTCCGGCCGGGCGATGGACTCCAGCCCGGTTCGAGGGTGTCCGCACACGCTATGCGGTGAATTTCCCCCATTCTAATTGACGAGGGCGGGCGGGCAATAGCGGGCAGGCCTCGCGGCCGGGGGATTGCGGCTTTTGCGGTGCAGAAAGCGGGATGGAAGGGCTGTGCGCCTGCGGCTTGCGTGTGGGGCGCGGGCACGTATAAAGCGTTCCGGGTGCGGCGCTGGAGCGGCCGGTGGCCGGCCGGTCTGTCATGGCGGCGCGCCGGGTCGAGAGTGGAGGAGTACACATGTCCGGTTCAGATCGATCCTGGGTGTTTCGGGCGGTGGTCGTTGGGGGAGTCGGCTTGCTGGTTGGCCTGCAGGTTTGCTGCGCACCGACGCCGCGGCAGCGGTACGAGCGGCAGATGCTCAACACGGGCGAGCCGGCCCTGCACGCCGTTCACAGCGAGCGGCTGGAGGAGGTGATGGAGGACCTGAGCGGCTTGACGCTCGATCGACTGCCGCAGGAGATGGACGTGAGCTCCGAGCGGGAGCGGCACATGGATGAGATCGCGGTCATCGCCCGATCTCTGGCCGAGACCTCGGCGGGGATCACGGATGCGGCGCCGGATTACGAGCTTGCGGCCGCAGAACGGGAGGTGTTCGACAAGCTGACCGCCAAGCTGCACAGCCAGGCCGTTCTGCTGGAGCACCACGCGGAAGCAAAGGACCTGCCGAGCGTGCGAGGCGCGCTGGATCAGATCACGGCCACGTGCAACGCCTGTCACAGCGCTTTTCGGCAGGTTCCACCGACATCGGGCTAGTGTAGTGTCTCAGAAATGCCGCGTCGTTCGATCAACGCCAATTTGGGGCGTCATCGCCGTTTTAGCGTCCGCGCGAACTGAAGTTCGCGGCTCGTTCCGATGCAATCTCAATGAGACACTACACTGGGCATCCGTTGTCGGTAATCCATTTGAGTCAGTCGGTTTGGACGAGCGGTTGGAGCGGATTCTGTTCGGCAGTGCAGGTTTTCGGGAGCCTGAAGCCGTATTTGGGTCGGTGGTGGCGTTCGGTGTTGCGCACGTGTTACGCGGCAGGCGTTGACTCTCATGCCGCGGCCAACAAGAATGAGAAACAATGAGGCGGAAGATCGGCGTATTGCTTACGGTCTGGAGTCTGCTGGTGCTGCCGGCGTTGTGCGTGGCCGGTCTGGTGGACCATGCTTGCGCCGACGATCACTCGGCCGATCGCGGTCACGAGGACGCATGCCCGGACGATCCGTGTGACGAGCCGGCCGTGGCACAAGCGGCGCCGCAAGCCAGGCCGCAAGCCGACGTGGTCGGCGTCTGGGCTGAGGCCGCTTTGCCGACCCCGTCCCCCGTTGATCCGCGGCTGGACGCGACCGCTGATGCAAGACAAGCCGGTGCGTTTCGGCAGCGTCTGCAACTGCCTTTCCCCTCGAGCGACATCCCACTGCTGATCTGATTCCCGATTTCCAGCGGCGTGATCTGTGCGATAATTGGGCTGCGCTTCGGCTGCGAATGCCGGGGTCGGGCCCGGACAAAACTCCTGTCGGAAGAAGTTGGGAATACCTCACATGTACCAGACAACGCGGCATCTCGTGAGGTGGAGCACATCGTTTGTCGTTGTGCTCTGTGGCTGCGCCACCGTGAACCCGCGGCTGGACTACGAGCGGGCCGGCCGACACGTCACGGAGGCGACGGGGCAGACACAGGTGTACCGGCCGGAAGAGGAAGAGCGGGTCGAAGGCCTCGTGCAGGAGCTGCTGGTCGACGGTCTGACTTCCGACGAGGCGGCTCGGATATGCCTGTTGAACAACCCGGGCTTACAGGCGGCGTTCATGAACGTGGGCATGGCCCGTGCGGACGTGGTGCAGGCGGGGCTTCTGTCGAACCCGTCGTTGGGCATCTCGGTTCAGCTCCCGGCGGGCGGCGGCCTGGTCAACCTGGAAGGCGCGCTGGCTCAGAACATTGCCGACCTGTGGCAGATACCGGCGCGCAGACGCGCTGCGGAACGGTCACTTGATCGGGCGGTTCTGGAACTCGCCCGGGAGGCGGCCGATCTGGCCACGGACGCGAAAGTGACGTACTTCGAGGCGGTCGGCGCGGACGGACTGCATCACATCGCGGTGGAGAACCACGGGATTGCCCGGAGCCTGCTGGAGCTGGCGCTGGCGCGGCAGCAGGCGGGGGAGGCCGCCGAGCTGGAGGTCAATCTCTCGCGGAGCTTTGCGTTGGAGGCGGAGCTGGCGGTGGAGGCCGCCCGTCTGGGTGCTTCCGACGCTCGCCGGGGGCTGGCGGCACTTCTGGGAATCGGGGGCGATGCAGACGAACTGGTGCTGCTCGACGGCCTTCCCGATGTTCCGCCGCAAGTTCCGGATCCAGAGGGCGTGATCGAGTTGGCACGCAGGCAGCGGCTGGACATTCAAGCCGCTCGGCAGATGGTGTCGGTCGCGGAGGCACGTCTGCAGGAGGAGCGGTGGCGCTTGTTTCCGGCGGTGGAGATCGGCGTCGGTCTGGAACGGGAGGCACGAGAGCGTGAAGAGGGGCGCGACATCCTGGCGGACACGGCCCGCGCGTCGATCGCGAACGGCGGGTTGACGGCACCCAGCATCCAACCTCGCAGCGAACGCGGTCAGAGCATGGACTTCATCATCGGGCCCAGCCTGGACATCGAGCTTCCGATCTTCGACCAGAATCAGGCTCAGATCGCCAAGGCGGAGTATGCCTGTCAGCAGGCCAGGAAGACGCTGGAGGCCCTCGATCGTGCGGTGGTGCAGGAGGTTCGGGCGGCGGTGGACGGGGCGCTGACGGCGTGGAGGCTGGCGGAGGCGTATCGGGCCCGGGCGATCCCGCTGGCGGAGGCGAACCTGGAGCTTTCACGGGAGTCGTATCGCGCGGGGCGGGCGTCCTTCCTGGCGGTTCTGGAAGCCGAACGTTTCTATCTGGCGAGCCGAAGTCGTTACGTGAGGGCTGCTCAGGCCGCGGCGACCAAGGTGCCGGAGCTGGAGAGGGCGGCTGGTTTGCCGCTGTCGTCCATCAAGGCCGAGCTCGAAGGCGAAACGATGGGCGACGACGGGGGCTTCCGGTTTGAAGAGGACGGAGAATGATGAGCAAGCGACGCTATCGACGAGACGTGACGGCACTTGTGCTCGCAATGGCGGTGGTGATGGCTTTCGTCGGCGGGTGTGTGCCGGGCGAGGGTGCGGGCTTGGAGACTTTTTTCAGGGATCTGGCGCTGCAGACGGCCGCCGCGTTTCTGCTGTGATTGTGGTGGCGTCGACAGGGTACGAATGCGATCCCGATGGCTGGCGGAGGGTAGACGAATGAGAAGGACACTTGCGTTACTGGGTTCGATGGTTGCGGTCGTGGTTCTTGGGGGCGGCTTGGTGGGCGTGCGCACCGCGGCCTCGATGCGGGGCGCGCAGCAGGTGGAGCCGCACGAGCACGGCACCGTTGAGGACGAGCATTCGGAGGGTGACGCCGACGGGCACGATCACGGGGGCGACGACGCTGTCGAGGACAATCACGGCCAGCCGGATCCGCATGCGGGTCATGCGCATGCCGAGGAGGAGGCGGAATCCGGACACGGCGATGGCGCTGATCACGGTGATCACGCCGATCACGCCGAGGAGTGGGTGGTCGAACTCAGCGAGCAGGAGCGGGCCGAGTTCGGCGTGGAGCTGGCGACCGCTTCGGTTGGGACGATCGCGAATCGGATCCGTCTGCCGGGCAAGGTTGTTTTGAACGGCGACCTGGTGGCCCACGTCGTGCCGCGAGCGCCGGGCATCGTTCGGGAGGTTCTCAAGAGCGTCGGCGACGCGGTCGAGGCGGGGGATATTCTGGCCTGGCTGGAGAGCGCGGAACTCGGAGAGGCGAAGGTCGACTATCTGGTCAGGTGGGCCGAGGTCGGCTGTTGCACGATCGATTTCACCCGGGCGCAGGAGGTGCACGACAACACGCTGCGTCTGGTGGAGGTTCTGAAGACGGCGCCGTCGCTGGAAGTCCTGCGCGACATGAACGGCATCGCGATGGGCGACAACCGCAGCGCCCTGGTGTCCGCGTATGCCGAGGTGGCCTTCGCCAAGGCGGCCTACGACCGGCAGAAGCCGCTGTTCGAGAAGAAGGTGGTCAGCGAGCGGGAGTACCAGGCGGCGGAGGCCGCGTACAAGAAGGCCGAGGCGCTGTACGCCGCGGCGCAGGACAACGTCCAGTTCAACGTCCGGCGCGAGCTGGCGGAGGCCCAACGGGCCCAACAGGTCCGCAAGATGGAACTCAAAGGGGCGGAGCGGCGCCTGTACGTGTCGGGGCTGACGGCCGAAGACATCAAAGGGCTGGAGCTTCTGGCTCAACGACAGACGGACGAGGGGCAGGATGCGGCGGTGTGCACCGATCCGAACTGCAAGGGCTGCGCCGGGCATCAGGGGGGGCAAGGCAGTGAGGACGACGGCGGTCCTGCGCCGCCGACCGAGGAGAAGCTGGCCTGGTATCCCCTTCGGGCGCCGTTCGACGGGGTGGTCATCGAGAGGCACCTGACGCTGGGCGAGAAGCACGGCGACGACGCGGACGCGTTCACCGTCGCGGACCTTCGGTCCGTGTGGGTGGACATCAGCGTGTTCCAGAAAGACCTTCCACAGGTGAAGAAGGGCCAGGCCGTGTGGATATCCACGCCCGACGGCATGGCTGCGCAGGGGACGGTGTCGTTCATCGCGCCGATCGTCGATGAGGCGACGCGGACGGCTCTGGCGCGGATGGTCCTGCCGAATCCCGATCTGCGGTGGCGCCCCGGGCTGTTTGTGAACGCGGAACTGTCGGGCGATGAAAACGAGGCATCCGTCGTCATTCCCAAGAGTGCCGTGCAGCGCATGGAGGGTGAGACGGTCGTGTTCGTGGATGAGGGGCACGGGCTGGAGGCCGTTCCCGTGTCGCTGGGGCGAAGCGACGCGCGTCACGTCGAGGTGTTGTCCGGTTTGTCGGCGGGTGATCGGTTCGTGGTCGCGGGGGCGTTTGAGCTGAAGGCCAAGATCGTGACCAGCGGACTGGGGGCACACGCGGGGCACGGTCACTAAGACAGGCACGATAGCCGACCGCCGGCGGGTTCGTTCGCGGGCGGGATCAATGACGCCCTCGCAGATGCGTCGGGCACAGGGGGATTCCCGAAGGAATCGAGATGATCGACCGAGTGATTGAGACATCCCTGAAGGCCAAGGGCCTGGTGGTTCTGGCGATCGCCGCGTTGCTGGCCTACGGGGCGTACGAATACCGGCGGATGCCGGTGGACGCCTTTCCGGACATCTCGCCGATCATGGTGCCGGTGTTCGCGGAAGGGCACGGCATGGCGCCGGAGGAGATGGAGCGACTGGTCACCTACCCGATCGAGTCGGCCATGAACGGTCTGCCGGGGGTGACGCAGATCAAGTCCACGTCTGCGTTCGGGATGGCGGTGGTTTACGTCTACTTCGAGGATGGCATCGACATCTACTTCGCCCGGCAGCTTGTGGGGGAGCGTCTGGCGTCGGCCGCGGCCGAGCTGCCGGAGATGGACGAGCCGCCGATGCTGGGTCCGATCTCGACGGGTCTGGGGCAGATCTTCATTTACTACCTGACGCTGGACGAGAACGCGGACACGGAGGGCAAGGCGCCGAACACGTACCTGCGCGAGCTGAACGACTGGGTGGTGAAGTTCCAGCTACAGACCGTGCCGGGGGTGACGGACATTCTGTCGATCGGCGGTCACGTGTTGCAGTATCAGATCCGCGTCGATCCGGACGCCCTGCTGCGGTACCACCTGTCGCTGGAAGACCTGGTGGAGGCGGTCAGGGCGAACAACAAAAACGTGGGCGGGCAGTTCCTGGTGTTGGGCTCCGAGGAGTCGCTGGTTCGCGGGCTGGGGCTGGTGGGCGACCTGGAGGCCATCGCCGACATCCCCATCAGAGTGGAAGACGGTGTGGCCGTTCGGGTGTCCGACGTCGCGGAGGTGGCGTACGGGGATGAAATCCGGCGAGGCGTGGTCACGCGGAACGGGGAGCGAGAGGTCGTCTCGGGGATGGTGCTGAAGCTGTTCGGCGAGAACACGTCGGAAGTCATCGAGCGCTTGTACGAAAAAGTGGAGAGCGTGCGAGCGTCGCTGCCGGAAGGGGTGTCGCTGGTGCCCTACTACGAGCAGGCCGAGCTGGTCGAGCAGGCCACCTGGACGGTGAAGAAAGCGCTGCTGCTGGGCGGGCTGCTGGTTCTGCTGACGCTGATCGCGTTCCTGGGCAATCTGCGGACGGCGTTCATCGTGGCACTGGCGCTTCCGGTCTGCGCGCTGGTGGCGGTCATCTGCATGGGGCTGAACGGCATCTCGGCCAACCTGATGTCGCTGGGCGGGATCGCCATCGCGATCGGCATGCTGGGCGACGGCGCGATCGTGATGGTGGAGAACATCTATCGCCACCTGAACGACGGGGCGAACGCGGGGAAGGAGAAGTCGGCGGTCATCCTGGCGGCCGCACGCGAGGTCGGTCGGCCGATCGTCTTTTCCATCGGCATTATCATCACGGTGTTTCTGCCGATCTTCACGCTGGAGGGCGTGGAGGGGAAGATGTTTTCGCCGATGGCGTTCACGATCGCCTTTGCGCTGGGCGGCTCGATTCTGACGGCCCTGATCGCGGCGCCGGTGCTGTCCGCCCTCCTGCTGCGACAGGGGCGGCACGAGGAGTTCGTCCTGCTGACGAAGCTCAAGGGTGTCTACCGGAGACTGCTCGTTGGTGCGATGCGGCACAAGGTCGCGGTGATCGGGTTTGCGTTTGTGGCGTTTGCGGCGAGCGCGGGCGTTCTGCCTTTCATCGGGACGGAGTTCATCCCTACGCTGGAGGAGGGCTCGATCCTGATCGGGGTGACCATGGCGCCGTCCATCTCGCTCGAGAAAGCGACCGACACGGTGATGAAGCTGGAGCGGCGCATCGGGGCACATCCGGAGGTGGCCGAGGTCATCTCCAGGGTGGGGCGTCCGGAAGCGGGCAGCCATCCCCATCCGGTCAACTACGCCGAGATCCACGTGGAGCTGGAGCCGCTGGCGACGTGGACGCGGTTCGGCAACAAGCAGGAGCTGGTCGGCGCGTTGAGCGAGGAACTGTCTTCCTGGCCGGGGATTCAACTGAACTTCACGCAGCCGATCCAGAACGCTTTCGACGAGCTGCTGTCCGGGATCAAGGCCCAACTGGCCATCAAGCTGTTCGGCGAGGACCTGGAGATCCTGCGGGATAAGGCCAACGAGATCAGCGCGGCCATCGAGGACGTTCCGGGGCTGGTCGATTTGTCCGTGGAGCAGAGCTTCGGGCAGCCGCAGGTGCAGATCGTGGCGGACCGGGCGGCCTGCTCGCGTTACGGCATCGCGGTCGAACAGATCCAGGAGATGGTGGAGCTGGGAGTGGGCGGTGAGGTGGTGGACACGCTGTATCTGCACACGCGCCGTTACGGCATCCACGTGCGCTTCAAGGAAGACCGCCGGGTGAGCCCCGAGACGATAGGGAACCTGCTGGTGCACACCAACGATGGGGCGCTCATTCCGCTGTCCCAGGTGGCCGAGGTGAAGGAGGTCGTCGGGCCGATCCAGGTCAATCGGGAGAAGAACCAGCGGCGCTGGATCGTTCAGGGGAACGTCCGCGGGCGAGACATGGGCGGCGTGATCGCCGACATTCAGCGGCGGATCGCGGACGAGGTCGAGCTGCCGGCCGGTTACTTCGTAGAGTACGGAGGTCAGTTCGAGAACCAGCAGCGGGCCATGTCGCGGCTGTCGATCATCGTTCCCGTTGTGGTGGCGATCGTGTTCGTGATGCTGTGGATGTCGTTCGGTACGACGCGGCACGCCTTGATCGTCATCGTCAACGTTCCGTTGGCGCTGATCGGCGGCGTGTTCGGGCTTCTGGTGTCGGGGGAGTATCTGTCGGTGCCGGCGTCGGTGGGGTTCATCGCCCTGTTCGGCATCGCGGTTCAGAACGGCGTCGTTCTGGTGAGCTACCTCAACGAGTTGCGGGCCCGGGGCAAGCCGTTGGCCGAGTGCCTGATCGACGGCGCCCTGCTGCGTCTGCGTCCCGTTCTGATGACCGCGTGCACGACGGTTCTGGGCCTGCTGCCTTTGCTTCTGGCACATGGGATGGGTGCGGAAGTGCAGCGGCCGCTGGCCGTTGTGGTGGTCTTCGGCCTGACCACGTCCACGTTGCTGACGCTGTTCGTCCTGCCGGCGGTCTATGGCTGGCTGGAGGGCAGGCGGGACGCGGTTCGGGCCTGACGGCTGCGGGGACGACAGACGTAGGGCACGTGTTCGCGGGGCACTTCGGCGCCGCTGTCAGCGGCGCAACTTCAGTGCGCACAATCCGGCGATCAGACCGAGCAGGGGCAGAATGCTCATGGTGCCGCAGGGCAGGGTGGGGAATCCGTCCGGGGCCTTGATGCGGCCGTTGAGCGTGGGCTCGTCGTCGACGGGCTGCTGGGTCTGTTGGTCTTCGTCGGCGACGGCGGAATCGGCGATGCGGATGCGGTCGTCCAGGGGCAGGTCGCCGGCGGCGGTGCTGTTGATGAAGACCGAATCGACCAGCGAGCCGTTCTGTATGGCGACCGAGGCGACGGTCGCGTTCTCGCTGCCGGGGGCCGTGGAGGAGACGTTGGGCGGGCCGACGAATCCGTCGCCGTCGATGTCGAATCCGGGCATTCGCCAGGCATACAGGATGGCCCAGACGTGCGGGTCGGGGATGAAGGTTGTAGTGCCGGAGGGCTGCAAGAGGCTGTGCCAGCCGAGCCCGATGCCGCGGCTGGCGTAGAGTTTGTAGACGGGGTCTTCGTTCCACAGCGCGGCGAGCCGTTCGAAGGTCTGGGTCGCGTAGAGGGGGTGGCCTTCGGGCGATCCGTCGTCGACCACGAAGAACTCGGCCGGCGGCACGGTGGCGGAGTCGTCGGGGTCGATGACCAGGGTCCACTCGCGGATGTCGGTGGTGCGCCACAGGCCGTTGGCGTCCCAGTCGGCCCCGAGCAGGTCCTCGATCTGGGACTCGGGCATCAGTGGCGGCTCGAGTTCGAGCAGGTCGGGTCGGAAGAGCTCGATGAGGGCCCGGATGTTCTCGGGGTTGTCCAGGACCTGGAAGTCCTGGGTGACCACGCCGCCGTCGCCCTCGACGAGGTCGTTGCCCAGGTCCATGCCGTTGCCCAGGCCGTCGTTGTCGGCGTCCTGATCGCCCTCGACGTTGAAGCGGACGATGGTGAGCTCGGCGTTGCCGAATGCCCGGGGGTTGATGAGCGGGTCGTTGTCCTTCGAGTCGCTGATTCCGTCGCCGTCGGTGTCGTCGTTGGTGGGATCGGTGAAGACGAAGCCGTCGAAGTCGTGGAGCAGGTTGGAGGGGTCGGGCTGGTCGGACCGGTCGGAGTTGTCCAGGGGCCATTCTCCGGGGCTGGGCAGGCCGTCAAGATTGAGGTCGTTCCATTCGTCGTCGTCGAGCAGTCCGTTGCGGTCCTCGTCGATGAAGAGCAGGCCGAAGACCTCGACGAAGTCGGTCACGCCGTCACCGTCGCTGTCGGGGTCCAGGGCGTCGGTGGAGATGGCCAGGCGGGAGAAGATCGGCGTGGGCGGCGTTCCGGGGACGATGGGGGAGGGTGCCGGGTAGAAGACGACGCGGTCGATCTGGTCACCGCCGGCGGTGAGGGCCTCGAAACCGCCGACCTCCCAGTTGTCGGGCAGGCCGTCACCGTCGGTGTCCGGCGAGTTGTCGGGCAGGCCGTCGCCGTCGATGTCCAGGCGGTTGAGGATGGCCGCCACGCGCAGGTTGGGGCTGATCAGGCGGGTGCCCAGCGTTTCTCCGGCCGGGAGCTCGTTTTCGGGAATGGCTTCCGTTCGTGGTTGTGCCCATGACGCGGTGGCCAGGATGGCCAGCAGCGCGCAACTCATCCGCAAGCCCAGTGGACCGATAATGAATCTGGCTGGCATTTCTTCCAAACCTCGCTTCTGGACGCCCGTTTGTGCTTCCAATTCGTGCCGCCGCGAAGACGGCGTCGTTGTCCGTTTACTTCTTCGCCCTCACCCGGAACTGGTGCGACACCACCGCGTCGCTGCAGTCATCGGTGAACTCGACGTTGAAGAAATAACTGATCGTCCCGTTGGGCATGTCGGCCAGGATGAACTGGATGCTTCCGCTGTCCGACCCATCGGCGAACTCGGTCCACGCCGCCGGTGCGAACAGGCCGACGCCGGAATCGTTGCCCGGAACTTCCGTGATGCGGAACTGCAGCGGCGGCGTGCCGGTGGTCAGGTCGCGCACGAAGGTGATATCGACGGTGTCGTTCACGCTGACGTCCAGCGGGTCGGCCGACAGGGCCAGGTTCGTCAGTTCGAGGCCCGGGTGGATCGGCACGGAGACGCTACGGGTCACGCTGTTGTTGGCGTCGTCGGTGGCCGTGACGTTGAAGGTCACGCTGGTCTCGGTGTTCACGTGGACCACGGTCCAGGTGGTGTCCTGGCCATCGGCGGGGTCGCTGCCGCGCGAGGCCGTCCACTCGATGTCCAGCGTTCCTACGCCGCCGGTGGCGTTGGCGTGCAGGGCGATCTCCGACGGGTCAAGTGCGGCCGGGCCGTGTGGGTTGGGCAGGCTGTCCGGCAACCCGACAATGCAGTCGGCGTCCACCACGGGGTTGAGTTTCAGGTCGGCGATGGCTTCGACGGTGGTGTCCGGCGTGGGGATGTACTGGTTGCCGGCCTGATCGGTGACCGTACATCGGACGGTGTAGGTGAGGGCGGAGTCGGCCACGAAGGACGGCGAGGAATCGGTCGGCCCGGGAACGAAGCCCGAGGTCGGCGCCGTACCGATGAACTTCCAGAGATAGGTGGGCTGCCCCACGCCGCCGCTGACGGGCAGCTCGAGTTCCACGGTCTGTCCAATGGTTACCTGATAGGCGTTAGGCCCGGTCTTCACGGCCGGCGGGGCGACGAAGACCTCGCCGGTCATGGCCGACACGACGGTGACGGCCACGGAATCGGTGACCTGCTGATTCTGGCTGTCCGTGACGGTCAGTCGGAGTGTGTAGTCGCCCGGGTCGGCCGGCTGCCCGAAGGGATGCCACTGTTTGGTCGCGCCCGGGCATGCGGCCGTCGGGTCCTCGAAGGCGCCGGCGCCGGACGGTAACGCTTGCCAGCTCAGGATGTAGGGAGGCGATCCGCCGGTGACGTCGGCGACCAGGCAGACGTTGGCGTTGGGATTGTTGATGACGGTGCGCGGGTTGGCCGACAGGGCCACCGAGAGCTGCGCGGGGCTGCCGATGATGATGCCGGTCGCGGCCTCGACGCGGGCGTTCACCTTGTCGGTGACGGTGACGCGGACGATGTTGGTGGTGTTTACGCCCGGTCCTTTGAAGCCGACGGCGACGTCCACGGGCTCCTGGCCGCTGGCGCTGGGAACGTCGAAGGTGAGTGTTGAGCCGGGCACACAGGGCGTGTCGGGGAAATTCGCGTCCGCGTCGGTGCACCCCAGCGTACTGAGGTCAGCCGGATCCACGAGGCATCCCAGGTTTGGCGGTGTGCCCTCGATGCGGAACTCGACGGAGTAGGGCTGGACGCCGCCGATGATGGTCGCGGTCAGTTCGGTGCATTCGAGCGTGCCGACGATGCTGTTGCTGGCGAAGAGGGTGGCGCTGAGCACCTGGTCCACGGCGACGCCGACGTTAACGAAGGTGGTCGCCTTCTGCTTGGCGGCGTCCTCGACGGCGATGCGGATGACGGCGGTGCCGACGGCATCCGCGGGGGGCGTGTACTGGCCCTGGCCGGTGGTCGCGTTCATGGTGACGCTGCCGCCCGGGCCGCCCGCTTCGAGGCTGGCCGTGTAGCTGTACGGCGTCGTTCCGCCGTTGGCCAGGACGGTGATGGTGACCGGGTCGCCGCCGGGCGTGGTGGCGCTGGGCTGAGCGCTGGCCGAGGCGACCAGCGTGTCCGTGGTGATGGTCAGGGCGACGCTGCCCCGGGCGACGTTTCCGGCGCTGTCGCAGACGGTGGCGTCGACCACCTCGTTGGTGATGGCCACCGGGGCGAGGTAGGTGGCGACGACGTCCATCTGATCGGTGTCGGCGATGCCGACGCCGCTGCCGCCGCCGTCACAGGCCGCCATCGAGGTGAGGTTTGCGCCGCCGAGCGTGCCCGTTCCGCTGCCGGCGAAGGTGACGGTGTACGGTCCGGTTCCTCCGCTGATCGCGGCGGTGATGGTAGTGGTGCCGCCCGGCTCGACGCGGATGGCGTCGGAGGTCAGGTCCACGGAGAGCGGCCGCTCCGGAGCGATGGTCAGCGAGAGGCTGTTGCTGGTTCGGTTGCCGACGTTGTCGCATACCGTAAGGGTGATGACGTCGCTGGTGACCTCGAGCGGTGCGTTGTAGACGGCCGAGGCGATGTTGCCGTCGATGGCGGCGATGCCGGGGGCGGGCTCGCCGCAGGTCTCGATGGTGCTCAGTCCTTCGCCGCTGATGGAGCCGTTGCCGGCGTTGGCGAAGGTGACGGTGTAGGGCGGCGTTCCTCCGGCGACGACGGCCGTGACGTCGGTGGTGCCGCCGGGATCGACGCGGACCGCGTCGGAGATGCCGAATACCTGGAGGGCGTCCTCCGAGGTGATGATCAGGGGGATGGTCGACTTGGAGATGCTGCCGAGCCGGTCCTGGATGGAGACGCTGACCAGCTCGCCGCCCTCCTGGTTATTGGGAGCGGAGTAGCTGACGATGCAGGCCTCTTCGGACTCGACGTTCTGGCAGCCGTCGGTCAGTTCACGGGTGAGGGTTATGCCACCGCTCACGCGGGAGATGTCGGCTCCCTCGATGCCTCCGGAGGCGGTGAAGGTGATCCGATAAGGCCCTTCGCCGCCGCTGGCCCGGGCGGTGAGCTGCACTTCCCCTCCGGGCGGAACCGCGGTGCTGGCCGATGACGCCTGGGACACGGTCAGTTCGGCGTCCGGGGCGACCGCGACCGGCACGGTCGAGGCGATGCGGTTGCCGGTGCTGTCCCGGGCCTCCGCGGTGAAGATGGCCGTGCCCAGCCCGACCGGTGCCTTGTAGACGGCGGTCGAGATGGTCAACTCGTCCCGCTCCTGGAGGCAGTTGACGCGGAACTCGGTGTCGTCGGGCACGCCCTCCTGCAGGATGACGGCGTCGTTGCTGAAGCTCCAGGTGATCCGGTAGGGCGGGTTCTGGTCGGGCGGGCTGGCGGTATCGGTGCCGGTGCAGCCGTCGCCGGCCGAGCCGTTGACGAAGGGCTCGCCGCCGGTGACCAGGGCGGTGACGGTGATCTCCCGGCCGGGAGCCACGCGGCTGCGTGCCGCGGAGACCGAGACGGTCAGGGCGCCTTTGGGTCGGACGGCCAGGATCTGCAGGCTGCGCGTGTCGGTTTCCTCGGTGCCTTCCTGGGTGGCGGTGGCGGTCACCATGATGGTGCGTCCGGTCGGTCCCGGGTCGCCGACGACTTCGATCAGGATCTGGCTGCCGCTGACCGCGGTCTCGCTTTCGACCGAGGTTGGCTCGCTGACCGAGAGGAAGCCGTCCTGGGGGTCCACCTGCCACTCGAAGGTGGCCAGGTCGGAGGCCAGGGCAGTCACCTTTGTGCGGCCTTCCTGGTCGTCTCCGCGAATGAGCACGGCGCGCTGGGAGGAGAGGAAGGCCGAGAACGCGGGCAGCCCGGGCAGTGATTGTTCGGGTTCCGGATCGTAGTCCGGAATAACGGCTCCGGGGGCCACTGCTCCTCCTCCGCCACCCCCGCCGGACTGTGCCTGGCAGCCGACCACGCAAAGCGATGCGATCATCAAGCTCGCGATGACTCTGGACATCTGAGCACCATCTTTCTTCTGACCGGAAAAGGCTTCTATTCCCAGCCTGGGTCCCCCATGTATCCCAGGTCTATCATCACCGCCCCGGCAGGCGGATCAGTTCCTCGAGCTGCGGATTGACCACGACTCCCCCGGTGGTCCCGGGGTTGCCGACGATCCTCGAGCGGCGGAGTCGTGAGCCGACGACGACGGATGTGGGTACGTGCGACTGGATCAGCCTGGTAGCTGTGTTCTGGACGATCGGCTGGGTCGGCGTGACCGTCCGCAACGGCGTGGTGGTCACACGAGGAGCGGCCGCCACGGTTTGCGAACGCGGCTGGTCGAAGGTGGTCCTGGGTACGCCCACCTCGCCGGCGAAGAGTCGCTGGGCGCCGCGGGAAGCGCCGCGGGCGGGGGTCAGGTCGCCCTGCTCGGCCCGCTCGACCCACTGGGCGCCTTTGTCCAGGGCAAAGGCGTAGAGTGTCCGGTCCATTCGGCTGATGGCCGTTGGAATCATGTTGGTGTCGGCGACGGGCCCGGGCTGCCGCATGGGCAGCAGGCGACGTCCCGCGCCGGCGGCCATGGCGTCGGGGGGCGTCGGCTCGCCGTTCTCGTCGATCAGGTCGGCGGGCGGCGGGCCGTCGAAGTACAGGGCCTCGCCGCTGGAGACGGCCAAGATCACGTCGCGCGAGGTGACCTCGACGGCGTAGGACGCCCCGCGGGAGAGGATGTATCCCTCGTCGGTGGCGGTGCGGCAGCGCATGACCAGCCACTGTGGATCGTCGGGTTTGCGCACGACGTAGGCGTGTCCGGCCGTGAGTGTTGGTGACAGCGGGATGACACCGTCGGCGGCGGGCAGTTGTTCGAGGGTCAGGCTGGTCGGCCCGGCCTGGTCACCGATCTGGACGACGGTTTCGTAACCGGGCAGCAGGAGCACGGCGGTGCCGTCCTGGGCGGTGACGATGGTTTCGCCGGGGCGCAGGACGTAGTCGCCGAGGTACTCGACCCACCGCCCGGAGGGGAAAG
>Ga0307379_10007390_pt1 | contig 14950 bp, 12 predicted proteins | sample UN2MG_FD_202237 | JGI IMG/M metagenome (GOLD analysis project Ga0307379, IMG submission 202237) | Soil microbial communities from Risofladan, Vaasa, Finland - UN-2 | ecosystem: Environmental > Terrestrial > Soil > Coastal area > Acid sulfate soil | place: Finland: Risofladan, Vaasa | collected... | reverse complement strand
TCGTTGTCAGCACTGGGAGCAATTTTTGCGTAGCCCCAGCAGTCATAGCCTGGATGAAGGGAGTACCCGTAATAAATATTGAGAGCGCAGACAGGATGACTCGCCCGTCACAGACCTCGAGGATCCTCCAGCCGATTTCGACCGTCACGGTCCTTCACTGGGAAGAACAAACTAAGTTCCTTAAGGGAAGGGTCTTCGGTCCTTTCTTACCGAGTAGAAGAATGGAACCTTGGGATGGAGGTTACATACTTGTAGCCGGAGGGACATATGGTTACAAGGAGTTACTGGATGCAGCTTCTGAGACCACTTTGACCGAAGTCGCCTTACAGACCGGGAAGGTCGCTCCCGAGGAATATAGACGGAAACACCCCGAATGGCACGTATTCTCCACAGCCGATAACTTCGATGAGCTCATTGCCGGCGCTAAGGCAGTAGTGGCACCACCAGGGGTCACGCCTCTCGAGGCGATCGCTTATGAAAAACCCGTTGTCGTCGTCAGGTACCCAGTCTGGTCGAGAGCTGGAACCTTGAAGGACGCTGAATTGTTCGCAGAAAAGATAAATGCGTCTTTCCTATCCGACATCACCCCGGGGAGATTGATGGAAAGGCTCCAAGATGCGTATGTTAGAAACAAACCTAATCTTGAAAACGGAGCGACTAATTTAGTCAAGTATATATTGGATAACAACTGACATTAAAACCAAAAGAGGATACGATCAACCTATCGCTTCGATTAGAACCGTTTTGAGTTCCTTAGAGATATTCTCCCAAGTATAACGTGATGCAGTTTTCCGGGCATTCTCACCTAGTATGTGGGCAAGATCGGGGTCTTCTATGATCCGAACTATTGCCTCTGCAACATGAGAAGGCGTCGGTTCTACACACAGACAGTTGTACCCATCGATGGCCAGGTCTCGAGTAACGCTGTTCACACCAGTAACGACGGGTTTTCCGCTTATCATATATTCAAGTACCTTCAGAGGTATGGCCCTAGTACTTCCCAACGGACCTATACAGACATCGGCCGCCTTGACATATTTTACGATCTCGTCTCGAGGAACCTGTCCTTTCACTAAAATGTTTTCTCGATCACCCCATTTATCAGTTAACATAGGGGGCAACTTGTCACCTACAAGAACTAAAAAAAGGAACAAATTTCTCTCGAAACAGTTCAAAAGAGCGGAGAAGGACGTCGATTTTATATTCGGGACCAGAAAATCGACCTGTGAACAGGATTATAGTTCTACCCTCGGTGAAATTAAGATTTTTTTTCGCATCTTTTACATTTAAAGAAGAGAACTCACTCGGATCAACTCCGTTAAAGCTGTATGAAACGTTTTCAAGATGTCCCTTCCTTGATTCCAGTATCTCCTTGTTTTCTCTGCATGTAACTAAAAACGCATCCGCAAATCGAATGAACGACTCGTTAAATGTATTGATAATCAATTTACGATACCTGTTCAATTTCTGATGGAGGGTCTTGTCCTCCACACCCATCTCCCGGTATATGTCATTAGCTCTCACGACGACCGGCTTTCTGAATATCTTGCCTAGAAGAAGACCAATCAAAGCTGTGAAATGGTGCGGATGATACTGGCATAAAATGACATCACATTTTTTGGCCAATTCTAATCCTGATAGAAACTGGAAAATAGGTGCCACAATAAACGCAATATTGAGCGGTATTAGAAAGTTGGGAGATTTTTTTTCAGCGGCATCATTTTGACTTCTATATAGCTCTAGAACCAAGTCCCGAAGACTGGACTTGAAGTTAATATTTGGAGCCAGAATAGTTACGTTATTACGTCTTGAAAGAATTTGAGCTAACGAATAGGTAGACCATGTCGCCGCTCTTAGATTGGGAAAATAGTAATGGACTAGATACATGATCTTCAATATAATTCACCAGAGCTTTCAACGAATCGTGTTCTTGATGTTAAATACTATCAACTGATTCAAACGGATTTATCCATTTAAAAGAAATACGGTAAAACAAGGATATTTACAAAGGGATTTAAATACAAATTATCACCACAATTTTAAATTTTAAAATATTATAGAAAAACATCATACAAGAATTGCATTAAAAATAATCGTTGGAAAAACATACCTTAAATATTATCATTTTTTACAGGTCAAGAAGCTAAATAATTCAATTTGGGATTAAGGAATATAGTTTTAAATAAAAAATCATTACTATATCTACTATCTAGAACTTTAAATTTAGATATTTCAATAAATATAGTTACAATTAAAAATTATATATTCATCAAATTGAAAAATATTAACAATAAAATAACGCAACAAAATTTAGCAGGAGAAAAATAACTATATGAAAAGATATTTTTTTATATATATAACACTACGGATAAAATAGGATCACTGCATTCTTTTATACATCTGATAGATAATTACATTCGTAAAATTTCGGGAGTAGAGGATGCCAATGAGGAAGCTGAATGTGGCCGTCATCGGCACGGGTTCATGGGGTCGAAATCATATACGTGTCTACGATGAACTCGATTCAACGTCACTTATGGCTATAGCGGACATCGATGAAAAAGCAGCAAGAGGATATGGAAAGAAATACAATGTCGATTGGTACACAGACCCGAAGGAAGTATTCTCAAGGAGAGATATAGAGGCCGTTTCGATCTGTACTCCAACTATTACCCATGCTGATCTGGCGTTGCAGGCGATCAACGCGGGAATGCACGTGCTTGTTGAGAAGCCAATGACTAATACGATAGAGGAAGCGCAGAACCTCATTAAAGCTGCGGAATCGAAGGGCGTTCATCTTTCTGTCGGTTTCGTTGAACGGTTCAATCCTGCAGTTAATAAAGCCATGGAGATCATCTCGGAAGAGAAGATTGGGGACGTGATTCTAGCTCATACGAGGAGGGTAAGCAGGCGACCCCTAAGGATCGGGGACGTCGGGGTCATAAAGGACCTTGCCATTCACGACATAGACATCGTGAATCAGCTCTTCAAGGATAAAGCCCAGATCGTGTTCGCTTCCGCCGGCAGCATAGCCCACAGTTACGAGGATTACGCGAACATCCTCGTGTGCTATGAGGGAAACAGGAGCGGTTTCGTAGAGACCAACTGGTTGACACCGCGAAAGGTGCGCACCCTCACAGTGACGGGCACTGAGGGCATTTTAACTGTCGAGTATATCACCCAACAAGTGACCGTGGAAAATAATGACCAGCTCTTTCAACCCTTTTTACAACCAGGAGAGCCACTTATGAGGGAGCTGAGCAGCTTTACGAGTTCAATCATCGAGGATGTGCCTCCCGAGGTCTCAGGGGAGGATGGTTTAAACGCCCTGAAGATTTGCGAGGCCGCGATTGAATCAGCTAAGAAAAACAGGGAGATAATGCTAGACGCACTATAATCAAAACATGGTGGTGGAACCCTTGGAAGTTGTAGTTATTGGGATGGGATACGTGGGCATAACGACCGCAGCCCTCCTAGCTAACGTGGACGAATTCACGGTCACAGGCATACAGCGAAGATCAAAGAGATCAGGTTGGAAGATAGACCATCTAAACTCGGGAAAGTCACCTATCGAGGGTGATGAGCCCGAACTCGCAGGGTTGATTGAGAGGGTAGTGAAGAATGGAAGCTTCAGGGTCACCGATGATACTTCAGTCATCGCTAAGGCTGATGTTATCCTGATCGCAGTTCAGACCCCGGTAAATGAGTACCAAAAACCGCGTTACTCCTCATTGAAGGAGGTCTCTGAATCGATAGGCAGACACATGAAGAGGGGGGCCATGGTCTGCCTAGAGTCAACGGTGGCGCCCGGTACCACCGAATACTATGTTAAGCCGATCCTCGAGGAGGTCTCTGGCTTGACTGCAGGAGTCGACTTCAACCTCGTCTTCTCATATGAACGAGTGACCGTAGGTCGACTCATCTACAACTTGAGGAACATGCCCAAGGTGATCGGCGGTCTGACTCCTGAATGTACGAAGAGAGGAATCGAGTTCTACAAGCACATCGTCGACGCTGAACTGTTACCAACGGACTGCATGACTGCTGAGGTAGCTAAAGTCACCGAAAACACGTACCGCGACGTCAACATCGCCTTCGCGAACGAGGTGGCACTCATCTGCGAGAGTCTTGGAGTCAACGTCCACGATGTTCGACGCTTTGTGAACTCCCTCCCCCATGATCCCTCAGATCCAGCTAAGAACCCCTATCGATTGATGCACATACCTGGGGCTGGAGTTGGCGGTCACTGCCTGCCCAAGGACCCTTGGCTTCTGAAATATGGGGTAGATGCGTATGGAAGATTCAAGGTCACACCCAAAGTGATAATCAGCAGTCGGGAAATTAACGACTACATGCCGGCTCACATGAAACGCCTCATCTTGGAAGCTGTCAAAGAAAGTGGTGTGAGGAAGGGAGACGCGAAGATCGCGATTCTCGGTCTTGCGTTTGTGGAGGACTCGGATGATGTTAGGAACACGCCTGCAATACCGCTCTATGAGATGCTGAGGAACGAGTGCGGACAGGTTATCATTCACGACCCGTATGTCAAGGAATACGAGGGTATACCTCTCATAGATAGCTTGGACGCCGCCATTCAAGGCAGTGATTGCCTGGCGATTGTCACGGGTCACAGACAATATCGTGAGTTGGATTTGGAGAGGTTGAAAGACCTCATGTCCAAGCCCGTTATAGTCGATGGTAGAAATATATTCGATCCAGGGGATTGCGTGAGTGCTGGATTCATTTTTAGGGGTGTGGGAATAGGTTTTCCTGAGGCTCGAGTCAGCAGGATGAAGGAATAGTGAGGTATGAATTATGGAGAAACTCGCGATAAATGGTGGCGAACCGGCTTCCGATCATATGATACCCATCGCTAAGCCCATTTTCTCCGAAAAAACGATCGAGGACGTTGCCGAGGTGTTGAGATCGAGGTATGTGATACAGGGACCAAGGGTTAAGGAGTTTGAGGAGAAGTTCAGCGAGAAGGTTGGAGCCAAGTACGCCTACGCAGTGAACTCCGGGACAGCCGCATTACACGTGTCATATCTCTCTACACTAAAACCAGGGGATGAGGTGGTCCTACCTTCCTTCACCTTCTTCGCGACAGCGAGCATGGCCCTTTACTCTCAGGGACGACCTGTCTTCGCCGATATCGATCCTGAGACCTTCATCATTGACGCAGAGGATGTCAAGGAGAAGATCACAAACCAAACGAGGGCCATCGCCCCCGTTCATCTTTTTGGCAACGCGGCGAACATGAGAGCTCTAACTGAGATCGCCGAGGACAAAGGCATCATATTCATCAACGACTCGGCTCAAGCTCACGGTACGGAGATCTACGGAAAAGACATCGGATCGCTTGAAGGGCTTAACTGCTTCAGCTTCTACCCCTCTAAGAGCATGACGACCGCAGAGGGGGGCATGGTCACAACTGACGATGAAGCCCTCTACAAACGCGGAAGGCTGATACGGGCTCACGGCGACGATGCCAGGTACCACCACGTCATCCTCGGACTGAACTACAGGATGACGGAGATCGCCGCGGCTATCGGTCTGAACCAGTTGAGCAAGCTTGATGAGTTCGTGGTTAAACGGAGACGCCACGGCAAGTTTTTAAAGGAAAAAATATCCTGCGTGGAAGGTCTTTACCCTCAGAGGATCGAAGACGGTGTCGAATCCTCCTACAGCTACTTCACCCTCACCATGGATCCAGAACTGTACAAATGTGATAGAGACGAGTTCCTGGCGGCGTTGAGGGCTGAGAATATCTCAAACGCCGTTCACTACCCTGTGCCTCTGACGAAGCAGCCAGCGATAAGGGACATATTGGATCCAGAGCCGTGCCCCATCTCTGAGGATGTGTCTAAGCGGATCTTTTCGCTTCCTATGTTTCCGGATCTAACAGAAGAAGAGCTCGACAGCATAGTCTCCGGAGTGGAGAAGGTAGCGAATTCTTATTTGAAATAGGGAATCTCTAGGCTTCCCATTCCCTCTTCTTCTTCAGATACTGGGATAGGGAATAGCGAACTCTAGCGGGGTTCCCGTATACGACGGTGTCGGGGGGCACATCCTTCGTCACCACTGCGCCCATACCAACCACGGCTCGGGCCCCCACAGTGACCCCAGCTTTCAGCATGGCGCCCGCGCAGACTATCGCTCCAGACTCGACGGTGACGCCCACCATCTTCGGGGACATGGGATATGGGTCATTGGTGAAGACGACCCCCGGACCTATGAAGACATCGTCCCCGATGACTGTCAGAGGCGGGATGTAGGCCATTCCCTCTATCTTACAGTTCCTGCCTATCTTAACGCCGTAGTCGACGTGGGCGAGGGAGCCTATCTTTGTCCCGTCACCTATCTCAGTTTCGTTCCCAATATACGTAAAGTTCCAGATCTTCACGTCCTCCCCAATCTTCACGTTCTCACCTATGTGCCGGATTACATCAGTCAAATTATCATCGCTTTCAAGTTTAGCATACACGAAATAAAAGTCCTCCCAAGAAAGAGGATGAACGGGATTAAATAGGAGCTACATGTTTAGATCAAGGACAAGGCGGGTAGGGATAACGGTTTGTGTGGCATATTTGGCTCCGTCCTAAAGAGTGGGAATGTTGCGCCCCTCATCTATCAGGGCCTGAAGAGGCTTGAGTACAGGGGCTACGACTCCGTTGGCTTCGCGACCATAGAAACGGGTAAACTCTCAGTAAAGAAGGACGCTGGCAGGCTGGATGACGTCGTCAAGAGACTGAGCTTGACCGAGATGCCGGGGAGCATCGGTATAGGGCACACACGGTGGGCGACCCATGGGGCGCCCAAGATGGTGAATGCTCACCCGCACACGGACTGCACAGGGAGCGTAGCTGTCATCCACAACGGCGTCATTGAGAACTTTATGGAGCTCAAGGAGGAGCTAATCGCGCAGGGGCACAACTTTGTCTCACTGACGGACACCGAGGTGATCGCGCACCTCATCGAGCAGGAATTGAAGGGGGACCTGGGCCTCGAGGAGGCGATACTGAAGTCCCTGAGACGCCTCGACGGCTCATACGCCGTGGCCGTGATCTCGAGCAGCGATCCCACCAAGATTTACTGCGCGAGGAACGAGAGCCCCCTCGTCCTGGGAGTGTCGGATCAGGGGACCTTCTGCGCCTCCGACGTACCCGCCATGCTTTCCTACACGAACCAAGTCGCCTACCTGAGGAACGGAGAGTTTGCGGTCCTCGAAAGAGATGGATTCCAGATTAAGCATGTTCAGGATGGATCCTACGTCGAGCGGGAGCTGAAGGAGATAACCTGGACCCTGGAGATGGCGGAGAAGCAGGGCTTCCCCCATTTCATGCTCAAGGAGATAAACGAGCAACCGAGTAGCCTCAGGAACGCCCTGAGACTGCAGAGTCAGTACCTCGACCTCCTCACCACCTTCCTCGACAGGGCCAGGGATCTGTTCCTCGTGGCAGCCGGGACATCCCACTACGCTTGCGTCGCTGCCTCCTACATGTTCTCTAAGATCGCGAGGCTGACGACGTTCCCAGTGGTCTCGTCGGAGTTCATAGAGCAGTACGGCGCATCCGTGGGAATCGACACCGTGGTGCTGTCTGTCAGCCAGTCCGGTGAGACGTATGACACCCTGAAGGCTATCGAGCACGCAAGGATGAGAGCATCGACGGTACTTGGCGTCACCAACACGGTTGGCTCATCCCTGACCAGGATGGCGAGGGCCTACGTCGTTCAGCAGTCGGGTCCGGAGATTGGCGTGGCGGCCACGAAGACTTTCACATCTCAGCTCCTCGTCCTCGCCCAGCTCGCACTTCGGCTCGCACGGACTAGGGGAAAGATCTCTCAGGATGAGGTCGACGAGTTCGAGGAGAAGCTCATGAACGTGCCTTCATACGTGGAGGACGTGATCGATCGTCACGGAGAGGACATCAAGGTTCTCGTGGACAAGTATGCTGACGAGAAGATCTTCGTCTTCCTTGGGAGGGGGATCAGCTCGGCGACGGCTCTTGAGGGGAGGCTGAAGCTCCTGGAGCTAAACTACGTTCCATCCCTAGCCTACCCGGCGGGGGAGAGCAAGCATGGCCCCATAAGCGTCGTCGAGGAGGGGGTGCCGGTCATCTTCGTCTGCCCCCGGGGTGAAAGCAGGAAGGACATCGTCGGGAGTATCATGGAGATGAAGGCAAGGGGGGCTCGTATCATCTCGATCTGCGAGGAGGGAGACAAGGAAATAAACGAGCTCTCGGACGATGTCATAGAGATGCCCCGGGGCATACCTGACCTGCTATCTCCGATACCCTACGTGGTGCCCCTCCAACTGTTCGCTTATCACCTAGCGGTCAAGAAGGGGCTGGACCCTGACAAGCCGAGGAACCTCGCTAAGAGTGTGACCGTCCCCTAGGAAACCCTTAAGCGGGGACATCCACCCCCTTTCTAAGGAACCATTTTGTACGACGTAGAGGCGGTTCGTAGGGACTTCCCCATACTCGAGAAGGGTGTTATCTACCTGGACAATGCTGCCAGCAGCCTGACCCCAGAACAGGTGGTGCTCAAGGAGATGGAGTTCTACAGAGAGTACCGGGCCAACGTGGAGCGGGGGCTTCACAGGTTCTCACAGAGAGCGAGCGAGGAGTACGAAAGCGCCCATGAGACCGTAGCTGAGTTCATTGGCGCCCCGGGCAGGCGAAACGTCGCTATGGTCAGGAACACCACGGAGGCCATCAACTTGGTAGCCAACTCCCTCGACTGGAAGAAGGAGGACAAGATCGTAACCACCATCATCGAGCACCACTCCAACTTCATCACGTGGCTCCGCGTAGGACAAAGGTTCGGCTGCAGAGTCGAGGTCGTAAGGTCGAACGAGGAAGGGATGTTCGATCTAGGCGAGTTCGAGAAGACAATCGACGACAGCACCCGCCTCGTGGCCGTGACCCACGTCTCCAACGTGCTAGGCTGTATCACCCCCATCAAGGAGATCGCCTCTATCGCTCACGAGCACGGGGCGTTGATGCTGGCAGACGGCGCCCAGGGAGTCCCCCATATCCCCACGGACGTAAGGGAGATGGGCGTCGACTTCCTCGCCTTCTCTGGCCACAAGATGCTGGGCCCCACTGGCTCCGGTGGCCTCTACATCGCCGAGGAGCAGCTCGACTCCACAGAGCCTCTCTGCATCGGGGGAGGCACTATCTCCGACGTCAGCCTGAACACTTACGAGCTCGCCGTGTCGCCCATGAAGTTCGAGGCGGGCACCCCAGCAATAGCCCAGGTCATCGGGCTCGGTGAGGCGTGCAGATACCTCGACAGGATAGGAATGAACAACGTGAAACGTTGGGATGAGAGGCTCGTAGAGAAGCTGGCTGATGGACTAGCTGAGATCGAGGGCGTCGAGATCTACGGACCGCGGGACCCCCGTAACAGGGTCGGGCTCGTCACCTTCAACGTGGCGGACATGAACCCCCATGATGTCGCGCTGACTCTCGACAATGAATATGCTATCGCCGTGAGATCGGGACACCACTGCGCTCTGCCACTCATGAAGGAGCTCTTCGGGCTACCCGGAGGGAACGCTAGGGCTTCTACCTACCTCTACAACACCCTCGGTGAGATAGAGAATCTCCTGGGTGCCGTTGAGGAGATCGCTGAGGGCTAGGAACCGGGGCCTACATCCAGGAATACAATAAAAAAGGAGTATTGTCTACTTGACGAACCTCGCCGGAGCCTTCTCGAACGCCATGAGGCATCTCTCGTTGCAGAAGTAGTAGGTCTTACCTTCGTACTCCGACTTGTACTTGGCTGTCGCTTCGTCGACGGTCATACCGCAGACAGGATCCTTAGCCATATGTATCGAGTATCCCAGGGGAACGGTAGTTTTCAAAGGTTTCGACATCTGTCTTTTATGCTTCTAGAGGGTATCTCTCGTCGTGGTGTTACGATGAGCGCTAGAGAGGTTCTAGGCGCCGACTTAGTTCTTCTGGATGGGAAGATCGTCACGGTCGATCCCAGGGACTCAATCGTCGAGGCTGTGGCAATCAAGGGAGGGAAGATCCTAGCTATCGGGACGACCGAAGGTATAAAGACGCTGGCGGGGGAAGGGACTGAGGTCGTCGATCTGGACGGTAAGACCGTGCTGCCTGGGATAATCGACAGCCACACCCACCCGAGCAACCTTGTCAACACATTGTTGGGGGTAGACCTTAGGTCGCCACCCATCAAGAACGTCAGTGACGCACTGGCCAAGATCGCCGAGAGGGCTGCGACTCTGAAACCGGGTGCATGGATTCGAGGCGCCAACTTCAACGACTCGAAGCTGGAGGAGAATCGCCACGTCACTCGATGGGAGCTAGACACGGTGGCCCCTGATAACCCCGTTATAATAAGCTCCGACACGGGGCATCAGTCAATCGTAAACTCGAGGACCCTCGAGCTAACGAGGGTTGACGATGAGACACCGGATCCGCCGGGGGGTAAGATCGACAGGAACGAGGAAGGGGTGGCAACAGGTTTACTATATGAGACGGCGTCGGGACTCGTCCGGGGCTTGATCCCTCCGTACACCTTGGAGGAGACCAAGGAGGCGTACAGGCGGGTGACGGAGCTCTTCTCCAGCTGGGGAGTGACGTCGACCCACAACGCTAGTGGCACGACGATGGGCATAAGGGCGTACAAGCAGCTGCTCGACGAGGGCGTCAAGAGGCTGAGGATGAGCCTGATGGTGCGGGTGGGGAACGACCTGCCCGAGGGGCAGAACATGCTAGACTCCATGGCGAGGCTGGGCATAGAGAGCGGCTTCGGGGACGACTGGCTCAAGGTGATGTCGCTTAAGATAATGGGTGACGGCTCCGGAGCGGGAGGCACCGCTGGCGTCTACACCCCTCAGCATCGGGGGACGAAGGGGCTCGGGCTGATGACCACGTCGAAGGAGGAGATGGGGAGGCTCGTGATCAAGGCTCACAATGCCGGAATCCGCGTGAGCATTCACAGCATTGGCGACAGGGGCATAGACATAGCCCTCGACTGCATCGAGAAGGCTCAGAAGCTGAACCCCAAGCCTGACATGCGCCACAGGATCGAGCACAACAGCTGCTGCACGCCGAAGCAGCTGGTGCGCATCAAGGAACTCGGCGTAACACCGTCAAGCAGCATTGGCTACATGTACGGCATCGGCGACATGTACGCTGAGAACTTCGGCCCTGAGAGGAGCAGATGGCTTCACCCACACAAGACGATGAAGGAGATGGGCATAATAGCTGGGGGAAACAACGACCTGCCAGTCACATTCTACAACCCTTGGGTGCAGATCTATGCAGCGGTCACCAGGAAGACTAGTTCAGGAAAGGTAGTTGGGCCCGAGGAGGCCATCAGCCCGATGGAAGCCATCAGAGTCTACACGTGGAACGGGGCCTATCTGAGCAAGGATGAGAACAGGTTAGGCAGTATCGAGCCAAGCAAGCTAGCGGACATAGTGGTTCTGGACAGGGACATCCTGACGATCCCACATGAGGAGATCAAGGAGATTAACGCCGTCATGACTATAGTGAATGGAAAGATAGTCTATCGAAGATAGTTATCCCTTCTTTTCCATCTCCACGGCTCGAGGAATTTATATTAAAAGGGGTTTAGAGGAACCTCCAAGTCACTCGACGAGCAGCGTGGTCTCAGGAGGAACGGGCCCCATCATAAGATCCTCTTCAATGAAAGAGGAGATCACATCACCGACTTCCCAAGTCCTTGAGCTCCCACCCAAGTCCCTTGTCCGGACTTTTCCGTCGACGAGGATACCACTCACAGCCCTTTCGATGGTGTTGCCACTCTCTTTTTCACCGAGCCAATCGACCATCATCTTGGCGGATAGTATCGATCCTATCGGGTTCGCTACCCCTTTTCCCGCGATGTCCCAAGCTGGACCGTGAACCGGCTCGAAGAAGGCGAAGTCGTTCCCTACGCAGGCCGAAGGTGCCATGCCAACGCCACCTATCTGACCGATGATGATACCTGAGAAGATGTCTCCGAAGATGTTGGAGGTAACAATGATGTCGAATCTCTTTGGGTCCCTTGTCTGCATCATGGCAGCGACGTCGACGCTGATGCACTCGCTCTCAAGGTTGGGGTACTGAACTGACACCGTCTGGTAGGCTCTCCTAAATACTTTATCGCTGAACAGAAGGTTATGCGCGTCTATGCACGTCACTCTCTTCCGGCTTTCCCTCTCAGCGTATTTGTATGCAAACTCGATAACGCGTTGTGCGCCCGCCTCGGTTACTCTCCTAGTGTCGACGCCTTCCTCCGCCCAGAGGTAGCCTTCGTGCTCGAGGGCAAAGCCCTCGTTTATGTCTCTTATGACCACAGCATCAACCCTGCTCTGTGATCTCGGGTCGTCGGGAGCGAAGGCGCCGGGATAGAGCTTTAGGGGGCGCACGTTGGCGAAGGCATTTCGCTCGATCCTGAAGTGGATGGGGACGATCCGGGGGATCCCGTAGGGAGCGTAGCTATAACCAACGGCACCGAGTAAGGTCGCGTCTGCCTCGTCACAGGTCTCTACGGTCTCAGCAGGAAGGGGGGTGCCAGCTGCCGCGTAGGCGACGCTCCCCACGTCACAGTAGAGGTACTCGAAATCAATTTCCAGTCTGTTCAGGACTTTTACTGCCTCCCTAGTGACCTCCGGACCAATGCCATCCCCGGGAAGCACCGCTATCCTGTACTTCTTACCCGTGGTCGTCCCCCCCTTCATCCATTAAGTTCCCCCTCACACACAGATTTCTAGTTCTTGTCCCCTACGGTTCCCTCACATTCATAGCATCCTGCTCGAGGAACGGGGCATCGTCCTTATCTGCCTCGAGGTTCAGGGTGAGCTTCATCTCTTTTGGGAGTGTGAAGAAGAATGTGCTTCCCACACCCAGTTTACTCTCAACCCAGATCTTCCCCCCGTATGACTCCACGATCTTCTTACAGATGGTCAGGCCCGCCCCGGTCCCCGAGTACTCATCCTGAGGATGGAGCCTCTGGAACAGCTTGAAGACCTGCTCGAAGTCTTTCTCGTCGATGCCTATCCCGTTGTCCTTGATGCTGAAGAGGTACTGGTCTCCCCTCTCCTGATGCTCTATCCAGACTTTCGGCTCCGTGGACTTGTTGTACTTGACTCCGTTGCTGAGCAGGTTGGCGAAGAGCTGTCGTATCCACACCCTGTGGGATTGAACTTTTGGGAGATCTGAGTAAATGATCTCGGTCCGCTTCACACTGAGTTCGGCCTCGAAGTCTAGTTCAATCTCTTTAACTAGAGCGTTCAGGTCGATAACTTCGACCTCAAGATATTTCCTGTTGACCCGCGACAGGACGAGGAGGTCGTCGATGAATTCCGTCATCCTCTGAGACGCGGCTTCAATCCGTCTCAGGTAGTCCTGCTTCTCTTCGTCCAAGATATCGATGGTGTCCTCCATCAGGAATTGCGTGAAAGCCTGGATCGTGCGTAGGGGTGCCTTGAGGTCATGGGAGACGGCGTAGGTGTAGTCGTCGAGCTCCTTGTAGGAGTGCTCCAACTCCTTCAGGTTGTCTTTCAACTTCTCCTTCTGGAGAATGATGGCCAAGGTCGAGGCGACGTGTTCAGCTAAGGTCTCCAGGAGCATGACGTCATGTGCATCGAAGGCATTCACAGCTGTGCTCTCGATGTTGATGACTGCGAAAACCCTTCCATCCACCTTCACAGGTACGACGATCTCAGAGAGGCTTATAGGCTCCCCCTCATCCTTGTAAGAGAAGAAGTCCGGATCCTTCCTCGTATCAGATACGAACTGGGTCTGCCCAGTCCTTACTGTTCTCACTGTAATACCAGGTTCATCCTGACTCATCACACGATCGTTCTGGTTGCCCAGTTCCCGTTTAAACAAGATTGAGTTGCTCTCGACGATTCCGAACCCGATGTCGTCGTAGCCGAGAGTCTCACCTATGCTCTTATACGTCGACCGGGCGACCTCCTCCACGGTTTCTATATTGTTTAGCGTTATAGCATGCTTATGGATCGATTCAAGCTTCACCTCGAAGAGCTTGCGCTCTGAGATATCCCTGATGAAGACGAGAGAGGCTGGCCTACCCTCGTATTCTATAATGGAAATCTGGGTCTCCACGTCGATACTGTCGCCATCCCTCCGCCTCATCTTCAACTCGTAGCGGAACGGAGTGTCCCTCCTAGCCGGTTTGAAGTGGGCTCTCTGGTCTTCGGGAGAGATAAACTCACAGGACCAGCGCCCTACGAGCTCAGATGGATCGTCGAATCCCAGCATTTTTGCGGCATGCTCGTTAGAGAAGAGTATCACCTCGTCGAAAATGACGAAGACAGCATCGTGAGTGACCTCGAAAAGAGTTCTCGCATCATTGAAATTATGAATCTGGACTAGATTCCCCGTCTTGGCTCCCTCGAGTATTCTTTAATAATAAAAAATACATTTCGAGGTAGTTATATAGTTACAGAAGTAGTAATCAGTATCATTGTCACACTTTCTAGGGCTAAAAAAGAGCCGTTCTCTATTAAATTGAACGGAAATTGCTATAAAATCATGTTTTCATCAAAATTTTTAATTATTTGGGAGAAAGCCCTGATTCTATGCTGATTTTCTGAGAAAATTGGGTGAGATATATAAGTTCTAGATCAGCCTTCTCAAGTCGGCCTCAGCTGCAATGTAGCCAAAACCAGCCCAGCTTCCAGTGGATAATATCTCATTCAAAATCCCAACGGCTTTGACTTTTTCACCATTGTATAGGAACCAGTTAGCGACTCCGTAGCCAGTCGTGACCATCCCGAGGGCCCCCATCCCCCGTGCAGCCTCTAAAAGCTGGTCGAAGTTTAACTCTCCCTTGTACATGAGGAGGCATTCATGATAGTTACCATTCTCGATGATGTCCATTTCAGCACTGATGGGATCAAGCACACTCTTGGCCTCCTCCACGAGACCCAGCCGACGCA
>Ga0307379_10007388_pt1 | contig 14951 bp, 11 predicted proteins | sample UN2MG_FD_202237 | JGI IMG/M metagenome (GOLD analysis project Ga0307379, IMG submission 202237) | Soil microbial communities from Risofladan, Vaasa, Finland - UN-2 | ecosystem: Environmental > Terrestrial > Soil > Coastal area > Acid sulfate soil | place: Finland: Risofladan, Vaasa | collected... | reverse complement strand
TATGTTATTGGTAAATTTTTTTCTTAAAAAAACTTACCAAAACTCTAGCAGTCTAATCTTATTTCTGTTATTATAAAAACAAATGGTTGATACTGCCCGAGATGAACGTGAACTTGCTAATCTTTTGGGAGCAAATCGTGATTTTTTACCTGAAGCCCTTGCTTTTCAGCTTGAAAAGAAGGCTTTGTCTGTTGGTATTCCAAATTCAGACAGAACATTCGACAGTAAATTAGCTATTAGAGTATTAAGAAATTGGGCTCAAAGTCACCATCCAACTCTTTTTCCCCCTGAATATCTTAATGCAACTTCTGATTCTGATTTTATTAAAAAGCTTATTGAATTCCTGTCTACTCTGCCCAAAACACCCGAAACCATTAAAGAAGAATTGCCAGGAAAGCAAGCTCAAGAAAAATTTACTGCTCCTAGTCGACCAACCAAAGCTCAACTAGAAGAATGGCAAGCTGCTTTGTCGGAACACCAAAAGAAGTTTCCTGAATATGACCATGAGCTTACTTTATCTGATCTGACCGTGCTTAACGAAGCTAATCCCGCTTCTATTTATACTCTAAAAAACAATTTCGATTTAGACACGCAAATCCGACTGCTTCAGGCTTACCGCGCTAATCTTGTTAAAGCAGCTCCTGAAGAGGATTTAGCCAAAGCAAAATTTGATACACCTGCTGTCCGCCAGGCTTTTAGAAAAGCAGTTCAAGATACTACTGAAAAAGCTGCCCAACAGCAGTATCAGGCCTTTCAAAAACAAGTTTTAGAAACTACCAGAAAACAGTTTGCTCAGGCGGTTTTGGACATAGGCATCAAGGACAAAGAGCTTGAAGCGCAAATCGGCCAAGAAGTGGCTGATAAACATGCTAATGCCTGCGCTGTGCAGGCGAGTGAAATCTATAATCGCTATCTTCAGGAAGGCTGGACAGAAACCGCTGCCAGTAGAGCGGCTGCTAAAGAAGCTTTGCGGATTACTACTGAACCTTTATATGCGGCTGCCTGCCTTACCCCAAACCGAAGAGTCCGGGAGCGAATGGAAAAACAACTGGCCGATACTTTACAAAGAAACAGTCAAACCGTCATTCAAGCCAACAACAGTATTGCGGAAACACTTGAGCCACTACAAATGGCAGCCAGTCCTGATCATGAGGAAATGGTGGCTATTTTTGAAGAGAATCTTGGCCAAGGTCTTTTGGCTCTCGGCCAAACTCCTGACCAGAAAAGGCTTCATCAGGAAGCAGTTAGAAAAATCAGTCGTCTCTCTCAACCGTTTGCTGATGAAAAACTGGCAGCACCAGATTCGGCAGTATTTCAGTCTCAGCTGGAAGCGGAAATCCAAAGCTCACTTAGTCACTTTACAAGCGTTCGGCAGAGAAGAAATCGGGCTGGAATAGAAGCACAGAGCCAAGCAATAAGCCAAAATATTGGCCAAACTACCTATCAGTATGTCAATTCGCAACCTTCTCTGAATACAAAATTCCAACCGATAGGAGGATTAACTACTTTTCAAGCCTTACTCACTGATCCCAAACTAATTCCCGGTTTTACCGTCTCCTTGCTTTTTCGCGACAGTAAATTTCAAAAATCCAGGCTAAGACGGCTGGCAGAAAAAACAGGTTTAGATATTTTTACTTTAAAAGCTGCTTTGGCTTATAACCCTCAAGCAGTCGGAAATCTTATTGCTGGTTTGCAAAACGGCCAGAGTCTTTTCGGTCTTTGGCAAGTAAAAAAAGGAATTTTACCTACTGATCCCAGGATTTTAAAACTCAATCAGCTGGCACTTAACCTGGGGAAGGTCGAGGATATAATCAAAAATCCTCATGGTTTCAATCAACGGCTTTTCAGCTTCCAGGCAAGACTGAACCAAGCCAAATATAAACTTTTTGAAACTGCAGGTAAGATTAATCCCCTAAGGCCGATGTTTTATGCTTACGATTTTCTTAAAGAAGAAACTCTGGCTAATATTCATCGGTTCACTAAACCAATTGCTGGTTTTAAAGAGCATCTTAAAGGAACTCGTTTCGGCTGGTTTATTGCTCCTGCCTATAAAACCAAAGTTGGCTGGAGTAATTTCCTTAAAAACCATAGCCGACTTAACCGTTTTGTCAAATTCCTTCCCAAACTAAAACCAAGTTATTGGGTAAAAGCCGGTATTAAAGGTGCTGGCCGTTGGATTGCCAAAAAAGCCGGCTCTTGGCTTTTGGCTCATGCCAGTAAGGGGTTGTTTAAAGCTTTAGGGACTAAACTTTTAGGCTGGGGCGTAGCTGCCGTTGCCGGCGCCGCTACCGGCGGTGTCGCTACAGCTTTGGCTGCAATAGGAGGAGTTTTACAAACCGCCGCCGTCATTATTTTTTCCAAAGAAGGCCGGGAAATTATAAAAAAGGTCGGTACTGCGGTCGCCGCCGGTGTTACCGCCCTTCTCCAGTTTGCCTTCCAGTTACTTGCCCAATTTAAATTTACTATTTTAGGCACTTTCATTGGCGGTTCGATTCTCGGCTTACCCGGAGCCACGGCTGGTTTTTTTATTGGTCGTATTCTAGATAAAGGAGTTATTCATTTCTTCCAAAATATTGGTGGAAGTCTGGCTGGTGCTAGTGGTGCCGGTCTTGGTGGAACTACGGCAGCAGCAACCGCGGGAATTGCCGGCGCCGGAGCGGCGACAACAGGACTGGCTGCTTTGAGCCCGGCAATGGCTGTACCTGTTTCCATCGGTCTTGTCGGTTTTCTGAGTTACAATTATTTTGTTAATGTTAACTCCTCTTTTGTCCTACCAGCGGAACTGGGAATTTTTGATCCTGAAACTACTCCATATGCTCAAGATAAAACACTCAGCGTCACTAAAAAGGCAGACTTAGGCATTATTGAGGAGAGCGGAACAACTATTCAATATACTATTGAAGTTTCTTCTCAAGAAGGAGAGATAACAAATGTGATTATTACTGATGATTTTGATGAAAATTATTTGGAAATTCATTCTATTAGCCATTTGCCTACCAGCCGTAACGGAACAATAACTTGGGATATTGACCAAATGGTTCAAAACGGAAAGCTGTCTCGTGATTTTTCTGAAGCTGGTAATACTTTTAGAATTACCTACAGTGCTGTTACCAAACCTGGAGTAAATAGACAAACCAGGATTTATAATGAAACTACAGTCACCGCTACCACTAAAGAAGGAGATGAAATTACCCGTCGAGCCTATTTTACTCTAAACAGCGCTTGCCAGGATATTGTGGCCAAAGCAGGCGAGATCATGAATGACCTAATTATGGCTAGTGATAGTCAATGTGAAAGAATCAACTCTGGTTGCGTCAATTGGATACGGACAAACAGGTGGGAAGGTTATCTCCATGGCTATAACTGTCCTGTTTCTGAAGAAATCCTGGCACAGACAAGACCTTTATCAACAACTGGCGGATGTGTTGTTTGTAATGATCTTGTTACTATGTCTTACGTTTTAACTAACCATCAAAATCCTCAAACTACCGGATGGGAAACAACAGCCCAAAGATGGAGAGAAAACGGCCTTCTGGTGATTGACAAAGGAAAAGGAGACATATCAAGAGTTTCCGAAGGAGACATTGTTTATTTTGATGTACAAAGAAGAAATAATGGTAGTTCTTATCTTGATACCTTTTCTCATGTTGGAATTGTTGCTGGTGTTACTTTAAGCGGTATCTACACTTGGGAATCAAATACATCTCAAAATATACAGCGATTTTATTCTTATAGCCAAGGGGCATTTCTGCCTCTTGGCGGCGTGGTTTTTGTTAATGCGATTGGTGATACTTGTCAGGACTAATAATGATAAATCTAATTTCTTTTATTAAAAAACAAAAACTATTTGTCTTTCTTTTTCTGGTAATCTTGCTTCTACTTGTTATTAAGTTTTTTCTGTCAAAACCAACGCCCTTAGAAAAACAGGCAGAGTCGCCTGCACCATCGGGAAACAAAATTGTTTCTCCACCAAAGAAGACAGAAAAAGAAAAATACTCTGAAGAGGCAAAAGAACCTCTTCCCTCAACTAAAATTCCCTACGATCCTGTTAACGAGGCTTTAAAAGAAGTTCTTGAAGAAAAACCCTGGCTGCTTATGCTGCCAATTGTAGAAAAAAACTATATAATTGATTATTTGGGTGAAGAAAAAGGTTTCCGCATCCTAATGACAATTGATATTACCTCTTCTTTAACGCGAGACGAGCAAATAGCGGCAATAAAAAAAGAGGCGCCAGAGAAACTCAAGCAAATTGGCGTGGATTTAAGCAAAGAAGAAATCTACTATACTTTTATTCCCTAAGCCTCTTACTCATTAATTATTATTTGTGAAAACAGTGAAAATACAAATTTGTACACTTTGACCTACTTTGTTATCTTTTCAAGCTTTATGATTGTTTGTTATAGTGTAGTAGATATCTGAAGATTTTATTCTTTAGATTGAGTTTTTTGGTTTTTAGTGTTTGGTATCCCATTCTTATATGAAACAACATCCTGTCCCGCAGAATATCGCTTCCTACCAATTTCGGCTGGTTGGCGAAATGACGCTGAAGCAGTTTCTTGAGCTAGCAGCCGGTTTGGGAGCAGCCTATCTTATCTTCTATCTAAAAATTCCTTTCTTTGTCAAATGGCCCCTGATTGTTTTTTTTGGCCTAATGGGGTTTGCCTTGGCTTTTCTGCCCATTCAAGAAAGACCCCTTGATCGCTGGATTATAAACTTCATTAAATCTATTTACGCTCCCACCCGTTATCTTTGGCGGAAAAACAATCAAACACCAAGTTTCTTACAAACCAAAGCTGTTAGTTCTCCTCTTGACCAAACTATCGGTAAAGAAGGAATCCCAAAAGATAAATCTCTTTTGCGCGAATATTTAGCTACTTTGGCTCCGGCTCCAACCACCATTACCCTTGATCGGGAGGAACAAAAAAGATTGGAAGAGATTAATAAATTGTGGTTGGATACTAAACTAACCGTGACTAAAACAAAAATAGCGGGAACGGTAACCCCACCAACTCCCCTATCTCAACCAGTAAACCAGCAACCGCCAAAAATAATGGCTGCTCCACCGCTGACTCCACCTATCAGTGTTGATACTTTATTCCCGGTAAAGCAAGAGGTAAAACCCGAAGTAGCGGCTCTTTTCCCGACCGAGATTGCAATTCCCGCACCACCAGAGAAACCCAATTTGATCATTGGTATGGTTGTCACTGCTTCCGATAGAATTATTCCCAATGCTCTTATAGAAATTAAAGACAAAGAAGGCAATACCCTAAGGGCCTTAAAAACCAACAAACTAGGTCAGTTTTTTACGGCCTCTCCTCTTGAAAATGGGGAATATACGATCCACCCCGAAAGCGATGAGCATCAATTTGATATAATCAGGTTTAAAGCTGAAGGGAAAATCATCCCTGCTACTAAAATTAAAGCAAAACCATGAACTCTGCCCAAAGTAAAATTCGCGCTAGCACCCAAGATCATCTTGATATTGACGAGATCCGTGATGACTTGATTATTTTAAAAAACGGCGCCTGCACTTTAGTCCTCAAAACTACTGCCATTAATTTTGGTCTTTTATCTGAAAAAGAACAAGAAGCCACTATTTTTGCTTATGCTGGCTTTTTAAACTCGCTTACCTTCCCCACCCAGATTATTATTCACTCCCGACAAAAAGATATTTCCGCTTACTTGAATTTAATTGATCAACAAATTGTTCAACAGCAAAATGAAAAATTAAAATTCCAGGCACAAAAATACCGTCAATTTGTCGAAACAACGGTTAAAAAAAACAAGGTTTTGGACAAAGACTTTTATGTTGCTATCCCTTATATGCCAGTTCAGTTTAAAAAAGGAAAGGTAGACATTTTGTTGGAAAAGGCTAAAACAGTTCTTTACCCTGAAAGAGACCATCTTATTGGCCAGTTCCAACGTCTTGGCCTAAGGGCGATTCAACTAACCAGTCAAGAATTAATTGAACTCTTTTATAATATCTACAACCCTGAGGCTGAGGGTCAAAAGTTCGGCTCGGACAAGGATTATAGCGTTACTTTTGTTCAACCAATGCAGAAACCGCCCACCCCCGCTATCCTTCCGGCAACGCTTCCGCCTTCCGAAAAAGATGCTTCTCCCGCAAAAACCGCTGTTAATATCCGTTATATCCAACCTATGAACCCTCTTCTTCCTAAACCAGCTGAAAAAAAACCAACGTCAGAAGGAGCTCAATTGCAAAGCCAAATTGATAACATTATTCAAAAGGTCGCCAGCCAAGAACCAAAGGTCCGTGCTGAAAATACGGTAGTGAAACCAAAAGAAACCGGGTCAACCGTGCCGGATGCCGCAGGTTTAAAATAAAAACATGAAGTTGTTTAATAAATCAGCCAAAAATCAAGAAACTAGTAGTTTAACCGATCAAACAGCTCCGTCTGCACCAGAAGCAATCGCTGCTTTAACTCAAGGTCTTACTTCTGTGAAAGACATCATTGCTCCTCCAGCAATTGAAGTTGACTTTTCCTACCTTAAGGTCAGCCGTACTTACCACCGGACGCTTTTTATTGCCGGTTATCCTCGGTTTGTCGAAGCCAATTGGCTCGCCCCGTTAATAAATTTCAATCAAACCCTCAATATCAGTATGTTCATTTACCCTGTCAAAGGTAAGGGTATTTTGGATGACTTGCGTAAAAAGATTGGAGAGATGGAAGCAGAACTTCAAACTGACATTCAAAGAGGCCGAATTATTAATATCGAAACACAAGTAAAGCTAGAGGATGCCAAGTCACTCCAAAAAGAGTTGGCCAAGGGAGCAGAAAGATTCTTCCAATTTGCCCTCTACGTTACTATCAGCGCACCCGATCTTAAAACCCTCAATAAGGCCACCCAGGAAATTCAGGCTACTCTTGCTTCTCTCATGATTGTTTCCAAGGTTGCCGCCCTACAAATGGAAGATGCTTTTAAAACCACTTTACCTACATGTACGGACAAACTGATGATTGTCCGCAATATGGATACTACCTCGCTGGCAAGCACTTTCCCCTTCACTTCCTCTGAGTTAACAGCCAATAAGGGCATCATGTATGGTATCAATGAGCATAATGATTCTCTGGTTATCTTTGACCGGTTCAGTATGGAAAACGCCAATATGGTGGTTCTAAGCAAATCAGGGGCTGGTAAAAGTTTTACCATCAAACTTGAAGCCCTCCGCTCTCTTATTTTCGGCACGGAGATTGTAGTCATCGATCCAGAAACAGAATACCAGGACCTTTGCCGGGCCGTAGGCGGTGAGTACATCAGTTTCTCACCTCAAACTCCATCCAAAATCAATCCTTTTGATTTGTCTTTGACGCAAACGTTGGGAGAAAATGAGTTAGGTTTAAAAATCCTTTCTTTACATTCTTTATTTAAAATAATTATGGGCGAGCTTACTCCTCAAGAAGAAGCGCTTTTGGATCGAGCCTTAGTTCTCACCTATAAACAAAAAGGAATTACTCCTGATCCGCAAACTCAAAAAAATAAACCCCCCCTTATGGAAGATCTCTATAAAATACTGATTGGTATGGAGGAGTCAGATGCTTCTTCCCTGGCAGCCAGATTAGAAAGATTTGTTAAAGGTAGCTTGCGGGGTATTTTCAACCAACATTCTACCGTCAACTTAAAAAACCCATTTACTGTTTTTTCTGTTAAGGATCTTGAGGACAAACTTCGACCTATTGGTATGTTTATTATCTTGGACTTTATCTGGACTAAAATAAAAAGGGAGTTAAAAAAGAGGATCTTGATTGTTGACGAAGCTTGGTACATGATGAAAAATCAAGACTCTGCCGGCTTTCTTTATGGCATTGCCAAAAGAGCAAGAAAATATTATCTTGGTTTAACCACAATCACCCAGGATGTAGAGGATTTTTTGAATAATGATTATGGTAAGGCCATTATTACCAATTCTTCAATTCAGCTTTTGATGAAACAGTCACCGGCGGCAATTGATACTGTCGGTCAGGTTTTTTATCTTAGCCAGGGAGAAAAAAATCTTTTACTTAGCTGTGATATTGGCCATGGGCTGTTTTTTGCCGGCAGCAACCATGTTGCTATTAAAGTCTCTGCCTCCCCAGAGGAATACAATCTTATCACCTCAACTCCGGAAGAAATCATCAGCAAACAAAAAGGCGAAATAGCGACCGACCCGAATATTATGGTTCAATCACCTCTCAATAGCCAAGAAGCCTGAATTTTATTCTCCTTGCAATCTTACTGGCATAATTATGTGAAGAAACGAATTATCTTTTATTCCTCTAAATAATCCTGGCTTTAAAGCACCGGAAAGTTCCACTGACAAAGTTTCTTTGTCCAAATAACTTAAGAAGTCTTGTAAAAAGCGGAAATTAAAAGCAATCTCTGTCTTTTCTCCCTCAAACTCCACAGGAATCTTGATTTCGTTCTCTCCAATCTCTGGTGCATTAGCCTTGATCGTAAGCATTTTTTTGTCAAAATTTAGCCTCACTATATTAGCACTCTTGCGGGCGAAAATCGAAGCGGTTCTTACTGCCCGAATCAGTTCTTCTGTATCAATAACCGCCTTGCTTTCTCCCTTCTCGGGGATGATCTTTTGAAAATCTGGAAACTCCCCTTCAATTAAGCGGGCTATAACCTCAAGATTTCCATAAGAGAATATCACTTGGTTTATTTGCTTAGTTACTGCTACCTGCAGTTTTTTTTCTCCTTCCCTACCTGTACAGGCAGGTTTCTCTCTTTGTTCAATTGCCTTAATTACTTCAACCAAGGCTCGAGCCGGAATAATCAGGGTAGGAATATCCAACTTCTCTTTTAGGTCAATTCTTTTTAAACTTAATCTATATCCATCAGTGGCTACCAGTTGTAATTCGTTATTAAGACAACTTAATCTTACCCCCGTTAGAACCGGTCTGGTTTCATCTTGAGCAGCCGCAAAACAAACCAAATTAACCGCTTTAACAAATTCTTCCACTTCAAGTTCAAATTTTCTGCCAACATTACTTGATGTTTTTTTGTCTTTTAAACTTGGTACATGGGGAAATTCAGCGGCCGATGTACCATTAAAAACAGCTTTATAATTACCTGAAACTACTTGCAGTTTTTCTTGTTTTTCCTCTAATAAAACTTTATCCGCAGGTAAAGCGTTAACAAACTCCGTTAAGTCTTTGGCTGGAATTGTAAATTTTCCTTCTTTTTCTTTTTTTGCTGGTAACCACAAATTAATGCTAACTTCTAGATTAGTGGCAGTTAGTTTTAATTTACCTTCTTCTGCTGTAAGTAAAATATTTCCTAGGATAGGTAAAGTAACCTTAGAGTTAATTATCCTACTAACAATACTAAGACCTTTGTTAAGATTTTCTTGTAGAATTGAAACTTTCATATATTTATTTTATCTTTTTTTTAATTATTATTCAATTGTTAATTTTTCTATTTTATGTATTAGTAATAATAGTAGTAAGTAGTAGTGATAGTGTATAAGTGTAAAAGTCCCAGATAGAGTCTGTGTACAAGTATGTGGAAAAACAGGGTAACTTTGTGGAAAAGTGCAAAACCTTTAGTTGTTTTTACACATTTCCCCATAATATCCACAAGCGTTTAACATAATTTTCCACAGCCTTTTCTACAATTTACAAACCATAAAGTCTTTTTTTTAAGGATTCGATATCTAATCTTACTTCTTCAGAAATGGCTATGGTTTTGGTAATTTTATTAACGGAATGCATTACCGTTGTGTGGTCACGGCCACCGAAGAGATATCCTACTTCCATTAGGGGTGTTTTTAGTTCGGTTCGGATGAGATACATGGCAATTTGGCGCGGAAATACAATAGGTTTTGCCCTTTTTGAGCCTTTAAGCTGGGTTGGATTTAAATTATAGAACTCAGCGACCGTTTGTAAAATTTCTTTAGGCTTAATTAACTGTCTTTGGTTTATCGGTTGAGAGGGAATTTCGCCAAGTAGAGACTGACAAAGTTGGGGAGTGATTGGTTCTTTTTTTGTTTCACTAAAATTTATGAGCTTGGTTAAAAAGCCTTCCAATCTTCTCGTACTCTTTATATTGCCAGCTATTAACTGGGCAACATCCATAGGCAAGATCTTGCCCCCCTGTTTTGCTTTGATCAAAAGAATTGCCGTCCTCAGTTCAAAATTAGGCTCTTGGACATCAATGGTTAAGCCACCCTCAAAACGCGATCTTAATCTGTCTTCTATCCCCTCAATCTCGTGAGGCGGACAGTCGCTGGTCAAAATAATTTGGCCACCTTCAGCATGGATAGCGTTAAAGGTATGAAAAAACTCTTCTTGGATGGTTTCCTTACCTGCTATAAACTGAATATCGTCAATTAGTAATACCTTGGCAGTGCGAAATTTCTGCCTGAATTCTCTTGTACTTCTGGTTTTGATTGCTTCAACAATGCCGTTGGTAAAATCCTCACTGGTACAATAAATTACAGGAGCGTGGAGGTCATTTTCCAAAACTTGATGGCCGATAGCGTGACTTAAATGAGTTTTACCAACGCCAACGCCGCCGTATAAGAATAATAGGTGATAGGTTTTTCCCGGGTTCTTAGCCACAGCCAAAGCAGCGGCATGAGCCATTTCGTTAGTTGATGAAACGGCAAAGTTTCCAAATGTAAAAGCTGGATTCAGTCGGCTGGCCCTGATTGCCTTGTCTAGTGCCGCTTGTCTTTCTTTTTCAAAATCTGTGGAGAACAGGGGACCACTTTCTTCTTTTTTGACTATTGGTTTGGGTGTTTGGACGACAATTCTTACCTCGTTGCTGGTTTTAGTGACGCGATCAAGGATTTCTTGAATCTGTCCCAAATAGCGCTGCTCAATTGTATCCTTTGTATAAGGATTGACCACTGCTAATTCAACCAGCTGGCGTTTTGAACCGATTTTTTTGACTTGCAAAACACTGGTGTTGTTAAACCAAGCAGAAAAGTTGGTTCTAGATAAAGAAAGCTGAAGTTCTGCTAGAACAGTTTGCCAAAGCTCTTTTTTATTTATCATGGCAGTTTAATCCGCCTTCGCGAAAATCCGAGTCCGCCAGCTGGATTTCAGCTTAAAGTCGAAACAGAGTTTAAAAATTAATGAAGAATCCGAGGGCTTTTAGCCCTCGGAGCTTCAATTTACTAAATTTTAAAAATTTTTAAGTTTGCACTGGAAGGTAGGGGACTAAATACATGATTACAAAGTTATCCACAATTTGTCAACTGCATCTTTTTATATCAATACTAATTTTTTGAAAAATTTTGGGAAAATATGATATAATATGATATAATTCATCTCAAACTCAATTATTTATAAATTTTGATAAAAAAGGAGTAGAAATGGAAGGAGACGCAGCGCATCAAGGTTGGTCACGGAACGATATAATTTATGATCTTCTACACGAGTCTGGACTTTATCATTGTGCCGGGACCGATGAGGCACGACAGAAGGGTGTACAATTATTTGATAAAGCTTTAGCAATGATAGATGATACTGGTGGGGTTGATGGATTATCTTCCGAAACTTTGGAAGAGTTAACATTTGCAAAAGTGCGTTTCCAACGCCCGTTAACCCCTGAAGAAGAGCCTTTTGAAAATGGACAAACTCCTTCCTGCTTGCTCTAAGTAGCTAGCGTTGATAAAACCAGAAATATTTTAGTTGATTCGGTGAAGAGTTTTTGCTAAGATAACTTTATGGTCAAAAGGACTTTTCAGCCAAAAAAGAAAAAAAGGGTGAGAACTCATGGTTTTCGGAAACGTATGCAGACTAAAGATGGCCGCCGAGTTTTAAAAAAAAGAAGAGCTAGAGGTAGAAGGAGACTGACGGTTTAGCGTCTTTCATACTAGTTTGCTTCCCAAACAGCATCGGTTACCAGCCTATTTAATACCAAAAGTTATCAAACAAGGGGTAAGGTTTAGATCGGCAAATTTTACTCTAATAGTTTTAAAAGCGGAAAAAGATATTGCTTCTTGTTTTGCTTTTAATGTAGCAGTTAGGTTTGACAAAAGGTCAACAAGACGAAACCGTCTAAAACGCAAGCTTAGGGAATTCGTGAGACTAAGGGTGGGTAAAATAAAAAAAGGTTATAACGTCATGTGCCAGGTTAGTAAACCAGAACGCCGAATAAAGCTTGTTCAAATTAACCTCGAATTGGAAAAATTGTTAAGAAAAGCTGAGTTATTGGAAAACTAGTATGTAATTGCTTCGTTTCCAAACATGTTTAAACGCCCTGATGGAGAAAGCAAATTTTTTTAACAATGGCCAAAGCAAAAAACTTATTTTTACTAATAATACGTTTTTATCAAAAAGCTAAATTTTTTCATTTGCCGATTTTTAAAACCTTATATTTAAGTGATGCTTGTTGCCGCTTTAAGCCGACGTGTTCAGAGTATTCCTTTAAAGCCATTAAGAAGTATGGTATTATAAGGGGTTGTTGGTTAACATTAAAAAGAGTGATTCGTTGCCACCCATGGAATAAGGGAGGCTTTGATCAGGTACCTTAATTTAGGATTTTATGAATCTTTGGTTTATTTTTTTATACCAGCCGTTGATTAATCTTTTAATTTTGTTTTATCAGATTTTTGGTCAAAATTTAGGATTAGCCATTATTGGTCTTACCTTAGCCATTCGTTTTGCTTTGACACCTCTTACTGCTCCTTCAATGAAAGCCGCTCAGAAGATGAAAGAGCTTGCTCCCCAGCTGGAGAAACTAAAGAAAAAACATAAAAAAGATAAACAAACTTTAGCTACGGCTCAGATGGAATTATATCGTCAGAATGGAGTTAATCCAGCCGCCGGCTGTTTACCGCAAATAATCCAAATCATTATCCTGCTTGCTTTGTTTCAGGCTTTTAACCAAGTTTTAAAGCCGGACGGCGATGTTATAGCAAAATTGAATGAAGTTCTTTATTCGCCTCTCCAGTTAGTCAAAGGCGGGATAATAAAAACAAGGTTTTTATATCTTAACCTAACCCAGCCGGATATACTAAAGCTTCCTTTTAAGATTTTGTTTATTGATAAACTTCCGGGAATTTTCCTAATTTGTAGCGCCGCTATCCAATTTTTTACCTCAAAAATGATGATGCCAGCAGCCAAAGAAGCCACTGCCAAAGCAGAGAAAACACCTCAGGTTAAGGATGATTTTAGCGCCGCCATGCAGACCCAAATGCTCTATATGATGCCTCTGATGACTTTGGTTATTGGTTTTAAATTCCCTTCGGGTTTAGTATTATATTGGTTAACCTTTAGTTTATATCTGTTTATCCAGCAGCTGTACTTAAGAAAAAATGGCAAAAATCAAAAAAACAATCGAAGGTCCCAGTAAACCATCTCCAAAAGATCTAAAAGTGATCGAAAAGATTACTGCCGAACTGTTGGCTTTGATGGGATTTAAAGACGCCAAGATAAAACTAGGTTATGAGGAAGAATCAGTAAAAATAGATATTGATTGTGCAGATCCGGGGGTTTTAATTGGTAATCATGGCGAAATCATCTCCAGTTTGCAACTTATTTTATCGTTAATGTGTTATAAGAAGTTTGGACGTTGGCAGCGATTAATTGTTAATGTGGATGACTGGCTTGATAAAAGAACAGAGGACTTAAAAAACATGGCCTTGAATACCGCTCAAAAAGTTAAATTTTCCGGAAAAGAAGCAGTTTTGCCCTTTTTAAGCAGTTTTGAACGTCGGATTGTGCATCTTACTTTAGCTGACAGCCCAGATGTTCTTACCGAGTCTGTCGGTGAAGATAATAACCGCCGCTTAATAATCAAAGCAAAGGTAAAGAATCACGGATAGAAAGCTGGCAGGGCAGCACGCATTTCGCCGTGATGAGTTTTTAGGTTCCAAAATTTATATAAAAGTTCTCTTCTTTTTATTGATTTTGAATGTTCATTAACAATAGAAAAAACTTTTAAGCTTTTAAGTATGATTAAAGTTTTAAGCAAATTAAATACTAAGTCTCCCAGTCTTTATATTTTTTGTGATGGTGGTGCGCGTGGTAACCCTGGTCCGGCCGCCATAGCCTATTTTGTTAAAGATAGTAAGGGAAAGATTTTGGTTGAAAATAGCCAATTTATTGGTCAAGCTACCAACAACATTGCCGAGTATCAAGCAATAATCAGCGCTTTAAAATGGTTGCTTAGAAATCAAAAAACTTTATCCCTGGCGCTTTATACTTTACACCTTTATTCAGATTCCCAACTGGTGGTTAACCAACTAAACGGCCTTTTTAAAATTAAAAATGCTAAACTTAGGGAATTGATTATCCAGGCTAGGGGATTGACGCAGCAGTTGAAAACAAATATTTTTTATCACCATATTTTCCGAACTAAAAATAAAAGAGCTGATGCCCTTCTTAATCAAACCTTAGATTTGTTTTTTAAAAAAAAGTAGCTCTCTTGCTAGTGATTTCCGGATAAAGTAAGATAAAATAAGGTTAACATGGAAAAAAATGTCAAGCCTTTAAGGTCGGAAAAATTTGAGGCTTTACCTACGGTTTTGGTTATTGGTGGTGCTGGATTTATTGGTTCGCATCTTTGTGAGGCTCTGCTCAATCAAAATTGCTCTGTTTATTGTCTGGACAGGAACCTAAAAGAAGCAGGAGCTAATCTCAGCCGGTTATATAAGGAAAAACGCTTCAATTTTATAAAAATAGAGTTGAAAAACCCTTTAAAAGGATTGAAGTTTTTGACGTTCGACTATATTTTTTATCTTCTTGATCCGGAAGATAAACCATGGGGTTTATCTGAATTATTAGACTTGGCCCAAAAACACAAAGCTAAATTTCTTTTGCTGACCCAACCGATCGTCAGTCGTCAGACAAAGGCAGTTGAAACAATAACGAGCAAATATTTTTCTCATTATTACTTGGACGCTCGAATTGTTCGCTTGTTAGATGTTTATGGCCCGCGTCTACCGCTCAATAAAGATGATCCTTTAATTCTTTTATTTAAGAATCTTAAAG
>Ga0307379_10007386_pt1 | contig 14954 bp, 13 predicted proteins | sample UN2MG_FD_202237 | JGI IMG/M metagenome (GOLD analysis project Ga0307379, IMG submission 202237) | Soil microbial communities from Risofladan, Vaasa, Finland - UN-2 | ecosystem: Environmental > Terrestrial > Soil > Coastal area > Acid sulfate soil | place: Finland: Risofladan, Vaasa | collected... | reverse complement strand
CGATCAGCTCCGCCTCGGGATTGGGCACGGGGCCACCGAGCAGCTCGTGGCCGGCGCTGCCGAGCGTCTCGTTGACCTTGCTCGAGAGCATCAGGTCATCGACAAGAACCTGGACTCGGGCCATGTCTACCCGCGGACCCAGCATCGACGGCCGGCAGTCGACGGCACTAGAGGCTGCGGCGGCTGCGGTACTCCTGCCGCACGCTCTCCGGCCGACCCCACATCTGCACGACCTCGGCCCGACCCTCATGGATATCGCGGACGAACAACTCGCCCTCGATCCCCTGACGGTCGAGCATCTCGAGCACCCAGCCCACGGTCTCGGACGGGGCGCCGTGACCAAAGCCCTTGGCGACGTTGATGCGGAAGTGCCAATCAGCCTTTGAGTACGGCTGCGCATTGATCTGGGTCATCGGGATCGACGCGTCGATGTAGCGATCTTCGTCGCCGAGGCGGAGGTCGATCTGCATGTCGGTCCAGTCGGCCGGCAGTCCGTCGACGATCTCATTGAACGACGAGGCGAGTCCCATCGCCGGCAAGCTTATCGGCCGCACGGCGGGGCGCCGCTCAGCTCAGCCGAGAAGCAGCTGCTGCAGCAGCAAGAGGTTGAGTGAGACCACCAGGGCAGCGATCAGCGAGGTCAGCGCCGTGAGCCAGGCGGGGTTGACGAGAGCGCCCATCACGTCCCTGCGACGCCCGAGCAGGACCAGTGGAACGAGGGCGAAGGGGATACCGAACGAGAGCAAGACCTGACTACCGATCAGAGCATCCGTCGGGGACAAACCAATCGCGAGAATGACCAGCGCCGGAGCCAAGGTCACGGCGCGCCGCACCATCAATGGGATCGATCGCTCTATGAACCCCTGCATGACGACCTGGCCGGCCATCGTGCCGACCGAGGTCGAGGCCAGGCCCGAGGCGAGCAAGGCGATCCCAAAGATCGTCGCCGCCTGGCCCGACACGAGCTGGCGCAGTCCCTCGAACGCCCCTTCGATCGAGTCGATTTCGGTCAGCCCTCCGGTGTTGAACAGGCCGGCGGCGACGACGACCATCGACATGTTGACGAGCCCGGCAAGGGTCATCGCGATCACCACGTCGATCCGCTCGAAGCCGAGGATCCGCCTCCGCTCGGCATCGCTGCGGCCGACTATCCGCCGCTGAGTCAGGGCGGAGTGCAGGTAAACGACGTGCGGCATCACGGTGGCGCCGAGAATCCCGGTCGCAAGCAGCACGCTCTCGGTGCCGTCGAAACCGGGAACGAACGTGCCTCTGAGGATCGCGCCGGGATCCGGGTTCGCCTGGGTCACCTCGAACGCGAAGGCGACGATCACCACCCCGACCAGCGCAGCGATAACAGCCTCCAGGCGACGGAAGCCGCGTTGCTGAAGCAGCAGAATCCCGAAGGCGCCGGCACCTGCGATGAATCCGGCGGGAAGCAGGGGCGTCCCGAACAGAAGGTTGAGCCCGAGCGCCGCGCCGACGACCTCAGCGACGTCAGTGGCCATCGCGATGATCTCGGCCTGGACCCACAGGGCGCGCGACGTCCGCCTGGAGAACTGCTGCCGGCAGAGTTCCGGCAGATTCCTGCCGGTCGCGATGCCGAGCTTCGCGGACTGCGTCTGAATCAGCATCGCCATCAGATTGGCGGCGAGCACGACCCACAGCAGCAGGTAGCCGAACTGGGCCCCCGCCGCGATGTTGGTCGCGAAGTTGCCGGGATCGACGTAGGCGACCGCCGCGACGAATGCCGGGCCCAGGAACGGCCAGATCCGCAAGCTGCGCCGGTCGGTGGTCTCGAGCGAACGCCGTGCGGCCTCGGCCACGGCCGCCTCGCCGGGGAGTACCGCCTCGACCGGCGGCTCGGACAGAAGTCCCGTCGCCGAGGCGTCCGGTTCTCGCCCGCCCGCTTGGCTCAAATCTGCAAGCGACTCGTGGCGATCAACATCCGCTCAGCGAGCCCCTCGCCGATCGCGTGCTCGCGGTCGCCGACGGCAACGAGCAGAGGGCCGCCGAATGGCTCCCTTTCGACCACCTCAAGCCTGACCCCCGGACGGATCTCACGCTCAGCGAGGTAGCGCAGCATCTCAGGCTCTCCATCGCTGACCCGGGTGAACGTTCCCCCCTCGCCCTGCTCCAGTTGCGACAGCGCGACCCCTGCCTCTCCAGCGATCGAGAGCTCACGATCGGGAATCGGGTCACCGTGGGGGTCCCGATCGGGGTTGCCCAGTGCCGCCGCCATTCGTTCCTCGAGCTCCTCGCTGATGTAGTGCTCGAGCACCTCCGCCTCGTCGTGGACCCGGTCCCAGGGCATCCCCAGCGCCTCCGCCAGATAGGCCTCGATCAGTCGGTGATGGCGGATCACCTCGAGGGCGACGCGCTCCCCCGCGGCGGTCAGCTCGACGCCCCGATAGGGCTCGTAGGAGATCAGCCCCAGGCCGGCGAGGCGCTTGAGCATCGCCGTGACGGTGCCGGGGGCGACCCCGAGGCGGGCGGCGAGTGCCGAGGTCGTGACCGGGCCCTCGCCCTGGCCGGCCAGGGCGTAGATCGCCTTCGCGTAGTCCTCGACCGCCTCATGGCCGACCTGGCGGCGTTCGCGACCATGCGAGCCCTCGGCGGCGTTGGGCATCTGGGGGTTGGTCTCAGACACTGATCAAGAGTCCCGTCACGTAGAGGAGGGCCACTCCCGAGAAGATCCCGGCCACGGTCTGCGGCGTCAGCGAGCGTCCGGCGCGATCGCGAATCGTCGGCGCAAGCTGGACGATCACCTGGATGATCGCCCCGGCCCCGGCGCCCAACAGCAAGGCGACGACGCTCGTATTGAAGGCGGCGGCTCCGATCCAGGCGCCGAGCACGGCGGGCGTCCCGGCGACCAGGCCGAGCAGCAGCAATCGGCGCAGCGCCGGACGCTCGTCGGCGAGCGGCGCGACGATCGCCAGACCCTCGGTCGTGTTGTGGATCGCAAAGCCGACGACGAGGAAGGCGCCGAGCGCAAGGGCGCCGGCGGCATAGGCGGAGCCGATCGCGAGACCCTCGCCGAGGTTGTGGAGGCCGATCCCAATCGCGATCAGGAGCGCTATGTAGCCGCCGCGGGCGCCGGCATCGCGAGCCGCCTGCCGTCGCGCCCGCATGTGGGAGTCGATCGCGGCCAGGGCCAGATAGGCGACCGCGGCGCCGATGAAGACCAGGGCCGATCCACCGAACACCTGGGGCCCGCCGCCGGCGATGTCGATCCCCTCGAGGATCGCCTCGAGGCCGAGGAAGCCGAGCAGGCCGATAGTGAACGCCATCAGGAACCTGAGTGCTGCGGGGCCGACGCGGCGGATAAAGGGCAGCCAGACCATCCCGATCGAGACCGGAATGACTCCAACGTAGATGCCAAGCAGAGCCATCAAGCCGAAGAAGCCGAGATCGAGATCCGGGCTCTCGGCGGCGGCGTCGATCGCGGTCTCGATCGTGCCGCCGGTCGAGGTCAGGAGGAAGATCCCGTATGACTCACCCTCGATCCACGGGTAGTCGATGGTCAGGGTTCGCGAGCCGAGGCGCCCGATCTCGCCGGCGCCGCTGAAGGGGACGAAGGCGTCGGCGACCGAGATCTGGGAGATCGTCACCGGGTCGGGCCCGTCGTTACGGATCGTCAGCTCGATCCGGCCCGGGTGGAGCTCGGTCCGCTCGATCGCGATCTCCTCGACCGGGACGCCTTTGCGATCGCCGAGGCCCGGCCCATCGAGCAGCGCCAAAGCGGCGACGGCCAGAGCCAGCAGGGCCAGCGGGACCAGCCCCAGAACCCAGGCGGGAAGCCGGCCCCTGGTGCTCGCCGGGTTAGCCGCCTCCATCGTCAGGAGACCTCGAAGAAGCCCGTCCAGCCGAGCTCCGCGAACTCGGTGACGTGGGCGTGGAACATGTAGCGGCCGGGCTTGGGGAAGCGCATCTCGAGGATCCCCCGCTGCCCCTGGCCGAGGATCACCGTGTCCGTCAGCTCGTTCGGCTCCAGCGATGTGCCGGTCGGGTAATAGTCGAAGAAGTTGGCGTGCAGGTGGAAGCTGTTCAGCAGGTCGTACTCGAGGACGTTGACGAGATGGACGCGAATCAGCTCATCGCGGGCCACCTCGATCGGGTTGTGCTGAAAGTGGAAGCCGACGGTGTTCACCGCGTAGACCTCGTTGGCGCCATCGAAGTTGGTATCGAAAGCGTTCATCACCATCACCAGCTCGTCGGCCTCCGGGCGCGCCTGCTTCGGATCGATGATGAAGGCCCCGTAGAGACCCTTGGCGATGTGGGCCGCAAGCGGGGTGACATGACAGTGGTAGAGGTGGGTCCCGAAGGGCTCGGCGTCGAACTCGTAGTCGAAGCTCTCCCCCGGCCCGATCAGCCCGCCGCCACGCTCCTCGCCGATCCCCGGCATCCCATCCATGAAGGCCGAGTGGATGCCGTGAAAGTGCATCGTGTGGGGGTGTTGGGATGCGTTGCCGAAACGGATTCGCACCCTGTCGCCCTCTGTGCAGCGCAGTGTCGGCCCCGGCACACGGCCGTTGTAGGTCCAGGCTGGGTAGAAGACGCCCGGGGCCACCTCGATCTCCTTGTCGCGGGCGACGATCGTGTACTCACGCAGGGTGCGGCCACCCGGCAGGCGCCTCGTCTGTCCGTAGTCGAAGTCGCGCAGCATCTCGGTCGGGTTGAAGCCGTTGGCCTTGTGGTCAACCTCGGTGCCGGCCGCGAAGGTAGCGTGCAGCAGCGCCCCCGTCTCGCCGTGGCCGGGATCGGCGGCGGCGCCGGTGGTCGCAGCGGCAGCGTCGTGGCCGGAGCCGGAGATCGCCTCATGGATCCCGCCGTGGGGGACCAGCTCATGCAAGATCGGCAGCGAGACCCCGGCCAAGGCCCCGCCGGCCAGCAGGCGGCGGCGGCTGACACGCTTGGTGTCGGGATTCGGGCTTTCTTTTGGACTACCCACGTTCGATATTTTGGCATATCAAAATATCCCGAGGGCGCCGGCCTTACAATCGGCCCGTGGCCCCCACACCGACAGTCGAGCTGGACGCGCAGTACCGGCTACTCCGCGAGGAAGCCGGCCACGTGAGGCGAAGCGGGCGGGTCGTGATCGAGGTCCGCGGACCCGATGGGGCGGAGTTCCTCCAGGGCCAGCTGACGAACGAGATCGAGGGGCTGGAGCCGGGCCGGGGCTGCTACGCGGCGCTGCTCGACCGCAAGGGGAAGATGCGCGCCGATATGCGGGTGCTGCGGCTCGAGGCCGATCTGATCTGGGTCGAGACTGCGGCGGCGACCGCGGATGAGGTCGAGCGCCATCTCGAGACCTACCGGATCGGCCGCGAGGTCGAGATCGAACGCCGCGACGAGCTCAGCGTGATCTCCCTGATCGGGCCCCGCTCAGCCGAGCTGCTAGGGGGTAAGCCGCTCGGCGCCGAGTACAGCCACGGGATCGAACGGATCGCGGAACACGACCTGCGGGTCGTCAGCAGCGACGGTGGCGCCGATCTGATCGGGACCGCCGAGGCGCTCGCCGCGGCCGCCGATCAGCTCAGTGCGGCCGGTGCCGAAGTGGTCAGCGAGGAGGCCGTTGCGATCGTCCGCGTTGAGGCCGGGCGGCCGGCATTCGGCGCCGAGATGGGCAACGACACGCTGACCGCCGAAGCGGGGATCAACGACCGGGCGGTGAACTTCAAAAAGGGCTGCTACATCGGCCAGGAGACGGTCGCCCGCCTCCACTACAAGGGCAAGCCGAACCGCCATCTGCGTCGGCTCATCTCCCCCACGCCGCTGCAGACGGGGGTACCGGTGACGCTCGGCGAAAAGCAGATCGGTGTCGTCGGCACCGCGGTGATCTCGCCGGCGCGCGGCCCGCTGGCCCTGGCCATCCTCCGCCGTGAGGCCGAGCCCGGCGACGAAGTGCTGGTCGATGGCACGACGGCAGCTCGGGTCGAGGAGATCGGCGCTTGAGCACGGAGAGCCGCTCGCTCGGGCTCGGCGGCAAGCCCCTCGGCTCCGACTCGCTCCTGCTCGGCGGCCAGGGCGAGGGGGTCCGGCACGCCCCCGACCCCGAGCCACAACCGGAGCCCGGCTTCGATCCGGCCGCCGACGATCTCAGCCCCCCGGCGGCGAACGGCAGCGAGTTGGCACCGACCGGTCAGGCCCCGACCCCGGAGCAACTCCGCGCGCTGCTGCCGGCGACCGAGGTGGATCGCGACCTCGATGACTGGGGCCGCTCCGAGCGCCTCGTCTCGGCGCTCGATCCGCTGCTCAACTTCTACTATCGCTACTGGTTCCGGGTCGACGCCGAAGGCGTAGCCAACGTCCCCTCGGAGGGGGGCGCCCTGTTGGTCGGCAATCACTCCGGCGCCCTGCCCCCCGACGCGCCGATGATCATGCAGGCGATCCGCAACGAGCACCGGGCCTCGCGGCCCCTCCACATACTGGGCGAGCATTGGTTCAAGGGGTTCCCGGCCGTCAGCGCCTTCATGAACAAGATCGGAGTCGTCCCGGCCCACCCGGCCAACGCCCAGCGCCTGCTCGCGGATGAGGGCGGATTGGCGCTGGTCTTCCCGGAGGGGATGAAGGGCACCCGCAAGGTCCTCTGGCAGCGCTACCGGCTACGACGATTCGGGCGCGGCGGTTTCGTCCGCACAGCGCTGCGGGCACGGGTCCCGATTGTCCCGATCGCACTGGTCGGCGGCGAGGAGGCGATGCCGATCTTCGCCCACATGCGGCTGGTGCAGAGGATGACCGGCCTCCTCTACGCGCCGTTCAACCACGCCTTCCCACACTTCGGGCCGCTGGCGGCATTGATGTACATGCCGGCCAAGTTCCGGATCCGCTTCCTCGACCCGATCGACATTCCCTCGATGCCGGCCGACACAATCGACGACGCCGCCGCCGTACAGACGATCGCGGAGGAGATCCGCGCCCGGATCCAGATCTCGCTCGACGAGATGCTCGCCGAGCGGCGCTCGGTCTGGCTCGGCTGAGGCCCTGCGTCAAGCGCGGATCTCGCCAAGCTCCCCCGCGCGCCGCCAGTTCGGATAGATTCCTTCCATATGAGGAGGAGACGGCGTACAGCTCTGCTCGCCGCCGCCGCCGCGGTCGCCTTGGTGGCCGCCGGTTGTGGAGCGGAGGAATTTCCCAACGACCCGCGGCCCCCCGCTCCCGTTCAGCTGAGCGCAGCGGTCAACACCAAGAAGGTGCTGATCGCGACGACCTTGCCGAACGGTACGCCGGTCGGCGCCGGCTTGGCCAACTTCACAATCAGCAACCAGACCAGCGATCCTGTCGCGCTGACCTTCAGCGGTGTCACCGACGACACGACCGACCCGATCGTCGCCGAGGGCGAACTCAACTTCCAGCTCGACCTCGTCGAGGGCCCCTACACGGTGAGAGCCGACAATCCCGCGATCAACGCAGCCGACTTCGTCGTCGGGCCGGAGCGCCCAAGCGCCCAGAACGACCTGCTGCTGCCCTGATCTAATCGGTCCCGAATCAATCGCCGTCGCTACCGGCGACGAGGCTCTCGATCCGGATCAGCTCCGATTCGACCTCGGCGATCATGCCGTCGATGCCCTCGCGGGCCTTCTTCGCGCTCGTGTCGATGTTGCCGATCGCGAGGCGGACGGCCTGGGCACGCTTGAGCGCGGCCCGCGCAGCCTCGGCCGCGTCTCGAACCCCCGCCGCGTCAACCTCGAGGGATCGGTCGCGGGCCATCACGACACGCAGCCGGGCGTAGCGGTAGGCGAGCCTGAGCCCGAGCCCATCGGGCTCCTCGGGGTCCACCGCAACGATGATCTTGTTGCCCTCGTACTCGGTCAGCTGCTCATGGCCTGAGGGGATCCGCTCCTCGCCGGCGACGACGAGCACGGCGAAGTCGGCCTCGCGCTCAGCCAGGGCGCCGTTCAACTCCTCGCGCATCTTGTTCTTGGAGAGCTGGCGATCCTTGTCCTCGAAGACGATCTTGCCCGCGCACTGCCCCTCGGCAGCGCCGATCTCGACCACGGTGTCGCCCTTCTTGCTGCCGCCTTCGCCCTTGACGTGGCCGGTGTGAATCGCGAGGTCGCCGCGTGCCTCGGCGAGCCCCTCGAGTGCGTCGTGGACGCGTTCCTCGAAGCTACGGCCCTTGCGGGTGCCGGCCTCCTCGGCCTCGGCGACGCGCTCGTCGCCCTCCTGCTTCTCGAAGACCCGGCCCAACGCCTCGCGCAGCGCCGCCACCTGCTCCTGCAGGCCCCGCGACTCCTTCGAGTGGCTCTCGCGGATGTCGGTGAGCTGCCTGCGGTGCCGTTCCTCGGAATCGAGCATCGCCTTCGTCGCGCGCATCTGGATCGCGACCAGCGGGTTCGACGCGTCATCGGATGAGAGCAGCCGGGTGAGCTCGCCGACGCGCTTGTCGAGGTGCTCGCCGACCATCGTCTTGATCTGCGCCTGGACGGAGTCGCTGCGATCAGCGCCGAAGGCGCCGGCCAGCCGCTCGGCCAACTCGCTGCTGCCGGCCTCGAGTGTCTCGCCGAGCTCGCGGTTGAGGGAGCCGAGCCCGTCCTGCAGCTCACGCTTGACGTAGTCGACGTTGGCGGCGGTCTGCTCGTTGCCAAGGACGCGAGCACCAACCTCGATCGCCGAAGCCACGGTTGTCGCCGGATCGTGGCCGGCCTCGGCGCGCTCGCGCACGAACTGAGCGGCACGCTCGTCGTTGACGGTCAGAGCTTCGATCACGAGCTTGTCGCCGAGCGCGCGGACGGCACCGCCGGATTGGAGCGGCAGCTGGTCTACCGGATGTTTCTCTGAGGCCTCCATGGGGATTCTTCGAAGGTAGTCGCGACTCCGGACGCATCTCTGACATGCAAGATTCCACCCGGATGAGCGCGGACACGAAGGCAGACTCGGCCGTCGAGGGGCACCCACAGGGCTACGCGACCCTGCTGGAGCGCTTCGCTCAGATCTCCGACCTGACCCGGGCCGGCTCTCTGCTCGGCTGGGACGAGCGGACGATGATGCCGAGCGCCGGCGCGGAGGGTCGCGCCGAGCAACTGGCGACGCTGAGCCGCATCGGACACGAGCGGCTCACCGACGACTCGCTCTGGGAGCTGATCGAAGAACTGGGCAGCTGGGCCGAATCCGTGCAGGGTGACGATCGCCTCGAGGCCGACACCGTGAGGGTGGCGCGACGGGAGGCCGAGCGCGCCAGGCGCGTGCCGGTCGAACTACGAGCCGAGATGACCCGCGCCGCCTCGCTCGGGGAGACAGCTTGGGCCGCCGCCCGCGGCGAGTCCGACTTCGCCGCATACCTCCCGCACCTCGAGCGCAACATCGAGCTGGCTCGCCGCTACGCCGACTGCTTCGAGCCGGAGGGCCACCGATACGACCCGCTCTTGGATGAGTACGAGCCGGGGATGGGCACCGCCGACGCGCGAAAGCTTCTGGGCGAGCTCCGCCGGGGCCTGGTCCCGATCGTCGCTGCGTTGGCCGAGCACCCCGACGCGGTCGATCCGGCGCCGCTCCAGGGCAGCTTCGACGTCGCCGGCCAGGCGCGGCTCGCCAACCGGCTCCTGGGCCTGCTGCCATTGCCTGACAGCAGCTGGCGCCTCGACCCGACCGCGCATCCGTTCGCCGCCGGAATCGCCGACGGCGACATCCGGCTGACGACCAGGTACATCGAGGACGACCTCTCGATGAGCTTGTTCTCGGTTCTGCACGAGGCCGGCCACGGGATCTACGAGGCGGGCGTCCCCGCCGCGCTCTCTCGGAGCCCGGTCGGCCAGCTCAGCTCGCTCGGCTTCCACGAGTCGCAGAGCCGCCTCTGGGAGAACTGGGTCGGGCGCTCGCGGGCCTTTGCGGGGCTACTTCTGCCGATGCTCCGCGAGGAGTTCCCGTCGCGATTCGATGCCCTCGGGCCGGAGCAGCTCTACCGGGCCGCCAACTACGCGAGGCCGTCGTTGATCCGGGTCGAGGCGGACGAGGTCACCTACAACCTCCACATCGCGCTCCGCTTCGAGCTCGAGCTCGAGTTGTTCGAGGGCGGGCTCGAGGCGGCGGACCTGGCCGAAGAGTGGAATCGACGGACCCACGACTATCTCGGGATCGAGGTCCCCGACGATGCCCACGGCGTGATGCAGGACGTGCACTGGGCCGCAGGACTGTTCGGGTACTTCCCCACCTACTCGCTGGGGAACATCATCGCCGCCCAGCTCTGGGAGGCGGCGGCCGCGGATCTGGGCGACCTCGAGCAGTTGATCGCCGCGGCGGAGCTCGCGACCCTCGGTGAGTGGCTGGGCGATCGGGTCCACCGTCACGCCGCCCGCTACCTCCCCGCAGAGCTGGCAGAGCGCTCCCTGGGCCGGCCGTTGGACCCGACACCGCTGTTGCGCCGCCTGGGCGACAAATACGGCGAGCTCTACTCGGCCTGAGCGAAATGCCCGGGCGTGTGAGCGGGGTCACGCATAGACGTTTTGGCCTGCGCAATAGTTGCAGCGATGCAACTATCTTCGGCGATCGGGCTCGACGAGCCAGACGGGGTCAGCAGGGTCAGCGACGATCCGTCGGTGGTTGCCGGCCAGCTCGGCGACCTGCTGCGCGACCTGCTGCTCGACCCCCGGGCCGATCACCTCAAAGCAATCGAGGAACGCAACCTCTCGATCACACACGTTCGCGCCCTCTTCCTGCTCGCCTGCGCCGATCAGCCCCTCAGCGCCGGCGAACTGGCCGACCGGCTCGGGCTCTCACCCGCCGCAATGAGCCGCTCGTTGCAGACGCTCGTCCGCCGCCGGCTGACCAGCCGTCGCGAATCGACCTCGGACCGGCGCGTGCGGCTGCTTGAGATCACCGCTCGGGGTGAGGCGCTGGTCGACGAACTCGTGACGCTGCGCAACGCCGGGCTGCAGCGGTTCGCCGCCAATCTCGGGGCCGCTCAGCGGCAGCTGCTCTCGGAGGCCCTCGTCTCCCTCACCGGCGACGGTGCCCTGCGATGACCCGCTACAGACACCTGATCACCGAGGACAACTCGAAGTGGTGGACGCTCGCGGCGATGTGCTTCGCGCTGTTCATGATCATGCTCGACAACACCGTCGTCAACGTCGCCCTGCCCTCGATCCAGAGCGACCTCGGCGCCTCGATCTCAGCTCTCGAGTGGACGATCAACGGCTACACGCTCTCGTTCGCCGTGTTGCTCGCCACCGGCGGCCGGCTCGGCGACATCCTCGGCCGACGCCGGATGTTCCTGCTCGGGGTGGTCCTCTTCGCCACCTCATCGGCGACCGCCGGGCTGGCGCCGACCGACACCGCGCTCGTCATCAGCCGGGTCACTCAGGGAATCGGCGCGGCATTGATGATGCCGGCGACGCTCTCGATCATCACCAATGCATTCCCGGCGGAAGAGCGCGGTCGCGCGATCGGCACCTGGGCCGGCGTCTCCGCTCTGGCGCTCGCAATCGGTCCGCTTCTCGGTGGCTTTCTCACCGAGCAAGTCTCCTGGCGGGCGATCTTCTACCTCAACATCCCCGTCGCCGCCGGAGCCGTGCTCGCCACCCTGTTCGCGGTCCGCGAGTCGCGTGATGAGACCGTCGGCCGCGAGATCGACTGGGCCGGAACCGCGGTATTGACCGGCGGCCTGACGGCGCTCGTGCTGGCCTTGGTCGAGGGAAACGCCTGGGGCTGGGGCTCGGCCCGGATCATCGCCCTGTTCGTCGCCGCGACTTTGCTTCTGGCGATGTTCCTTCTGGTCGAAAGCCGGGTCAAGGCTCCGATCATCCAGTTCGAGTTCCTTCGTAACCGCAATTTCGTCGGCGCCACGCTGGTCGCCTTCGTGATCTCGTTCTCGATGCTCGGGATGTTCTTCTTCATGGCCCTCTACATCCAGAACATCCTCGGCTACTCGCCGCTGGAGGCCGGCGTCCGGTTCCTGCCGACGACGCTCGTGATCATGGTGCTGGCGCCGATCGCCGGCCGGCTCACGGACCGGATCGGCCCCCGGCCCTTGATCGCCGCCGGGCTGGGAATCGTCTCCGTCTCCCTGTTCATGCAGTCGATGATCGACATCGACTCCGGCTACAGCACGCTGCTCGTGCCATTCATCTTGATGGGGGTCGGGATCGCCCTGACGATGTCGCCGATGTCAACCGCGGCGATGAACGCGGTCGCGGAGACCAAGGCCGGCCTCGCCTCAGGGCTGCTCTCGATGTCGCGGATGGTCGGCGGCACCTTCGGCATCGCCGTGCTCGGCGCGGTCTTTCAAGCCAACAGTCGCAGCGACCTGAGCGCGGCGCTGGCCCCGCTCGGCATCGGCGAAGGCAGGATCGACGCGATCGCCGAACAGCTCGGCAGCGGCGGCCTCGACGCGACGATCGCGGGGCTGCCGACAACGCAGGTCCAGGAGGCCGGCGACGCCGCCCGCGAGGCCTTCATCAACAGCCTCGCCGGGGCGATCGAGATCTCCGCCTTCGTCGCCGCCGCCGGCGCGATCCTGGCGCTGGTCCTGATCTCGGCCAAGCGCAAAGCGCCGAGCGATGCGGCGGACCTGCTCGAGGCGCAGCCGGCGACGCCGGAACTCGCGGCCGGCCGCCCCGACTGAGCAAACCGGTCGCCAGCGTGAGCTCCGCCCCGAGCGGGCTACTTGATCTTGACGCTCTTCTTGATCTTGGCCTTGTTGCCGACGTCATCGGTGAACTTGAAGACCAGCTGAGCCTTGCCGCTGCCGAGCGCCTTGGCGAGCTTCTTGGCCACCGACTTCGAGGCGGGCTTCAGCTTCAGCGAAGCCTTCTTGCCGGCCTTGGCCGACTTGCTCGACTTCTTCAGCTTGAATTTCTTCTTGCCGACCTTGACCGTGCCCGAGGCCTTGACCTCGACGTCCTCGGCGGCGCCCGCCTTCGCCTTGAGGACGATCTTCTTGCCCTTCTGCTTCTGCTTCTTCTTCGCCTTCACCTTCGGCTTTGAGACCTTGGTGTCGACCTCGAATTCGAACGAGGCGGGGCTCGGGTCGACGGCGCCCTTGACACCGACCGCCCTCGCGGCCAGCGTGTGAGAGCCGTCGCCAAGGCTCGGCGTCGTAAACGAGGCCGGGCAGCCGGCCAGTGCAGCGCCGTCAAGGGCGCACTGGAGGGTTGCGTCGGGCTCGTCGGCGACCAGCTCGAAGGTCGGGGTCTTGTCCTTGGTCGCGCTCGGTCCGGAGATCGAGGTGTCCGGCACGCAGTCGCTGACCCGGAAGGAGCCGATCTGGGTGCGGCGGTCACCGAACTCGCCGACGTACCACATCGTGCAATCGTCGAGCGGGTCGATCGACATCTGCGAGTAGTCGCCCCAGCGGTTGGCGGGCCCTGCATGGAATTCCCCTCCGTTGACGAGAGTCTGCTCGGCGCCAAGCTGCCCCGGCGGATCGGAGCCGACGCGACCGGCGTAGCGGAGGCTCGGGAAGATGCTCGACGAGGAGGCCGAGTAGCCGAGGCCGATCTCGTGCAGCCGGTTGATCGCCGCACTGCCCATCCAGCGATGCGTCGTATCCGGCGAGAATGTGCCCTGCTGGAAGATCGACCAGTTGCCGCCGCTCAGGGGCTTGCGCAACTCGTACCAGCGGATCCCCGCGTGGTTGAGGCCGTTCTCGTCCACGGTCTGGTTGAAGACGATCGACTGGTGATCGCCGAAGACCCGATAGGAGGCGCGCCACATCGGCCGGTTCGTCAGCGGGTCGAGGCCGTCAGCCGACCCCGATTGCGGGATGCAATCGCGGAACGGAGAGGGCGCCGTGTCGTAACACATGCTGTTGTCGAACGGCGCGGTCGGCAGATCCGCGACCTTGGCAAAGGTCGAGTTGGCCGGCGTCGTGAAATCGGCATCGAACTCGAACAGCTCGATCCGGTCGACGTCGGCGGGAGCCGAGGTCAACTGAGCGTCGACCGTCTGCAGCATCACGTTCGGCGCGCCGACCGGGCCGAACGCCTCTCCCTCGGTGTCGGCCGGAAGCAGACGGGTGCCGCGGGTCTGATCGACGGATGCGGTGGTGAACCGTTGGAAGCTCGCCGCGAGGCCGGCCTTCATCGCCTGGTAATCGAAGACGAATGCACCAAGCAGCGCGCCCTCGAAGGTCGTCATGTAGAGCCCGTCCCGCCAGATCCCGAACTTCTCGTAGTCGGGGAAGGCGGGCATCGGTGCCTCATACAGCCACCAGCCACCACTCACCGGGTCGGCGGTCTTCGAGACCGCAATGCACATCGCGAACGGGTTCGGAACGGCGAACTGGGCGATGATCCAGCGGTCGGCGAGCTGGTCGTACATGACGATCGGGTCGCCGTCGTTGTTCGCCTCGCAGAGTCCGCCGGCGCCGGTCCAGAGCCCGGTGTTGATGTTGGAGGGACCGGCCAGCGAGGTGCCGTCGCGATCAAAGATCTGGAAGCGAGAGTTGATTGCCTCGACAAAGTGGTTAGGGCCGATCTCCCCGGTCGGATCGGGTGGCGCCACCGCCGTGTTCCGGACTCCCGGGAAGCTCTTGATCGGGGCGCTCACCGAGGCGTCGCCGGCATCGCCCGGCGTGCGGGCGCTGCCCTCGCCGGATTCGGCGCCCGAGCCGGCATCGCGCTGGGCCCCCGGGACGCGACCCTCAGTCGGTGCCCGACCGCTCGGACCGCTGATCGGGGCCTGCGAGAGGTCGCCGTCGAAGGAGGAGGGCTCGATCGGGGCGGAGGCCGACACCTGGCCGGCATCCGAACTCTCGGCACCGGCCTTGCCGGCCGCCAGGAGCGAAATGCTCGCGAACGCGAGGCCGATCGCCAGCAGTGAAGCCACGCGACGACTCACGGTCTGAGTACCCATCCATTTACCTCCCAGGTTCCTATGCGACTCCCAAAACCCGAACCTATTTGCAACCTATCACGCTCCGCTGTACCGGTAAAGCCATGCACGCGATCAGATCTCAGGGGCTCGGCAGCCATTGCCCCCCGGCGCGCCGCTAACCTCCGCGCCCGCTCTTTGAGCAACCA
>Ga0307379_10007385_pt1 | contig 14955 bp, 11 predicted proteins | sample UN2MG_FD_202237 | JGI IMG/M metagenome (GOLD analysis project Ga0307379, IMG submission 202237) | Soil microbial communities from Risofladan, Vaasa, Finland - UN-2 | ecosystem: Environmental > Terrestrial > Soil > Coastal area > Acid sulfate soil | place: Finland: Risofladan, Vaasa | collected... | reverse complement strand
CCGTCGTCTGCAACAGCATGCTGGCCCTGACCGACTTCACCGAGGAGAACGGAGCGACGCGTCTCGTCCCCGGGTCGCACACCGCTGACGCATCCCCCGAGTACGGCAGTCACCACCCCACCGTCCCAGCCGAGATGCCTCGTGGGTCGGTACTGATCTGGCACGGCAGCCTGTGGCACGGCGGCGGCGCCAACCGGACCGATGAGCGAAGGATCGGCATCGCCAACAACTACTGCGCCGGTTTCATCCGCCAGCAGGAGAACCAGCAACTCGGCCTCGCACCCGAGTTGGTCGGACACTTCGAGCCGCGCCTGCAACAACTGGTCGGCTACTCGGTCTATCGAGGACTGATCGGCCACATCGACAAGGCCGACCCGCGATCGCTGCTGGGCGCGACGAGCGGCAAGATGGTCTGGGACGCCTCCTGACGACCAGCGATTAGGTTCCCCCGCAATGCACCTGGAGGAGATGGCCACCGGCTGGCCCGCCGAACACGTCGCCGCAGCCGTCTCGGACTCCGCAGGCACCCTGGCCCGGACGGGAGATCCCGATCGCCCCTTCGCGCTCGCATCGGTGACCAAGCTCCTGACCGCGTGGGCTGTCCTGATCGCGGTCGAAGAAGGCATCGTCGACCTCGACGTGCCCGTGACCGATGCCGACGCCACCATCGCCGACCTGCTCGCGCACGCAGGCGGCCTCGGTCCCGATGGCGGCCAGCTCGCACCGCCGAGGACGCGTCGTATCTACTCGAACGCCGGCTACGAGGTGCTCGGTGAGCTCGTGGCCCGAGCCGCGGCGATGACGTTCGCTCACTACGTTCGGGAAGCCGTGTTCGAGCCGCTCGGCATGGTCACGTCCGACCTCGGGTCGCCGGCGCACGGAGCCGTGTCGAATCTGGCCGAGCTGGCGAGATTCGCCGCCGAACTGCTCGCACCGCAACTGATCGCCACCGAGACGGCGCAGCGTGCCACTCGACCTCATCTGGGCGACCTGGCGGGCGTCCTGCCTGGCTTCGGACGGCAGGATCCGAACCCGTGGGGTCTCGGGCCCGAGATCCGCGGGGCGAAGTCACCGCACTGGACCGCTCCGTCGAACAGTCCCGAGACCTTCGGCCACTTCGGTCAGAGCGGCACGTTCGTCTGGGTCGACCCGTCGATCGACCGGGCGTGTGTCGTGGTCACCGACGAACCGTTCGGACCCTGGGCGATCGAGTGCTGGCCGCAGTTCAACGAACAGGTCGTGGCCGCCTCGACATGAGCATCTTGAACGAATTGAAGGTACGGCAGGCGCTCGTCAACGCCGGAGTCGACGCCGACGGCGAACTGGCGCGGGCACCGAGCGTGACCAACGAGGTCTGGATGACCTCTGACCACGTCGTCCGGCTCGGGTCCGACAAGTCGGGGCGGCTGGCGAGGGAGGCATCGCTCGCCACCCGGTTGCCGCCGGAGGTCGGGTGCCCCGAGGTCGTCGCATCAGGCCGGGAGGGTCAGCTCACCTACATCGTCTCGCGGCGGTTGGCCGGCGTGCCGCTGTCGCAGGTCTGGGCACGCCTCAGCGACGCCGAGCGTCAATCGACCGTGACCTCCCTGGCCGGACGGCTCGCTGCGCTCCACCAGGTGCCGACCGCAGAACTCCCGCCGGTTCCCGACCCGCCCCAGCCCCTCGGTGGTCCCGACCCGGTCGCACCCTTGTCGGCGATGCTCCATCTGGCCGGCACGGTCGAGGGCGTCGACCTGCTCCTACTGGCCGAGACGGCCGAGGTGGTGCGGAGACTGCGACCATTCCTGGGCACGTTCTCGACCGACACCCTGATCCACGGCGACCTCACGTTCGGCAACGTGCTGTGGCACGACGGCGAGGTGAGCGGCCTCCTCGACTTCGAGTTCGCGCGGGGCGCGCCGAGCGACCTCGACCTCGACATCTTGTTGCGGATGTGCGCGTATCCGGAGTTGTTCGTCGACGACGACCACGTGAGCGAGGCCCGGGCCGCCGACTACGCCGCGGTGCGCTCGCAACTCCGACAAGCACATCCGAAGATGTTCGACGCACCCCGTCTCGCCGAGCGACTCCGGTTGTACGCGATTGCGTTCACCGTGCGCGAGCTGACCCATCTCACCTCGATCGTCCCTGGCAGCCGGCAACTCCCGGGTCACCCACAGCAGCGCCTCGAGGCGCTCATCCACGGAACGAGCTACCTCGACTGACCCCAACCCTCGATCTTCGTTGCTCTCGCGCCAATTATTGGCGGAAGGACAACGAGGATCGGTGGGCCTGGCTACAGCGCGTCGGCGGGGATGGCGAAGAGTTCGGCTGGGCCGGCCTCGACGCTGTCGACCAGGCCCTTTGCCAGCGGGAGCAGGTGGTCGGCGTAGAACCGGGCGGTCGCGATCTTCGACTTCAGGAACTCGGCGTCACCCTCGCCCGCCGCGAGCAGGTCATGGGCGGCATGCGCCGACTTGGCGAGCAGCCAGCCGCCGGTGACCTGGCCGAAGATCCGCAGGTACGGAGTGGCACCGGCGAGCGCGTTGTTCGCGTCGGCGAGCCCGTTGGTGAGAACCCAGTTCGTCGTGCCCTCGAGCACGTCGATGCCCTCCTCCAGGCGGACCCGGATCGACTCGAGCTCGTCGATGCCCTCGAGGCCAGCGGCCGTCCGGCGTAGCCGGGCGATGTAGTCGGTCACCACTCCACCGGCACGCATCGGCAGCTTCCGACCCACGAGGTCCATGGCCTGGATGCCGTTGGTGCCCTCGTAGATCGGGGCGATGCGGGCGTCGCGATAGTGCTGGGCGACGCCGGTCTCCTCGACGTAGCCCATGCCGCCGAACACCTGGATCGCGAGCGAGGTCACCTCGACACCGAGGTCGGTCCCCCACCCTTTCGAGATGGGTGTCAACAGGTCGGCGAGTTCCTGACCCGCGGTCCGGCCGTCCTCGTCAGGGTGGTGATTGGCGTGATCGAGCGCGACGGCGTTCGTGTAGATGAGCGCCCGCAGGGCCTCGATCGAGGCCTTCATCGTCATCAGCATCCGTCGCACGTCGGCGTGGTCGACAATCGGCGACTTGGTGCCCTTCTCGGCTCCGGGCGCACGGCCCTGGTTGCGTTCCTTGGCGTAGCCGAGCGCCGGCTGCCAGGCGCGCTCGGCGAGCGACAGTCCTTCGAGCCCAACCGAGAGGCGGGCGTTGTTCATCATCGTGAACATGTAACGCATGCCGGCGTTGGGCTCGCCGATCAGGTAGCCGACGGCGTCGTCGTATTCGAGCACGCAGGTCGGGCTGGCCCTGATGCCCATCTTGTGCTCGATCGACACACACTGAACCGCGTTGCGGTCGCCGAGCGAGCCGTCGTCGCCGACGAGGAACTTCGGCACGATGAAGCACGAGATCCCCTTGGTCCCGGGCGGCGCATCGGGCACGCGGGCCAGCACCAGATGGACAATGTTGTCGGCCATGTCGTGCTCGCCGAACGAGATGAAGATCTTGGTACCGGAGAGGTTCCAGGTGCCGTCGTCGTTGGGCACCGCCTTGGACCGGAGCGCCCCGACGTCCGAACCGGCCTCGGGCTCGGTGAGATTCATCGTCCCGGTCCACTCGCCGCTGACCATCTTGGGGAGAAAGGTCTCCTTGAGGGCCTCGTCGCCGTGAGCCAGCAACAGGTCGATGGCGCCCTGGGTCAGCAGTGGCGCCATCGAGAACGCCATGTTGGCGCTGGTCATGATCTCCTGGAGGACGATGGCCGTGGTCCACGGGAACCCACCTCCGCCGTAGGCTGGCGGGAACGGGACGCCGCCCCAGCCGGCCGCGACGTACTGCTCATACGCGTCGATGAAGCCGTCGGGCGTGGTCACGGTTCCGTCCGGGTGGTGGACGCTCGTCTGCTGGTCGCCGATGGCGTTGAGCGGCGCGAACTGCTCTTCGAAGAAGCGGGCGGCCTCCTCGAGCGCCCCGTGGATCGTGGCGCTGTCGAGCCCCTCGAAGTCGGGAAACCGGGTGACCTCCTCGAGGTCGACCACGTGGTCGAGCACGAAGCGGATGTCGTCGAGCGGGGCCGAATAGTCGGTCATCGGGTCGAATCTAGGGACCGCGGGATCCGCACGGTGAACCGGGCGCCGCCGTTCTCGTTCGCGACGCCGATCTCGCCCTCGTGGGCCTCGACGAACCCTCGTGCGATCGCCAGGCCCAGCCCGGCTCCGCCTTCGTGACCGGGCGTCCGCGCCGCATCGCCCCGGAACGCGAGGTCGAACACCCGACTGATCTCGTCTTCGGGGATCCCGCCGCCGTTGTCGACCACCGACACGTAGACGACCGGGCCGTCCTCGCCGGCCTCGACCACGACATGGCCCCCGGGCGGCGTGTGACGGATCGCGTTGTCGAGAAGGTTGCGCACCACCCGGTTCATCTCGCGCGCCGACATGTCGACGGTCGGCGCGGACAGATCGTTGAGGCGGCCCTCGAGCGCGACGCCCTTCCGGTCGGCGCTCATGCTGGCGCCCGCGACCGCATCGGATACGAAGTCACCGAGGCTCACGGGCTCGATCGAGAGCTCGACGGCCCCGGCTTGGATCCGACTCAGCTCGAACAGGTCGTCGACGAGTGCCGCCAGCTTGTCGGACTCGTCGCGCATGGTTCGGTGATACCGAGCGACGGTCTCGGGATCGTCGACGACCCCGTCCTCGAGCGCTTCGACGATCGCACGGATGCCCGCCAACGGCGTGCGCAGATCGTGCGACACCCACGCCACCAGCTCGCGCCTGCTCGACTCCAGGGCACGCTCACGTCGCCGCGACTCCTCGAGGCGGGCCGAGCTCTCTTCGAGCCTTTCGGCCAACTGCCGGAGCTCGTGGGCGGCAGGGCGGTCGGCCATCGTGAGCACGTCGCCGTCGCCGATCTGCTCGATCAGGCCTTCGAGGTCTCGGCTTGCACTCCCGATACGTGACCCCAGGTACAGCGCGACGAGCACCGCTGCGGTCCCGCTCGTGAGGAGCACCACCACCAGCGCCTCGAGGTCGTGACTCGACACGAACATCGCCGTTCCGGAGGCCGCGATGCCGACCGCCGTACCCAGCACGGCGATCACCGCGACCGCGATCGCCTGGAGCCTCAACGATCTGGCCCGGAGTGAACGCAACACGAAGATGCCGACGATCCCGGTGAGCGCAGCGCCGGCGAAGGCCGTCCCCAGCAGCACCGAGGCTTCGTTGCCCATGTGCTCGCCCGACACGGTCACCCCGATGGCGGCACCGAACCCGAGCACGGCGATGAGGATCGCCGGACGCCAGCTCATGGTTCGAACCGGTATCCGACGCCCCACACCGTCACCAGGTGGCGGGGCTCGGACGGGTCGTGCTCGATCTTCTCGCGCAGGCGACGGATGTGAACGGTGACCGTCGAGGTGTCGCCGATCGAGTAGCCCCACACCCGCTCGAGCAGGTCCTCGCGCCGAAAGGCGGTTCGGGGATGCCTCATGAGATGCACGAGCAACTCGAATTCGCGTGAGGTCAGCGAGACGATCTCACCGGCCAGCCTGACCTCGTGCGCAGGGACGTCGACCGAGAGATCGCCGACCTCGAGCACCGGATCGAGTCCACCCTCGACGCCGACCGAGCCGCCCGCACGCCGAAGCACTGCCTTGACGCGTGCGACCAGTTCGCGGGGCGAGAACGGCTTGGCGAGATAGTCGTCGGCGCCCAGTTCGAGCCCGATGATGCGATCGGTCTCATCGCCCTTCGCCGTGAGCATGACGATGGGTACCGGCGCCAGAGCGTGCAGACGGCGACAGATCTCCAGGCCGTCGACGCTCGGCAACATCAGATCGAGCACCACCAGATCCGGCGGCTCGGACAGGATCAGATCGAGCGCTTCCTGTCCATCGCCCACCGTCGCGACTCGATAGCCCTCCCGTTCGAGGTACTTCCCGACGACCTCGGCCACGGTCTCGTCGTCGTCGACGACAACGACGTAGGTGGGGTCTGCCGGCATGCGGTCATCGTAGGGATCATCGGGCCCGGGCCAAGCGGTCCAGCGCGCGGGGTTCCGCACTTCGTAAGGCCGAGAACGGCCCGAACCGCCGCAGCCGTGCGTAGGTTCGGCGCCGTGCACCTCATCGTGATGGCCAAGAGCCCGAGGCCGGGTTCGGTGAAGACCCGACTCTGCCCGCCCTGCACACCCGAACAGGCAGCCGATCTGGCCACGGCAGCTCTCGTCGACACCCTCGAGGCCGGACGGTCGAGTGCGGCCGACCAGGTCGTGCTCGCGCTGGCAGGAGAACCCGGTGACTGGCTTCCAGCGGGCGTCCGCGTCATCCCGCAACGCGGCGACGGGTTCGATCAGCGGTTGACGAACGCATGGAGCGACGTCGGCGGTCCTGCATTCCAGATCGGGATGGACACTCCCCAACTCGACCCGACGCTGCTCGACGACGCCATGGCGCGCCTCGACGAACCGGATCTCGATGCGGTCATCGGCCTCGCCGACGACGGGGGCTGGTGGGGCCTCGGCCTTCGCAAGAGTGACGAGCGCGTGTTCCTCGGTGTGCCGATGAGCTGCGACCACACCGGCATGTCCCAGGTCGCACGACTCGACGACCTCGGTCTCCGGACCGGTCGCCTCGCGAACCTCACCGACGTCGACACCATCGCCGACGCGGCAGCGGTGGCGACCCTGGCACCGAACACCCGCTTCGCGTCACTCGTCCGCGAGCTCGGGCTCACGAGCGGGCCGAGCCTGATCGCCGACGACGGCACCACGATCCGGCTTCGGACCGAGCGCTTCTGCGGAGCACCTTCAGACACCGAGTTGGCGCAACTCGACGCAACCGAGGGTCCTGTCATCGACCTCGGCTGCGGACCGGGTCGCCTCGTGCTGGCCCTCGCCGAACGCGGCGAAGTCGTGCTTGGTGTCGACACCAGCCCCACCGCCCTCTCGCACGCCCGGCGGGTCGGCGCACCCGTGCTCGAACGGTCGGTCTTCGACCGGATTCCGGGCGAGGGGCGCTACCGGACGGCGCTGCTGTTCGACGGCAACATCGGAATCGGCGGCGACCCCGTCGCTCTCCTGCGACGGGTGGCCGCGTTGCTCGCACCGGGCGGCCGGGCGCTCGTCGAGGTCGAGCCTCCGGGAGTGTCGAGCCGCCACCTGACCGTCAGGCTCCACGCAGGAGGCGAACCGAGCCGCCCGTTCCCCTGGGCCGTGGTCGGTCGCGACGGCCTTGCGTCCCTCGCCGACATGGCCGGTTTCGGCGTCGATCGGCTGGTCGAGTCCGACGGGCGCCACTTCGCCTGGTTGGTGCGTCGATGAACTCGCACGCCGAGGCGACCGAGCGCGTCCGACCCCCCGTGACGCTTCCCCGTTTCGGCGAAAGACTCCATGATGAACGCAGCGCCGCGCTGGTCGGCATGGCGTTGGGAGCCATGTTCTCGATCTGCCTCGCCACCGGAGTCCTGTCGCACCTGATCCAACACCCCCCTGGCTGGTTCACCTGGCCGGCGCGGCCGGCGGGCTTCTACCGCGTGAGCCAGGGAGTGCACGTGACGACCGGGATCGCCCTGATCCCGGTCGTGCTCGCCAAGCTCTGGATCGTCTACCCCAAGCTGTTCCGCTGGCCGCCGATCGACGACGTCGCCGACGCAGTCGAGCGTCTCACCCTGCTGCCGCTGGTCGGCGGCATGATCTTCCTGCTGTTCTCGGGTACGGCCAACGTGGCGCTCTGGTATCCGTGGGAGTTCAGCTTCCCGGTCGCCCACTACTGGGCGACGTGGATCACGGTCGGGGCGATGGTCGCCCACGTGTCGGCCAAGGCCACCATCATCGGGCGCACGGTCCGACGTCGGCAAGCGACCCCCGAGGCAACCCCGACCACCACCACCACCACCACCGCCGACCGTCGATCGTTCCTCGGCGCCGTTGCCGCCGCCTCGGGCACCCTGGCCGTCGCGACGGTCGGCCAGACTTTTCGGCCGCTGGCGGCGATCTCGGTCCTCGGACCCAGGGATCCGCGGGTGAACGTGCAGGGAGTGCCGGTCAACAAGGCCGTCGGCGAGTCGTCGGGTCTGGCCGAGGCCGTTGCCTCGCCCTCGTACCGGCTCGTGGTCCGTGGGCGGGTCGACCAGGAACTGTCGTTCTCGCGCGAAGACCTCCTGGCGATGCCGCAGCACACCGCTCGCCTCCCCATCGCCTGCGTCGAGGGATGGAGCGCCGAGGCCGACTGGACCGGTGTCCGCGTGAGAGACCTGCTCGCGATGGCGGGCGCTCGGGCGGGGGCCGAGGTGGGTGTCGAGTCGCTCCAGCAACGGGGAAGCTTTCGCGCCTCGGTCCTCAACTCGAAACACGCGGCCGACCGTGACACGTTGCTGGCGTTGAAGATCAACGGCGAAGACCTGCACCCCGACCACGGATTCCCCGTGCGGTTGATCGGGCCGAATCGTCCGGGCGTGCAACAGACCAAGTGGGTCGCCGAGCTGGTGGTGCGGTGACCGGCTCGTCACGTCGCCTCTTCTGGGCCGGCCAGACCGCCGGCGTGGCGATCATCGCGATCGGTATCCGCGGGCTGCTCGACGAGCGGCTGGGCCAACCCGCGAGCTTCGCCCGATTCTTCCTCGGTGGGGTCATCGCGCACGACGTGATCCTCGCACCGCTCGTGTTCGTGACGGCTTGGCTCGTGAAACGGTTGGTGCCAGCCTGGACCTGGCCGGCGGTCCGCAACGCGATGTTCGTCTCGGTGACCGTCGCGCTCTTCAGCTACCCGTTCATCCGTGGCTTCGGTCGCCGCCCGACCAACGACACGGTCGTGCCGCGCGACTACGCCCAAGGGCTGCTGGTGGTGATCGGGTTGACCTGGCTCGTCACCGGCGCCTGGCTGGCCTTCCGGCGCATGCGGGGTCAGGAATCGTCGGCCGAGGCGGAGGGTTCGGACGAGTCAGACAGCACGGCGAGGATCTCGTCGCCGTAGCGTTCGAGCTTGGTGGGGCCGATGCCCGGGCACGACCGGAGCTCGGCGGCCGTGGTCGGCATCCGCTGTGCGATCCCCTGGAGGTGGGCATCGCTGAGGACCACGAATGCAGGGACCCCGTCGGACCGCGATCGGTCGAGGCGCCATGAGCGCAGCAGCTCTTCTGCCCGCGCCATCACATCACCATCGGGTCCGGGGGCGACGAGCATGCCGGGCCGGCCGTCGGTCTTGATTCGCTCGCCGAACCGGACGAAGAGCGATCGCCCGCCCTCGAGCGTCAGTCGGGCACCATCGGACTCGACCGTCTCGATCACGCCGTCATAGCCGCCGAGCACCGTGATCCGTCGACCCTCGGTCGCCTCGACCCGCGGCGCACCGCCCACCCGCGCCCGGGGTTCGGCCGTCGACGGCTCTGAGCGCGGACGAGGTGCAGGATCGTCGGCGACCTCGGTGGTCAGCTCGCGGAGAAACGGCGACGGCCTGTCCTCGTCGCCCAACACCAGGACCCGCTGGCGGCCACGTGTCAGCCCGACGTGGAACACCCGCCGCTCGGCCTCGGTGTTCTCGGCCAGCCGGTGTGGGATCAGACCTGCGGTCATCCCGAACAGCACCACCTCGTCCCATTCGCGCCCCTTCACGCGGTGGATGGTCGACAGCGTGACGGCGTCGCCTGGCGTCCGCACGCCGGTCAGCGACTCGCGCAACCAGCGGTCGAAGCCGTCGAGGTCGGGATGCAGGTCGGCAACCTGGAGGAGCGCCTCGAGATCGTCGAGGTGGCTGGCGGCCGCCTGTCCGCCCTTCGATCCATCGAGGAGCGACATGGCGCCCCCGAGGCCGATCTCGTCGCGTACGAACTCGAGGACGCGCCGAGTGGTCGGCGCATCGAGTTCGGCAGCCCGGTCGAGGTCGGCGGCGAGGTCGCCCACCTTGACCGCCACCCGCTCGTCGTCGATCCGGCCTGCGATGCGGCCGACGTCCTGGATCGAGTGACACCGACCCAACCACTTGTCGATCCACCTCGGAAAGCCTCGACTCGGCCGGCGAGCCACCGTCGAGAGGTCGGCCGGGTCGACCGCGCCAGGGTCGTCGGCGATGCGCAGCCATGCCAGCGCCGCCGCCACCCCCGTGCGATCGAGCATCTCGGGCCCGATGGGCGCCCAGACCGGGATTCCGGCCTGGCCGAGCGCGACCGCAGGCGCCAGGAGCAGCGAGTTGACCCGGGTGAGGACGGCCAGGTCCGACGGCGACACGCCGGCCTCGAGCCGGGCCGCCACTGCCTCGACCAAGGCACGTGCCCCCGCCTCGGCCGAGTGCAGCACGACGACGAGCCGGTCGTCGCCGGTCGGTGCGTCGGGGCCCGGTCGGATCGTCTTTTCGACCCGAACCCGGTTGCGGCGAAGGAGACGGTCGGCGCCCTCGACCACGGCGACGGGGCAGCGATGGTTGACCTCGAGTGCGGTCTCGGCCGCCCCGGGGAACAACATCTCGAAGTCGATGAGGAAGCGCGGGTCGGCACCCGCATGGTCGTAGATGGTCTGATCGTCGTCCCCGACCCCGAACACGTCGAGGGTCGGCGACGCCAGCAGGCGGAGCATCAACACGTGAGCAGGGGTCAGGTCCTGGAACTCGTCGACCAGCAGGTGCGCGTGGGCGGGTTGCATCCGGCGACGGAAGTCGCCGTCACCGACCAACGCCTCGATCGTGGCGTAGATCTGCTCGTCGAAGTCGATCGCCCCCATGGCGGACAGTCTTGATCGATAGGCGTCGAATCCGTCGGCCAGTCCGCCCACGTCGTCGCGCTCCTCCTCGACGACCGCCGGGTCGCGAAGCGCGAGCCTCACGTCCGACAGCGCTTCGAGGTAGGGGCCGACAGGATCGGTGTTCGCCCGTCGGCGACCGATGGGAAAGGTCTCCTCGATCACCCGCCGGACCTCGCGCTCGTCGAGGAGTCTCGGGCGTGAGCCGCGATGTTCGCCGAGCAACCCGTAGCCGAGTGCGTTCAAGGTGCTCGTGCGCGGCGACACGTCCGCCAGCCGTTCGGCCATCTCCTCCTGTGCCTTCTTGTTGTAGGCCACCGCCAACAGGGTCGGACGCGCGTAGCCGCGGCCTCCGAGCAGGTGTCGCACGCGCTCGGTCAGGACGCGCGTCTTGCCCGAGCCCGCAGGTGCGATCACTCGGACCGCGCCGGACGGGTGCAGCACGGCCTCGAGCTGATCAGGCGCGAGCTCGATGGTCGGCCGATCCGCGAAGCGGGCGGGCTCGAGGCTGCCGAGGCCGATGTGCTCGGCGGGGATGACGGGGCCGACGAGCTCGGGCACCGTGCTCCGGGGGCCGCCGTCGACCCAACAGGCCGTCCCGTCGGCGGTGACCACATCGCCTTCGGCGTCATCGTCGCTCAGCTCGGAGGCGCCGATGCGCGCGGCCTTGCGTGACCACCACCAGATGACCTCGCCGGTGCGAGCGTCGTAGGTGTTGGCCCAGATCAGATGGTGGAGCCGGTCGTCCCAGCACTCGTGCTCGGGAGCGAGCCGCCACGGTGCGACGGGGCGACTGCTCGGAACCCTGAACACGACCGGGTCGACGAGCAGGCGGACCACGTAGGGCTGGCGGCGGGCCCAGCGGCGATGCATCTCCTGCACGAGCGACCACGGTTCAGCGATCGTGCCCTCGTCGAGGACGAACTCGTCGGCACCGTGCCACGGGTCGGGAACCGGCCCATCGGCGACGACGACACCGCGACCGAGTTCGACAGGACCGGGAACGACCACGCGAGCAAACCTACGTGCGTACTGCGACAGCAACGCTGAACCAGACCGGGTTCGGTCGTCGTCGTTAGCCTCCGGACGTGCAACCCGCGGTGGTCGTCGACGGCCTCGACATGAGGTACGGGACCGAAACCGTCCTGCGGGGAATCAGCTTCGAGGTCCAGCGCGGCGACGTCTTCGCGCTGCTGGGCTCGAATGGGGCCGGAAAGACCACCACTGTCGAGATCCTCGAGGGGCACCGCCGACGAACCGGCGGCGACGTACAGGTCCTCGGCACCGATCCAGCCCGCGGTGGCCGGGCCTTCCGAGATCGGCTCGGCATCGTGCTCCAGTCGACCGCGATCGACCCGGACCTGACGGTCATCGAGGCGGCCCGCCTCCAGGCCAGCTATCACCGTGACCCGCTGAGTCCTGACGTAGCCCTTTCGTCGATCGGCCTCGACGCCGAGCACGACAAACGGGTCGGCGTGCTGTCGGGCGGGCAACGCCGGCGGCTCGATCTGGCGCTCGCGATCGTCGGGCGGCCCGACCTGGTGTTCCTCGACGAGCCGACCACGGGCTTCGACCCGCTGGCCCGACAGATCGCCTGGGATCTCGTCGACGAGCTACGCGGTCAAGGCGTCACGATCGTGCTCACCACCCACTACCTCGACGAGGTCGAACGCCTCGCCGACAAGGTCGCGGTGCTGCGAGACGGATCGATCGCTGCGCTCGGTTCGCCCGCACAACTGGTCGGACTCGCGACCGAGATCAGTTTCCGGGCGACCGACGACGTCGTCGCTGCGCTCAGCACCCGATTCGATCTCAGCCGTCGCGGCGAGCGCGCGATCGTCGCCACGCGCGACCCGCAGGGTGACCTGAACCGGCTGACCTCGGTTGTGCTCGACAACCAATGGGAGCTGATCGATCTCCGCGTCGGACCCCGCGATCTCGAGTCGGTGTTCCTCGAGCTCGTGGCCGGCGGTGGGTGATCCCGTGCGTCGGACCGTGACGCCCGAGAAGCTGGGCTCGCCGCTGTGGCTCGCCGTCGGCGAGACCCGAATGCAGCTCCGGCTGCTTCGCCGCAACCCGGTGTCCGTCCTGTTCACCGTCGCGCTTCCGTTGCTGCTGCTTCCGTTGCTCGATGCACTCCAGGGAGACGTGCTGGTGCAACTGCCGGCCGCATCAGCGCCCGCGTCATCGGGTCCGATCGGTGGTGTGGCGGGCCGCTTCCCCTGGATGCAGTACGCGACGCCGGCGATCGCAGCGTTCGCGGTCGTCACAGCGTGCTTCGCCAACCTTGCGATCCGAACCGCGGTCGCACGCGAATCCGGAGTGCTCAAGCGGGTTCGGGGCACGCCCCTGCCGCCGGCGGCGCACCTCACCGGTCGCATCCTGTCCAACGTGCTCGTGGCGCTGCTGGTCGCGGCCGTCACCTTGGCGGCCGGCGTCACGTTCTACGACGTCGAGGTGGCCCTGACGGCGCTCCCGGTGCTGGCACTTCTCGTCGTGCTCGGTGCGGCGGTGTTCAGCGCGCTCGGACTCGCGACCACGACCGTCATCCCCAACGCCGACGCCGCCCCCGCCGTGGTGTACGCGGTGCTGTTCCCGCTCGCGTTCCTGTCGAACGTCTTCTATCCGCCCGAACTGGCGCCCGAATGGATGGAGCGCACGTCCGAAGCGCTCCCCCTCGGGCCGTTCGTGAGCGCGATGGTCGGTGCTGCCACGCCATCTGCGCCGGGTACCGGTGTCCTCGTCGGCGAGATCGCGGCCATGGTCGGCTGGGGGATCTTCGGGCTCTGCGTGTCGCTGGTCGCCTTCGGCTGGGTGCCACACCGCGAGCGGGCCGGTCGGGTGACGTCACGGCGGTCGTCGCTGCAACGACTGGCCATCCCGCTCGGGATGGCTGCCGCGGTCGTCGGGGTGCTCGTACCGGAGGTTCGTCCGGTCGAACAGATCACCGTCGGCACCCCGGCCCAGCTCGAACAGGAGGGGATCATCACGACCCAGGTCGTCGTCGACTCGAGTCGAATCACCTACGACCGGGGCGACACCGACGGCGTGGACGATGCCGCGCAGCTTGGCTTCGACACCTTGGTGTCGTTCGAGGTCTCGATCATCGACCGGGGCGACGGAGGAGAGGCGTTCGGTTTCCAGGGATGCGGGATCGAACCGGTGTCGGCCGTCGACGCCGAATGGCTCGGCGACGTCACTCCCTCGCGGCGCGGCGGAGCCTTCGTCCAGACCTGCAACGGGTCGGTCTACGACACCGATCTCACGTGCACGGCCGGACCGTGCTTCGGCCCGCTGGTCATGCCGACCTCGGTCAGTGACGGCGAGATCAGGGTCAGCGCCGAGGGCACCCTGCGGTCGAACGCTCCGTCGGACATCGCCGCCCCGCCCGTCCCGGCCGCCACTTACCAGGGCGCAGTCATCGTCGATGACGGTGCAGCCGTAACGACGACCTTCGAGCTCGCGTCCGACGAACGCGGCGTGGCGCTGGTCGACGTGGCCGGTGGCCTCGAGCTCAGGTTCGTGTCGCAGAGCCCGTGGCTCGGCACGATCAGTGGCTTCGACGCCCTCGGGCCACCCGACCGGTCCGAGTTGGTCACCACCTTCTTCTCGACCCGGCCGGTGCCGTTTGCGAGCGTGCCCGTCGGCGGCGACCGCTCGGTGCAGGAGTTCGATGTCCGCCTCACGACATCGCGCCCATCATCGGGACAGCGATTGCTGACGTTCGGTCCGGTCGACGACGCGGACGTGAGTGCGACCCGCGGGCTCGTCCGCCTCATCACCACCGGCGATCTGCTGCGATGGACCGCCATCGAGCTCGACGTCCAAGTCGCCGGTCAGCCACACATCCAGGCGGATCTGGTGCGGACGACCTGAGCTGACCGGCCGAGGCGCGATCAGGCGGTCGGGACCCGACGGAAGGACTCGGCGCATCGCCCTGATTTCAATCCACCGGCCCCGGCGGTCGACTCGCCCCACCCTCGTATCCGCGTCTCGAGCCCGCCGGGATCGGTCATCTGGCTGTCGTGACGGAGAAGGGCGGCCACCTTGCGATCGAGCTGCTCGGTGATGTCGATGTAGACGTCGGCGTCGGGACCGCCCATCAGGTAGACCTCGTCGACGGTCCAGGGTTCGAGACCTTCGACCTCGACGAGTTCGGGAAACCAGAACTGATTGCGACTGTCGGGGTAGACCGCACACATCGTGGCCTCACCCGCGACCAGGTGATCGGGGTGGCTGGCATAGACGGTCTCGT
>Ga0307379_10007384_pt1 | contig 14956 bp, 18 predicted proteins | sample UN2MG_FD_202237 | JGI IMG/M metagenome (GOLD analysis project Ga0307379, IMG submission 202237) | Soil microbial communities from Risofladan, Vaasa, Finland - UN-2 | ecosystem: Environmental > Terrestrial > Soil > Coastal area > Acid sulfate soil | place: Finland: Risofladan, Vaasa | collected... | reverse complement strand
GCCAGTGTTACCAGCGCCTCGCCAGCGGTGGCTGAGTACCCGTTTACTACCTATGCCGCCATGCCGGCAATGATGGAGTTTGAGAATATACAGATACAGTTGATTGATACCCCACCCCTGGTGCCCCAGGCTATTGAGTGGTGGCTGCCGCCTGTGCTCAGGCGGACGGATGCCCTGCTCATCATGGTAGATTTAAACAACGACCCGCTCCCTCAGATGGCAGCCGTTATGGCACAGCTGGAAAAGATGAGGATAGGCATCGGTAGTGTCAGAAATGAGGAAATGGTGCTGAGTCGCCAGAAGGCGCTAATCGCTGGTAACAAGCTGGACATGGACGGTGCCCGTGAAAACCTCGCTGCTTTGCAGAATGAGTATGCGGGGCAGTTGCCGGTGGTGGCTATCGCGGCTAAAAACGGGACCGGTCTGGAAGAGTTGAAGCTTAAAATCTACCAGGTGCTTGACATTATCCGGGTATATACCAAGATGCCGGGTAAGAAGCCGGACTTTGCCGACCCGATAATACTTGACCGGGGCAATACGCTGGCGGATGCCGCTGAGTCAGTTCATAAGGATTTCCGGGCCAAACTGAAATATGCCCGGGTGTGGGGCTCGGGAAAGCACGATGGTATAATGGTGAAGCGAGACCATGTCCTGCAGGACGGTGATGTCGTAGAGCTGCATCTCTAAGGGGGTGATATAATTGGCAAAAGTTATTATTACCTATGAATCAAAGTATGGTAATACCAGGCTGGTTGCGGAAGCAATCGCCGAGGGTGTGATGACAGTCTCAGGAGTAGAGGCAGACCTCGGTGAAATTAAAGAGGTTGACCTGGATAAGCTCGTTGACTATGACGCGATTCTGGTCGGTTCCCCGAATCATATGGGTAGGGCTACCCGGGGTATCAAGAACTTCATTGATAAGCTAGGGAAGCTCAATTTAGAAGGAAAACTGGCGGCTGTTTTCGATACTTATATGGGCGGTGACTTTGAGAAAGCGGTAAAGAAGATGGAAAAACAGCTAGGTGAAAAGGTTCGTGGATTGAAAATGCCGGTTCCGGGCTTATCAGTAAAAGTGGGAGGTATGAAAGGCCCGATTACCGAGGGAGAACTGCCCGGATGCAAGGAGTTCGGGGCAAAAATCGCCAGCCAGCTACAGTGTAGAGCATAATTTTGCCTCGTTCACACGGAGGATAAAATGCCGGTACGACCGGGATGGCACGACGAATACTGGAAAAATATGGATAAGGAGACAGCGCGGAAGATAAGAACCACCTGTCCCCGATGTGGCAGTTCCAGGACATATTACAATGAACAGTTCAAGACCTGGCGCTGCAGTAAGTGCGAGCATATCTTTGTGGTGAAGGGGCTGAGTGATAAGGCGCCCTGGTGGAAGCGCCTTTTTGGCAAGGGATGACTATCCCCATATTAATTGGTGAATAGTATTATGGAAGTTTTGGACAATATCCCGATTCAGCTCGACCTGGCAAAGGTGTTAAAAAAGCTGCGCCAGCGCAATAGAAACGAGGAAATTGAAAAAAGCATTCAGGAACTGATTGAGATAGCTCGTCCCATAGCCAGGCCTAAAGCCATTTATGAGGTTAGCTATGTTGATAACAAAAGTGAGGACTCGGTGGATATCGGTGGGATTAGGTTTACCAGTCGTGTCCTCAGAATAAATCTGGATAAAGTGGAAAGAGTCTTCCCCTATGTTGTTACCTGCGGGCGGGAGCTGGATGAAATAAATATTCCGTCCAGCGAACTTATGAAGAGCTACCTCCTGGACCAGGTAAAAGAAACGGTTTTAACCCTGGCTAGAAAATATTTTGAAGATTACCTGAAGGAGAAGTATGCGCTCGGGCGGATGTCCAGAATGGTTCCCGGTTCTCTGGAGGACTGGCCGGTTACACAGCAAGAAGCGCTGTTTTCCATTTTTGGTAATATCGAAGACTTAATCGGGGTGAGGCTGACCGATAAGTGCCTTATGCTGCCGATAAAGTCTTCATCCGGGTTATATTTCCCCACTGAGATAAGGTTTGAAAGCTGTCAGCTGTGCCCGAGAGAATCCTGTATCGGGAGAAGGGCGCCGTATGACCCGGGTCTGGCTGAAAAATACTGGGACATCGCGTTGTAGTGCTTTTCTAAATTGTTGGCTGCCATTGCTATTAAGCAGCAAGGTGCCCATAGATTATATGGACTCTTGACAAAAGTAATCTAGCTAATTAAAGTATCATTTAAAGAGGGGTGATAAATATTATTGATAAATCCCATCTTGCAGTGGATTTAAATTAGTAAGGAATAGACATGCCAGTTGTGCAATTGTCAGACAGAGATATAGATGAACTTATAGCAGTCTCCAAATATCTACCAGGGGATTATAGAAGTCGTTTGCGGACACGAGCCCGTACTTACTCTGACAAACACGAGGAGGGGCAGCTTGAAATAGACGTACAAGATAAAGGTACATTTAGGATTATTATTAGAAAAAATCGTATTAACCCATTTGACTTCAGTGCGATACTTGGTTATATACCTACGGGACGGCTGAAATTATTTCGTCTACGCAGATATAATGGTGTACATAAGCATACAAATAAAATAGAGAGAAATTCCTTCCGTGACTTCCATATTCACTATGCTACACAGCGCTATCAGGAAGCTGGTTGGGATATAGATGCCTATGCAGAATTAACTGAAAAGTATACCACTATAGATGGTGCTTGGGAGTTATTAGTTGATGAGTGTAACTTCATAAGACCTGAGACAGAAAGAATACAGACAAAGATGCTATAATAAGCCAAAAAATGAATGTTCTATAATGAGGGTAGTCATATGAAAATAACAGATATAGAACAAGACTTCCAGAAGAAAGTTTGTGATGAGGTTCGTCTCTCATCAGAAGGCTTGATGCGTTACATTGTTGACCATCCTTTTACTTTTGATGATGGAGACCATTATGTGGTCTATCTTAGAAATGTAGCTGGTGAATGGGAACTTACTGATGAGGGACATACAATCATGCATCTTAGCTACGAGGCTATAGATCTCCATAAAGGGAACTACAAGGAAATTATTGATAATACAGTAAGTGCGTTTGGGCTCGCAAACCGTGAAGGTGAACTTACGCTAACCGTTCCAGAGATGAGATTCGGTGATGCCTTATTTTCATTTATTCAGGCCTTGGTTAAAATTTCAGATGTTAAATATTTAGAACGGGAAAGGGTGCGCTCTTTATTCATGGAAGAATTTAACGGATTCCTGACTGAAATTGTTCCCGAGAGCAGGCGAAAGTTTGAATATCACCATCCCCAACGTGACCCAAGTCGTGTTTACCCGATTGACTGTCGTATTGAAGCAACACAAAAGCCACTATTTATCTTCGGCATTATAAACGATAGCAAGTGTCAGACTGCTACTAACATTATCTATTGGTGGGAGAAGCAAGGTGAACCGTTTAACGTAATGGCTATTTATGAAAATCAGGAAGAAATAAATAATAGAATTCAAGCACGCTTTAGCGATGTTTGCGGCAAACAGTTCTCCAATCTGCCCACAAACAGGGATCGGATTACGTCCTTTATCGAAGAAAGCTTCAATGGCAACAGGTAGTAAAGGGAATTCCTCTATAAATTAGTTACACCAGGAACTTATTAATCGCCGCCGCCAGGCCGCTGTGGTCAACATCCAGGGTAACCTGGTCGGCTACCGCCTTTACCTCATCCCTGGCATTACCCATCGCCACCCCCAGCCCGGCTGAAGTAAGCAACGATATGTCGTTGGTGCCATCACCAACTGCCATAACCTCGGCCAGTGATAATCCCAGAAATGAAGCCAGCGCCTCCAGGGCTTTCCCTTTTGACACGTCGGGGGCGATTATGTTGATAAAATCAACGTCAGGGTAAGCCGGCGCCCTCGCGTAGGAGAAGTGAAGCCTGCCTTCAAAGTGGCGACAGAACTCGCTGGCTTTGGCAGCTTCCTGGGGATTTATGGTTACCAGCCCCCCTTTGATTATTCTCTCCTCATGGAGCTCATCGAAGTCTACCAGCGTGGCTTCGACTCCGAAGAACTCACGGTGGGCTTCGGTCGACCATGTTTCCCGCTCGGCAAAATAATTAGTTGTCGAAAAAAGCTCGAGGTCTACGCCGTGGCGGTGGGCAAAGTCAATCATATCGGTTACCGCCGCCTGGCTTAGCGGTTGGGCATAAACTTCCTTGCCATCATGTGGACTGCTTATCAGGGCACCATCGCAGAATATGTGGTAGCCGTCCAGTGCGAGCTGGTCAATAACACTGAGGCTGGCTTTAATTCCCCGCCCGGTAGACAGGGAAACCCGGATACCCAGGCTACGGGCTTTAGCTACTGCCTCCCTGTCCTCGGATGATATGTTTCCATCACTATCTACCAGCGTGCCATCAATATCCACCACCAGCATCTTATAAGTATGATTTATCAACTTTGCTTTACGTTCCTTTCTTATTTTGTAGATAGTCGCCGAGGGTCCTGGCATTCCTCAGCGCAAAGCCCTCAACGTCATTATTAAAATAAATATAGATTTCTTTCAGGTTTGTGCCCAGTTCAGCTATCCTCTCTGCCCAGTCTGCCAGTTCCTCATCGGTGTAGCAACTGGAGTAGAGGGCGCCGCTGCCATGAAATCTGATATAGGTAAAATCGGCGGTTACCACCAGCGGGCAGGTGAAGTCGGGCATGTCAAAAACGCATAGTCCGACATTATGCCTGCGCAGAATTTCAAAGACCTTCTCCTCAAGCCAGGACTCGTGCCGGAATTCAAACACGTGCTTCATCCCCGGCGGCAGGATTGACAGGAACGAGTCCAGCACTTCGTCATTGCGGTGCATACCGGGTGGGAGCTGGTATAATAGCGGGCCTAATTTCTCACTCAGAATCCTGGCCCGACTGATAAAATTCTCCGCCGCTTCCCCGGTGTTTTTAAGCCGCTTGATGTGGGTGATGAAACGACTTACCTTCACGGCGAAGGTGAAATCGGGTGGAGACGAGTCATACCAGTTGGTAAAAGCATTCTCCGAGGGCAGGCGGTAAAAACTATTGTTGAGTTCAACCGTGTTGAAATGACCGGCGTAAAAGCCAAGCCATTCCGGCTTGCCCAGTTTTTCCGGGTAGAACCTGCCCCGCCAGTCGTCGTAATGCCAGCCCGACGTGCCAATATGATATTGAGTTGCCATTATCCCTCTCACTGACTTTATTCTAGCATTAGCGGAGATAGACTTCCAAGCTAAAGTCTTTACTAAGGGGAAGAAGAACTTAAGCAAGGGAGGTGATTTATCTGGGGAGTCTAAGAGGGGCGAAGCCCCTTTTTACAATCTCTTCCCCCTCTCCTGGAGCATAGAAGTCATTGCGAGGAGCGGAGCGACGAAGCAAACCAAAAGATAAAGATAAGATTGCTTCGCCTTCGGCTCGCAATGACACATCAGGCAGGAGAGGGGGACAAAGGGGGTGAGGTTAATACCACCTCAGGTTGACCATTCAGGGCATAATCTTATATATTGAGCTAGGAAACCCCGTTGGTGATTCATAGAAAGAACAGGAGTTAATGGCAATAATGAGTTCGATTGAAGAAACGAAAACCGTAGTTCAATGTGATTTTGATGGCACCGTCACCGAGCTGGACATTAGTTTCCAGCTACTGGACAAGTTCGCCGATGGTGATTGGAGGCAGCTATTAGACGAATACAGAGAGGGCATGATGCCTGTCGGGACTTTTAATAGAAAAGCCTTTGCCATGGTCAAAGCTGACAAGCAAACACTGCTCGACTTTATCTTTAACCAGGGTAATACGGAAGTACGCCCCGGTTTTGATAAGCTGCTTGCCTGCTGCTCAAAAAATGGCTTCAAGTTTGTCATTGTCAGCAACGGTCTTGATTTTTACATAGAGGCGCTGTTGAAAGATATGGGTGTGGAGGGCATCGAGGTATATGCCGCGAAAACTCGGTTCAATCCCGGAGGTCTTCAGGTTGAATATATAGGTCCGGATGGCAGTATCCTGGAGGAAGGCTTCAAGGATGCCTATACCGACTTATTCTTGAGCAGGGGTTATCATGTAGTCTACGTGGGCAACGGTATTTCCGACTCTTTCCCGGCGAAGAAGTCTCACCACATTTTCGCCACCGGCGACCTGCTGGCTCACTGCCGGGAGAATAATATCGTCTGCACGCCTTTTAATGACCTCAATGAAGTTGTCCGCGGGCTGGAGCTTTTAGTGCAGGGGTAAAATTAAACCTGCTCAGTCCCTTATCCTTACCCTGTTTAGCCGGTTCAAAGCCTCGTTCTTTTCTCTTAAACCCAACCGTGTCTTGTTTATGGCTCTGGAGAGCAGTTCAATACTCTGGTCGTAGGTTTTTCTGTCCACGGGGTAGGGGATGCCGTCCTTGCCGCCGTGAGCGAAACTGTAGCGGCCCGAAGTCGGTGACGATGGCAATGGTAATTTCACGGGCGAGCTTCACCATGCGCTCAAACAGCCACGGTGGTGCCTTGCCGTAGTGGAGGGGGAGGTTGGCGATGCCGGTTCCGGCGGGGATAGCCATAGTTAATGCGCCTCCTGCCTAGAGACCGCAGGTGGTACAGCCGGGGGAACCGCAGCTGCTGCAGGAGCCGCCGCTGCCGGCTATCGGGGTGCTCAATCCGGATTCGTCCTTGGAGAATGAAGAGCAAACGGAGACTATCCGTCTAGCATTTTTATTGCACTTGGGGCAGGAAGCCTCTTTATTTGACTCGCTGAACGAGCGTAATAACTCAAACTTGTTACCGCAATCTGAGCAAACGTACTCATATATTGGCATTTTTCATCCCCCAATAATAATTTTAGGGTCAGGTAGCGAGTCAACTAAGGATATAGCTCCTGCAAGCAACTAGCTGCCTCTCAGTCCAGAGCAAGGGGATACCGGCCGTACTCTTTTGCTGCCTGGTACATGGTGATGATGTTTTCTACAGGTACATCGGGCTGAATATTGTGAACGGCGCTGAGGATATAGCCGCCGCCGGGGGCGAGGTCTTTTATCCGTCGCCTCACTTCAGTTTTCACTTCTTCCGTAGTTCCTTTCGGTAATACCCCCTGGGTATCTACGGCGCCCCAAAAGCTGAGTCGGTCGCCAAATTCTGGTCCCAGAATACTGGAGTCCATGTCCTTAGCGGCTACCTGCACCGGGTTAATGGCATCGACGCCAAGCTCAATCAAATCAGGTAATAGCTTATAGATAGAGCCACAACAGTGGAAGTGAACGAAAGCGGAAGTGCATTTCTTCACCGTATCAAAGTATTTTTTGAGACGGGGCTTAAAGAGCTCGCGGTAAAGCTCAGGGGAGACGATGGGTCCATTCTGCATCCCCATGTCATCGGCGGTAGCCACGATATCGGCGAGGTCGCCACCTGTTTTCAGTATTTCCTCGGCCAAGGCAGTGCTCTGTTCGGTGGCGAGGTCAAACAAGGCACCAGCCAATTTTTTATCGGCTTTGAGGTCAATAAACCAGTCTTCAAAGCCCCGCAGATACTGGGTGGTGTGCACGAAAATCGAGGGGAGGCGCAGCACGACCGCATAATCGGTGTTCTCCTTGTAATACCGGAGCCGCTGGCGCATTCCCCGGGTATAACCGGGGTCGGTGGGGTCCGGCACCGGATATTTGACGACATCCTGAATGGTTATTGCCCCGGCGAGGGGAGACTTTGTCAAGTCATAATAGAGCGAGCCTGGGGGCTTGCGGCGTACAACTCCCCATTCATCCTGATAACCGTCCTCGCCGACTGGTATGTCTGGCTTGCTGTCCGATGCTCCGGTCACTACGGCACGGAAGTCAATGTCCAGAGCCTGGAGGATAGGCTCGTGCACAGCGGCGGTCTGCATGATTTTATGGATGATGGTATCCTCGGCCTCAACGCCAAAATGTGCCTTTAACTTCTGGTAGGCTACTATGTGGATGCTGCTACACACCGTGCTACCGAGGTCAAGAGGTACGCGGTCCGGCTCCTGGTGGCTGAGCGTCTTGATAACCCTTTCCCGATGACTCAGAGACATTTCATCATCCCCTCTCGGAGTATATAGTGATATTATTATAGTATCATCACCAAGTATACACCAAACAGGGGGAGAGATTCCAAGCAGGGAGGGCTCGCTGGCACTTTGACCACCCAGCTTTCGGGTAGTATACTAGCAATAACTCAGTTTGGTACGGAGGTCCTATGAATACCGGGCAGTTGGCGGAAAAGCTGGTTCAGTGGATAAAGGATAAGGTGCTGGCTGCCGGGTGTAAAGGGGTGGTGGTGGGTATTAGTGGTGGACTTGATTCCTCGGTACTGGCAGTGTTGTGCTATCGGGCGTTTCCGGAAAATACCCTGGGAGTGATTATGCCCTGCTATAGCTGCCAGGAAGACAGCGAGCATGCCCGGGCGCTGGCAAGTAAATTCTCAATCCCGACTGTAGAGGTGGTTCTGGACGATATTTTTGACGCCTTGTTTCAGAAATTGCCTGATTACAAAGGAGACCCCGCTACCAGCCATGTGGCTGAAGCCAACCTTAAAGTCAGGTTAAGAATGCTTACCCTTTACTACATTGCCAATCAGCGCCGGTACATGGTGGCTGGCTCCAGCAACCGTAGTGAGCTGACAGTGGGCTACTTCACCAAGTATGGTGACGGTGGGGTGGATATCATGCCCCTGGGCAATCTGGTAAAGGGACAGGTGAAGGAACTGGCCGGCTTCCTTGGCATCCCGTCGGTAATTATTGACAAGCCTCCCTCGGCCGGGCTTTGGGAGGGTCAGACTGACGAAGGAGAGCTGGGTTTCAGCTACGATGAGCTAGACCGCTATCTGCTTACCGGTGAAGCCTCTGATGAGGTAAAGAGGAAAATCGAGCCCAGGATAGCTGCCAGTGAGCACAAACGCTCACTGCCCCCGATAGCTGACCTTTAATCTTAGCCACGGTTCCCCCCAATTTCAGGGAATATTTGTTTTCACTTTTTCCACTTGTTTTGGTAGGGTGGTTATGCTATTATGCTGATAAGGTAAGAAATGACCACAGAGAGAGAAAAGGCGCTAGAGCTGGCTATTGGTCAAATAGAAAAACGGTTCGGCAAAGGCTCCATTATGAAACTTGGGGAGTCAGCGGAACCGATAGAGGCCTTGCCCAGCGGCTCACTAGCTTTAGACCTAGCCTTGGGTGTAGGCGGTATCCCCAGAGGGCGAATTACGGAAATATTTGGACCCGAATCCTCGGGGAAAACTACCCTGGGCCAGCACGTTATTGCTGAAGCACAGAAGCAGGGTGGTACGGCTGCCTATATTGATGTGGAACATGCCTTGGACCCTTCCTATGCGGCGAATTGCGGCGTTAATATTGATGAATTGCTGATCTCCCAACCTGACACCGGCGAGCAGGCTCTGGAGATTACCGAAGCTCTGGTCAGGAGCAGTGCCATTGATGTGATAGTGATTGATAGTGTAGCTGCCTTAGTCCCCCGGGCTGAAATCGAGGGGGAGATGGGAGATGCCCACGTTGGCTTGCAGGCACGTCTGATGTCACAGGCACTGAGAAAACTGGCTGCCGCCATCGGCAGGTCAGGCACAGCGGTAATATTCATCAACCAGCTGCGGGAGAAGGTTGGTATCGTCTTTGGTAATCCTGAAGTCACACCGGGTGGCAGGGCTTTAAAGTTCTATAGCTCGGTGAGGATAGATCTGAGGCGTGTTGAAACAATCAAGCAGGGAAATGAAGCGATAGGTAACCATGTTAGGGCCAGGGTAGTCAAAAATAAGGTTGCTCCCCCGTTCCGAACTGCTGAGTTTGACATCATGTTTGACCATGGCATAAGCAAAGAGGGCAATCTGATTGACCTGGGAGTGGAGACGGGGTTGATAAAGAAGGCTGGAGCTTTTCTCTCTTATGGTGATATTCGCCTGGGGCAGGGCAGGGAAAGTGCCAAGCAATACTTGGTGCAGAATCCTGAGCTTGCCCAAGAAATTGAACAGAGAGTTAGAGCCTCAGCCGGCGGCACTCCTATTTCAGTGTCCGACAAATAGGGACATTTTTAATAGACAGTTTAATAGGCAAAGAGTAACTAAGGCTGAGGCATAGGCTTCAGCCTTATGTTTTTAAGGAGGTGGGGCCAGCTGATGAGTAAGATTACTGCCCTCCGCATCGGGAGGGGTAGAGGCAAGCGGGTGAATGTGTTCCTTGATGGGAGGTTTGTTTTGAGCCTGGAATCGGAGGTGGTGGTGAAAGAAGGACTGCAGGTCGGCCAGGAGCTATCCACCGCCCAGGTTGAGATGCTTTCCGGCTCTGACCGCCGGCAGCGTTGCCTCAATGCCGCTTATCGCTACCTTAGCTACCGACCCCGAAGCGAGTCGGAGGTAAGAGAACGGCTTCAGCGACGCGGTTTCGACGGCGATTGCACGGAGGCAGTAATGGCTAACCTAAGGGAGCAGGGATTGGTAGATGATATGGCATTTGCCCGGTTCTGGAAAGAAAACCGGGAATCGTTTAGCCCGCGTAGCCAGCGGTTAACCAGGTTAGAGCTGAAGCGAAAGGGAGTGGTCAGTGACGTCATCGACCGGGTGATTGATGCTGTCGATGATGGCGATAGTGCCTATCGGGCAGCTCTTGATAGAGTGCGTCGCTTGCCACTATCTGACTATCAGAGTTTTCGTCGTCGGTTGGGTGAATATCTCAAGCGGCGTGGCTTTGGCTACGAGGTGATTAATCATACTGTGGACCGAGTGTGGCAGGAACAGGGGAGCAACCCAAGATAGCATTGTGTTTGGATGTTGCCCCTGGTAAATAAAAGTAATAGTTGAAAGGGGGTGAAAAAATGGGAATTGATGTTGTATTAGCACTTTTCTTCAGTTTTATCATCGGTGTGATATTCGGCGGTATGGCTGCGTTTATTTCGCGGCGATTTATGTTCAACCGGCAAATACGTATCGCCGAGCGGAAAGCAGCCAAGATGATAGCTGAAGCCAGAAGAGAAGCCAAAACTGTCCTGCAAGAGTCTCAGGATGAGGCGAAAAAAGCCAAGTCAACCACTGACACTGAATATCGTGAGCGGCGCTCTGAACTAGCACGACAGGAAAACCGTTTGTCGCAAAAGTCAGAGACCCTGGAGCACAAGTTGGAGGCGGTGGAACATCGGGAGCGTAATCTCAATGGTAAGGAAAAAGAGATAGATACCATCCGGACCCAGATGGGTGAACTCAAAGACAGGCAGTTAAGCCAACTGGAGTTAATTTCCGGTATGTCCAGTACCGAGGCAAGGCAAACACTGTTAGACACCCTGGAGGTTGAGATACAGCAGGAAACCTCGCGGCGCCTTCATGAGTGGGAGGCTAAGCTAAAGGAAGAAGCCGATGCGAAGGCCCAGGAAATTCTATCGCATGCTATTCAGCGTAGCGCCTCTGAAGTCGTGGCTGAGGCTACGGTATCAGTTGTTCCTCTCCCCAGCGACGAGATGAAGGGACGACTTATCGGACGGGAAGGGCGCAACATCAGGGCTCTGGAGCAGGCTACCGGTGTCGACCTGATTATTGATGATACTCCCGAGGCAGTGACCCTGTCCAGCTTCGACCCGGTGCGTCGGGAGATAGCCCGTGTTGCTCTGACCAAGCTTATCATTGATGGTCGTATCCATCCGGCTCGAATTGAAGAAGTAGTCGCCAAAGCCAAGGAAGAAGTAGACACAGACATCCAGAGTGCCGGTGAGCAGGCAGCCTATCAGGTAGGAGTGCACGGATTGCGTCCCGAGTTAATTAAGATACTCGGTCGCCTTAAGTATCGCACCAGTTACGGACAGAATACCCTGGCGCATAGTATTGAGACTGCATATTTAGCTGGTATGATTGCTGCCGAGCTGGGAGCCAATGTGGCTATAGCCAAGAAAGCCGGGCTGCTTCATGACCTTGGCAAAGCGGTAGACCGGGAGGTGGAGGGCACTCATGCAGCCATTGGGGCTGACCTGGTCAAGCAGTGGGATAAATCCCCTGAGGTAGTTCAGGGTGTCGCCGAGCATCACCTTGAGGCGGAAAGTATCGGCATGTGGGGATATATTATCTCGGCGGCTGACGCCATAAGCAGTGCCAGACCCGGGGCACGGCGCGAGTCGCTGGAGACTTACCTGAAACGCATGAGGTCACTGGAAGACGTTGCCGATAGTTTCAAGGGAGTGGAAAAGTCCTATGCCATTCAAGCCGGCCGTGAAATCCGCATCCTGGTTAAGCCGGAGGAAATTGATGACCTAGGAGCAATGAGACTCGCCCGCGACATTGTCAAGAAGATAGAGGAGGGGCTGGAGTACCCGGGGCAAATAAAAGTTACCGTGCTCAGGGAAACCAGAGCCATAGACTATGCTAAGTAAGGGAATTATCTGAAGGGGTTATCCCTTTTATGGAGAATAGATGTTAATATTAGCGATTGGTGACATTATTGGCCGACCGGGCAGGCAAGCGGTGCGCGAGTTCCTGCCCGGGCTCCACAAGCAATATGAGCTGGATATGGTTATTGCCAACGCTGAGAATGTTGCCGGTGGTTTCGGTCTGACCTCATCTACCGCCAGTGAACTGTTTGATGCTGGCGTTAATGTCCTGACCTCGGGTAATCATATCTGGGCGCAGAAGGAGATTACCCCCTATCTTGAGGGTGATATGCCGATTCTGCGCCCGTTAAACTATCCTCCGGATGTACCTGGCCGGGGCTACCTGATTACCAGGCAGACCATGGTGGTCAATTTAATAGGTAGAACATTTATGGGTAATCTGGATTGTCCGTTCCGGGCGATGGACAAACTGTTGTCTGAACTCGACCGAAAGCCGCCGGTTATCATTGTCGATTTTCATGCGGAAGCAACCTCCGAGAAGGTGGCAATGGGACGTTACCTGGATGGTCGGGTCAGTGCTGTGCTTGGTACTCATACCCATGTCGGCACCATTGATGCCCAGTTACTACCCGGGGGCACTGCCTATGTTACCGACATCGGCATGACCGGACCTGCGGATTCAATTATCGGGGACGATGTCGACGCCGTAATTCAGCGTTTTCTAACCGGGATGCCCCATCATCTATCGGTGGGGAAGGGAAAGCCAGTCTTCACTGCGATATTAATTGAAGTGGACAAGGACAGCGGTCGGGCAACCAGTATTGAACGTATCTGTCAACAGATGGAGGAATAGTGAGCAAGGTAGACCTGCATATTCACTCCACTGCCTCCGATGGACGGTTCAGCCCGGAGGAAATTGTCCGTAAAGCCGCCGGGGTCGGTCTATCGGTTATTGCCCTGGCTGACCACGATTCTGTGGATGGCGTTGCGCCGGCATTGGAAGCAGCCAGAGCCTTTCCCGGATTAAGAGTCATACCCTGTGTTGAGATTAGCACTGATACCGCCAACGGTGAAGTTCATGTTCTGGGCTATTTTATAGATTATACCAATCAGGAATTGAAAGTAGCTCTTGAGAGGTTTCGTAGCTCTCGCCGACTCCGGGCTCAGGGGATTATTGCCAGGCTGGCTGATTTGGGCATCCACATTGACTGGCAGCGGGTTCAGGAATTAGCTACTGGCAGCTCCATAGGACGTCCTCATATTGCTCAGGCTATGCTGGAGAAGGGCTATATAACTTCGTTGCCGGAGGCTTTCACCAGGTATTTAGGTCAGGGTAGACCTGCCCATGTTGAGCGGGAAAAGATGACGCCGGTAGAGGCGGTGGAATTAATAATGCGGGCTGACGGACTGCCGGTACTGGCGCACCCGTTTACCACCAATGAACCGGAGGCGATGGTTATCGAGTTGAAAGCGGCTGGTCTGGTGGGTGTTGAAGCCTATTTCCATGACCTGTCTGCCGACGAGATTAAAAGTCTGGTTAGACTGGCGGACAGGTATAATCTTATCGCTACCGGCGGCACTGACTACCATGGTCTGGATGACAGTGAAGCCATGCTTGGTAGCGTGGATGTGCCCATGGAAGCAGCCGAGCGACTTATCGCCCTGGCAGAGCAGCGGGGGCTTAAGTCAGTTAGTTAATAATTTATTTCTCTGGGGAGCTTATGGCTATCTGGTTTGCCTTAATTGTAGTTGCTTATCTTTTTGCTTCGGTGCCTGTCGCCTACCTGGTGGCTAAATGGGTCCGCGGCATAGACCTGGGGCAATACGGGACCGGCCAGATGGGGGGAGGTAATCTGTGGCGGATGACTTCCTGGAAGCTCGGTTTGGCGGTGGGCCTTTTTGACTTTAGCAAGGGATGGGGGATGGTATGGGTAGCTCAAGCGTTGGGTCTGGATATTGCCCAGCAAATAGTGGTAGGCATAGCCGCCATCATCGGGCATAACTGGTCGGTTTTTATGCGCTTCAATGGTGGCCGTGGGGTTGCTACGGCTATCGGCGTGGTCCTGATACTTCCCTTTATAAATGACATGACACCGTGGCCGACAGTAGCCTTTGCCACAATTCTTGCTGGCGGCGTGGTCATTACGCATCGTTCGGCACTGCCCATGTTTTTGGCTTCGGTGGTGCTACCAATAGTCAGCTGCTTCTATGAGCCGGTTACGGTTACCCTGGCTTTTTTGGCGATATTTTTGATAATAATTACCAAGCGGCTGACGGTGCCGCTATCGGCGGAGGCAGCCTCGGTTGGCAGGGGACAATTGTTCTTAAATCGCCTGCTCCTGGACCGGGACATCAGGGATAGGCACGCCTGGCTATACCGGGTGCCCCCTGAAGCTAATTCGGCTAATCAGTCTTCCGGAGAAGAGAAGACAAAGGAAGGTTGACGCAGTAAATGAAATGTGCTGCCCATCCTGAGGTTGAAACTAATCTGAGGTGCGGGAAGTGCGGCAAGCCGATATGCCCCAGGTGCATGGTGCAGACGTTAGTTGGTGCCAGGTGTCCTGACTGCGCCAAGTTGTACAAACTGCCCACCTATCGGGTTTCGACTAAGTACTATTTGCGTGCGATAG
>Ga0307379_10007383_pt1 | contig 14956 bp, 13 predicted proteins | sample UN2MG_FD_202237 | JGI IMG/M metagenome (GOLD analysis project Ga0307379, IMG submission 202237) | Soil microbial communities from Risofladan, Vaasa, Finland - UN-2 | ecosystem: Environmental > Terrestrial > Soil > Coastal area > Acid sulfate soil | place: Finland: Risofladan, Vaasa | collected... | reverse complement strand
GGGCAGGCCAGGCAGATTGCGTGTCCTGCCTGCGGAACGGTGCTGATCGTCCCGCTTGGGTGCTCCAGGCGCGTGGCCAAGTGCGGGCAGTGCAGACAGAAGTTCCTGCTGCCTCGCAGCCTGGCGGTAACGGAGGAGGCTGTCGCACAGTGGATTGGCAGGCGCGACCTGGAAGATGAGGGCGAGTCAGCCCCCGCCGAGGAACGACACGGCGAACGGCCCGAGCCGATCCCGGAGACCCATCCCGCCCATGCTTCACCCCACGACACGTTGGTCGCCGCCCCGCCCGCCAGGGACATCCGGGTTGTGCGATGCGACAGCAACGGCGTGCTGCTGGAGTTCTCCTCAAACCGCCTGAAGGACAAGTCCTTCCGTTCCGCCATGCCGCGCCTGTGCATGCAGTGCGGTGCCCGCAGCCATCTTGAGGCCCACGTCATCATCTACTCCGGCACGCTGGTGGACAGCGTCTCGCTGGAGGCCGAGCATTCCGCCGGCAAGATGGTCCTCTTCGCCGACGAGGTCAAGGATCTCAGTTCTCAGGAACTCTTGGACCACCTGCCTCGCGTGCCCAACGTGCTGAAGCCGGCCGACCGGCCGATGCCCTATTGGCTCTGTGACATGTGCACCACCGCCAAGGCGGTCTCCGGGCAGATACAGATCAACTCCGAGACCGGCGAGGGCCGCTGCCGACTGCTCATCCGCAACCTGCGCCGCGCGGCAGAGTTCCTGGCCGCCATCGGCGCCCGAGGCATGCCCTGCTACCAGGAGCTGACCAAGCACATCACCGCGACGGCCGAGAACCCCTGGGACCTGCTTGCGCTGGCGGTCCAGCATCGCATCCAGCAGTGGTTCAAGCCCTCCCCCGGCGAGAGTTTCCTCGCCTACGTTCCGGACCGCGACCGCGCCCGCACCGAGGACGGCATGAACGGACTGATCGTCTCCGACCGGAGGCTAATCCACCACGGCCGCATGCGACACCACGAGTGGGAAGTCCGCGAGGCTATCAAGCTCATACTGGAGTCAGGGCGGCTCAAGGGACGGATGCGCGTCACCATCGACCCCAACGCGGTCCACATAGCCATTGACGGCGAGGGGATAGCAAAGCTCCGCCGCGCGCTGACCAAGGGTCGGTTCCGCGCTGCGTGGCAATGAGCCGCCGATCGGTCCGGCGCACAGTGCCCTCACATTGCCCCGGTGCGGCTGGTAGGCTCTAGGCGCCTTTCTTCTTCCTTCTCGGCCGACGGCGTCGGCGCCGTCGCTTGCCTCTTGCCTCCTCGACAGACTCAGGCCTCGGCTGCTCGGCCGGAGCGGCCGCCTTGGGTGGCGGCTCGGCCTGCCGCGGGGGAGGCTCTGTGAGCCGGCGGCGCTTCTCCTGCTTCGCATCGGGCGGCGGAACCGTCTCGCCGGCGGGTTCGGCCCTGACAGCGGCCTTCCTTGTCCTCCGGCGGGGCTCCGACCGGCCCCGCCCGCCTGGCTGGGCCGCCGGAGCTCTCGGCTGGGGAGCAGGCGCCTCGACGTCGCGCTCGACGATGTCCTCATTGGCGACAACCGCAGTGGAATCGTCGGGAAGCTGCAGCCGCACCAGTTGCGTGAGGATCTGCGTCTCGATCACGCGGCCGACCAGATCCTCCGTTCGCACCCACGTGTTCTTCTTGGGCAGCTTCTTGCGAAGCTCCTCGTAGCAGACGTCCTCGTAGCGAAGACAGCACATAAGCCTGCCGCAGCGCCCGGATATCTTCGACGGGTCCAGGGTGGCCTTCTGCGTCTTGGCCATCCGCATCGACACCGGCTGAAGCTCTTTCAGGAACGCCTGGCAGCAGCAGCGCAGCCCGCATCGCTCGTAGTCCGCGATGATCCGCGCCTCGTCCCGCGCGCCCACCTGACGCATCTCGATCCGAGTGCGGTACTGGCCGGCCAGCCGCCGCACAAGCTCCCTGAAGTCCACCCGCTGCTCGGCTGTGAAGTAGAAGACGATCCGCTCGCCGCCCAGCAGGTGCTCGACCGTCACCAGCCTCATGTTCAGTCCGATCTCCCGAATCTGCTTGCGGCTGTACGCCGTCGCCTCGCTGGCGCTGGAGTGCAGGTGGCGGTGATCGATCAGGTCCTGCGAGTTGGCCATCCGCAGCACGCTGCCGTCCGTACGCAGCGGATACTGCGACCCGCAGGATTCGAGAAACCTGCCGAGGTGCTCCGGCGTGATGGTGCCCAGCGAGGGTTCGTTGTCCACCGCAATAACCACCTCACCCAGCTCCACTCCTCGGTCGGTCCGCACCACAACCTTCGCGCCCGGTTCAGGCGTTTGCTTCAGGCTGTGGCGGAACTGTCCCACGTTCCGCATCAGCCCGTGGCGGACTATCACCGTCGTGCCCGGCGGGCCCACGGAAGGCTTCTTCGGCGGCTGATCCTTCGCCGCAGACCCGCCCTTCCTGCCGTCCTTCCGCTCGGCAGCCGCACTGCCCTTCGAGGGCTGCCCCAGGTCCTGCTGTGGGGCTTCCGCCGACTCCTGTCGGCCGGGACGTCCGGAGTCTTGGCCGGGTGCCTGCGCGCGGTCGGCGCCTGCCTCGGCAGGGGCGGTGGCCTCGTCGCGCTTGTCTTCGGGCGCCGGCTGGTCTGGCCCGCTGATATCCGACATCTTCACTTTCCCGTTGCTTCTCACATCGCACCGGCACGGCCGAATGCGCCGGGCGGCCTGTGAAGGTCATCCCGTCGGCATTATATCGTTCGTCTCGCTACGGCGTAAGGCGATTCATCGCACGAGGCCCCGCCGGTCGCCCACAGACGGCTATCACCGACCCGCCGCTGCCCGCAGTTCGACATCGGGTATGCACCCATGCGATGGCGCAAGCGGGTGCGACGGCCCACGAGGAAACGCCCCTACCGCAGATGTCAGGCGCGCCCTCGCGTGCCCTGCCTGCGATCCACGACAACCGCCGAATTCAGACGTGCAGGACTATGCCCTTGTCTTGGACGGCCCGTTGGACGTCGGCGACCTCCAGGCGGTTGGGCGAGGTGCGGCCCCGCACGGCCAGCGCCGCCGCGACGCCGGCGATCTGGCCCGTCAAGGCCGCCGCCGGGATCAGCCGCGTCACCTGCCATGCGTAGCCCTCCGCGGAGACGCATCGCCCCACGACCAGCAGGTTCGCTGCGCCCTTCGGCACCAGCGCCCCGTAGGGCACCTCCCAGACGGCGTCGATCTTTCGGCAGTCGGCGATCAGCCCCACGGACGCCTCGCAGCGATTGTTGCACTGGTCCGTGCGGACGGTCTGGTGGCCCTCGATCATGCGGGTCATGCGGATCTGGGCCATGGCCGGCAGCGCGGCGGGGTAGAGCTGCTTTCGGCCGTCGGGTCCGCAGGCGGCCTGCTCGGCGGCGAGCTTCTGCCGTGCGATACGCCGGCTCTCGATGAGAAAGGCGCTTACCTCCTTGCCGCGGACGCCGGATAGCCTGGGGGTCGTGCCCTCGTAGCCCTTGTCGAACTCGTTGGCGCTGCCCCCGCCGTGCCAGGTGACGAGCTTCTCGGCAGAGCCCTTCGCCACCGCCTCCCTGGCCAGCTCCAGCGAGGAGTACTGGTAGAGGAACGACGGGAAGCTGCCGAGCTCCTGGCAGGGCGCGCCGGCGCGGGCGGCGATGTCCGCGTCGCCAGAGGCGTCGATCACGCAGCCCGCGCGGATGGTGATCCGCCCGCTCTTGTTCTCGACCTCGACGCCGGCGACCGTTCCGCCTTCCAGGATCGGCGTGCACGCCAGCGTGTCCAGCCAAAGGTCGGCACCGCAGTCCTCCAGCACCTCGTCCAGCCCCAGGGCGAAGGCCGCAGGATTGAAGGCCGTCATGTAGCGCTTGCCCATGCACGCCTCAGGGTACAGGTCCTCGACCTCCTGTCCGGCGGCGCCGGAGGATTTCGCCCAGCCGGCGGGGATGTCGCCCCGCCCGTACCGGATGGACCCCTTCAGCAGCTCCTCGGCGATGCCGAATGTGATCTGCCTGCCCTTGCCGTCGCACAGGGGCATGTAGATCGGCACCAACCCGGTGGTCGCCAGCCCGCCCCACAAGACGGTCTTCTCCACCAGCGCGGTCCGCATGCCGCTGCGGGCGCACTGAAGGGCAGCCGCCACACCCGCCACGCCCCCGCCGATCACCAGCACGTCGTAGGTCTTTGCTTCACTCATGACACTGCCCTTCGTCTGCCAGTGCGTGGACTTGTATCACAACCCATCCTCCACCGCCAGCGCGGTACGAGGTCACAGCCCACGCGCTCGTGTGCGCATGATCAGCCCGAAGCCGACGGAATGGCCTTCCGTCGGCGTTGTGGATGTAAACTCAGACGATACAGCATGGGACGGCGCCGTGGTGTTACTTCGACGAACGGACGAGATCGTCGTGATAGAGCTTGAGCAATCGGTCGGCTGCGCGGGGCCAGACGGCCGACAGCAGCGCGAGGAACCGCCCGCCGGGCGTGAAGACCAGCTCCGGCGTGGATTTTCCGACGGTGGCGGCGATCTTGCGCGCCACGACGGCCGGCGGCGTCAGCGTCCGCAGCCGCGCGAAGCTCGAACGCGACCGCTGGCGGCCGCCGCGAACGCTCCGGAAAAACTCGGTGTCGGTCAGGCCGGGGCACACCAGCGTCACGCGGACGCCGTAAGGGGCCATCTCCACGCGCATCGCCTCTGTCAGCCCGCAGACGGCGAACTTGGTGGCGCAGTAGGCCCCGTTGAACGGCGTGCCCCGCTTACCGATGACCGAGGAGACGTTGAAGATGTGCCCGCTTCGCTGCCCCATCATCACCGGCGCGACGGCCTTGCAGCCGTGGAAGACGCCGAAGAAGTTCACGTCGAATACATCGCGCATGTCGCGGTCGTCGATCTCGTGGACTCGCCCGTGCACGCCGAAGGCGGCGTTGTTGACCATCACGTCGATTCGCCCGAACTCGTCAGCCGCGCGGCGAACGAGCTCGTCCACCTGCCGGCGGTCGGCCACGTCGGCGGGCACGGCGGCCGTCGCGGCGCCCAGCCGCTCGCACTGCCGCGCGACATCCTCCAGGCGGTCGGCGCGCCGAGCAGCCAGCACCACGGCGTAGCCGCGCCGGGCAAACGCCAGTGCCGTCTCGGCGCCGATGCCGCTGGAGGCCCCCGTCACAATCGCCACTCGCTGCTGATCCATCCGCTTTCCCGCCGTCAGCTCACGGCGCCGGCCCGTATGTCGTCGAAGAACGGCGTGGCGCCGCGCTCGACACACGCGGCGGCGTAGAGGTACATGGCGGCGGACCATGTCTGCCAGTCCTGCCCTTGCGGCGTGCCGTCCTGTGCGCGGAACCACTCATTGAACCCGTAGGCCACCTGCTGCTGCCGCGCCGGCCTCACCAGGCGAGCCAGGGCCTGGAGCTTCCTCTTGGCCAGCCGGTGCCCGCCCGCGGCGACCAGGGCCGCCACGTAGAACCCGCAGACAAACGGCCAGACCCCGCCGTTGTGGTATTCCCCCGGGCGGTTGTAGCGGGCGTATCGCGGCATCCAGTCCGGGTCTTCCGGACGAACGTAGGGAAACAGGTTCGGCGGCAGGTCGAGGGCGAGATCGCCGCTTTCCCGCAGCGCCTGGGACTCCCGCTCGATCCATGAGACCACCGCCCGCGCCCTGGCCCTGGCGAATAGCCCCGACAGGACCGCAAGCGAGTTGCCCAGCAGGTCGAACCGTTCGCTGCCGTGCACCTTGTACGACCAGAGGGCGTAGTAGGGCTTGCGGCGCAGTTTCAGGCCCTCGTGAACGTGCCGGTACTTAATCCCCTCCGTTACGGCGAGTCTTCCCATAACCTGACGAAGGTGCGACGCCTTCTCGTGCTCGCCGAACAGCCTCAGGTAGCTGTAGACGATCGTGTTGACGTACAGGGCGTATCCCAGGACCCACTGCTCGTCGCGCCAGTCGCTGGTGGGAAGCTGCGCCACCATTATGCGTTCGTCCGGGCTCTGGTAGTCCATCCATCTCAGGGCCTTCTCGATCGCGTCGGAAAGAAAGCCGGGTTCGCCGGTCGCCTTGCGGAAGATGCCCGCTGCCAGCAGGAACAGCGGCGTGGTGTCGCTGGCGCCGCGGTCCTTGGGATCGTGGACGAGCGACGGGATATGCCCCAGCGGCGACTGGTTCCTGGCCAGCACCTCCAGGACGCGGCGTGCCCGGGCGATCAGCCGCTCATTGCCCGACACAAGGATGCCGAGTGTGGCGATCATCAGATCGCGCGTGTACGGCTCGGGGTATCCCCAGCCGGCGGTCCTAGGCAGGCCGAAGTACGGCCCCCGGGCGTTGTGCAGGAGCACCTCGATGGCGGCGTCGCGCGCCTCGTCCACGGGGTCACGGCGTCGGGCGTTCATCTCAAGAGATCTCCAGCCGCTCGGCGACGATCTGCAAGAACCTCTTCGCCACGACGCGGTAATCGTAATGCTCGACGACCCTCTGGCGGCCTGCCAGACCCATCGTCTGGCGAAGCTCCCGGTCCCGCATCAGCTTCAGCAGGTAGTCGGCGATCTCATGGACGCTCGCCCGATAGTCGGCGGTGCGGGGCCTCTGGAAGACGACGCGATGCCCTGCCTCGTAGCCCTCATCCTCGCCGAGGGTCGCCTCCTTGACCCTGACCTCCTGGGCCACGCTGGCCAGGAACGCGGTCTTGCCGTGCACCAGCGTGTCGAGCATGGCCATCGCCTTGATGCCGATGACGGGCTTGCCGCACGCGCCGGCCTCCACCTGCGGCATGCCGAAGCCCTCCAGACGCGACGGCGCCGCGTAGACGTCGCAGGCGGCCATCAGGTACGGCATGAAGATGCGCGACACCTTGCTGGCCGTGAAGACCACGTTCTTCTCGATCCCCAGGTGTGTGGCCAACTGCATGTCGTGCAGGTTCTGCTCCTCGGTCCGCGGCTGAGGCCAGACCTTGCAGACGTATTTCCAGTCCGGCGCCTGGGCGTCGATTACCGACAGGGCCTGCATGACTTCCTGGGCGCCCTTGGAGGCCGCGTCGCCACCCACCGTGAGGATCATCACCTGATCCGGGGCCACGCCCAGCGCCTCGCGGACGGCCAAAACCTTCGGGTCGTCACGGTCCCGCGGGATGAACGTGTCGGTGTCGCAGCCGACCGGCAGCACCTTGATCCGATCCGCGCGAAGCCCGTCGCGCACGTAGACCTTCTTGACCCAGTTGGACGTGACAAGGATCAGCGGCAAGGCGTTCAGCACCTCCAGGTAGTTGGCGACGTAGCCGTCGGCCACCAGCCAGGGCACGAGGCGCACCCCGTAGCGCTGGGGGTGAAGCACCAAGTGCGGCGTGTGACCCCAGTATCCCACCCCAACCACCACGTCGGGCACGAACCAGCGATAGTACCACTCCTTCTCCTGGGCGGACTCGAAGTTAACCGCATGGGCGTCCACGCCGAGCTCTCGCAGCCCCCTGAAGAGCAGGTCACCCTGGGTGGCCAGTCCGCCCGGCGACGGGGGGAAGTCATAGAGAACTAGAACTTTCATGCTTCAGGCGCCTTTCCTTGCACCCACGCCCCGGCCGCAGCCGGAGAATCGAAGCACCAAAACGCCTCTTCGCGCGGCGTGGTGTCGGCCTCAAAACTGCCGGACTGAAACCCGTAGATATCCACGATGATCGAGTGCTTCTTCCGCCATATCTCCTCGGGCAGGGCGACGATCTGGTGTGCGTCGCGGATCGCGCGAGGCCGATGCCCCCCCCGGCCGTCCTCATAGGCGAACAGCCGAAGCTCGCCCGCGCGGAGCCTTCCGGTCCGCCACAGCGCCAGAACGGCGCGAGCAGTCTCCTCGTGCCTGCGATGGCGGGTATACTCGCCGAACGGGCTGTGTGTGAACACCACGTCGTATCTCGCCGCCGGGAGCACCGACACGGCTGCACGCGTGACTGCCTCACAGGGCAGTGGAACCTGCTCCGGTCCGTCGTCCAGATCGCCGATCGAACCTTTGGCCCCCAGGCAGTCCATCGCCTTGAAGAACTTCGGCGCCCGGTCCGGGTCGCTCGCCCGACACATGGCGGCCACCGTCCAGGTCCACGTAGGATGCATGAGCATGGTACCGCCGGCCCAAAGGACCTCATCGTCAGGATGCGCAACGACAACCGCGGCATGCCTCTGTCCGGTAGCCGGCCGCGCTGTCTGATCTGCGGTCATTCGCCGGCATTGTACATCGGCCAGACCGGGGCAAGCGAGTCCTCGCAGCGCCCGGCAGGCCGCGGCGACCGTGCCGTTTCAGGCCGCCCAGGCCATCAGCATCGCCAGCACCATGCCGGCCGCCGCTGCCGCCGCCCACAGTCCGATCTTGATTCGTCGTACCTGCCGGTCGATGCCCTCGGTCGTGCCGCCGGTCTGTCCGAGGTGCAGGACGTGCTCGACGCGGCTGGCGATGGACCCGTGTCGCCAGTTGTGGCGTGTCAGCGACATGCCGTTGAGCTGCGCGATCCGCTGCAACGCCCACGCGAAGGCGGCGGCGCCCTGGTGGCTGATGCGTCTGTCGCCGGGGGCGTCCTCACACCGGCTCATCACCCACGCGGCAAACACGTCGCACTGCCGCTCAAGCCGCCGGCTGATCCAGCCGAACAGCGCGCCCCAGGCCAGCATCAGGACTGCAACGCCCGCCAGTGCGGCGGTGACGTCGCCGCCCCCGCCGATCCTCGCCGCCAACTCGCCCACACCCGCCGACAGGACCGCCGTGCAGCAGGCGAACAGCACCATGTACGGCACGTGGTGAGCGGCCGCGTGCTTCGCCTCGTGAGCGAAGACCGCTCTGACGTCCCGCTCATCCATGTACTCCAGAAGCGCGTCGCTCAAGAGCACGTAGCGGAGCCGCCCGACCGCGCCCAGCACGGCCGCGTTTGTCACGTTCATCGCTGACGGCCAGACGAGGATGCGACGAAAGCGGGCCTTGGCCTGCCTGCATATCTCCTCCAGCGCCTCTCGCAGCGGCCCGCCGGGCAGCGGCCTGGCCCGCCAGATCCACACCAGCAGCGCCGGACACAACAGCAGCACCGCCAGCGCGCCCGCGACCGTGCCGGCCGTCACCGCACTGCCGGCCCAGGCCTTAGGCAGCAGCGGCAGCGCGTACAGCCGCAATACATCCTTGATCGCAAGGACTATGGCCAGGGGCACGCCGATCAGCATCAGCTCGTAGCGCAGGTTGACTGACAGGTACTCGCCCAGCGTCCATGGCGGTCGCACGGGCAGGCCGACCTCCGCCTGTTCGGCTGCGACGCGGCGGCGCATCTCTCTCTGAAACGGATACTCCAGGACCCACCGCAGGCCGACGGCCGCCAGGAACGGCGCAAGAACCAGCAGGGTGGGCACCAGCGGAACAGGCCAGCTCCCGACCGCTCGGACGACCCATTGCCCGTAGCCGGCCAGGGCAACGGCGGCGAGGCCACCTACCAGCCAGAGCTGTCCGAGAACACTCAGCAGGCCGTGCCTGCGTATCGCCGCAGGCGGCACGCGACCGGGAGCAAACATCGATCGCAGCGCCAGCAGCGTGCTCAGGCGACTCAGCGCCGCCGCCACGAACAGGTAGCCGCACACCGCGCCGCTGGCCAGCCACCACGGTCCACGCCATTTCAGCAGTTCGCCGTCAAGCAGCAACTGCACCACTATGACGGCCATCAGTATCGCCACATGCATCGCGCACCAGGACGGATTCTACGGCCGCCGGGGAAAGACGGCAAACCGTCTTGCCGCCCACGACCCGTCGACACACCGGCCGGGTTGCAGGTAGTATCTGCTGCAAGCATGCCGGGGTGAGGGCTCTGCGTCAGAGCGGCATACCAGGCATGGGCTCCGCATCCGGGGCCGGACGCGGACGCCTTTGGTCAGGCCCGTACGGAGTGGTTCAACATGTTGCGTCACAGATGGTGGATGCTCAGTTTGGCGGGATGGGTGCTGGCCCTTTCGCCGTGGGTGGCGCAGGCCCAGGAAGATGCCAAGGAGCCGGCTGGCGAGACGCCTCGCAAGGCCCGGCGCGAGCCCCGCGAGAAGCCCTCCTTGCTCCGCGGCGAGTACGCCATGCTCGCAAAGGAGGCCGCTCTCACCGACGAGCAGAAGGCCAAGCTGCAGGGGCGGGTGAGGGTCTACAACGAGGGCGTCGCCGCCTGGGAGAAGGAAAACGGCGACGCGTACAAGCAGGCCATGGCCGCCCAGAAGAAGGCGCGGGACTCCAAGGACCGCGAGGCCATGAAGAAGGCAGCGGAGGCTCTCAAGCCGCTGCGGGAAGGTCAGAACAAGCTGCGGGCCGAACTCTGGAAAGACATCAACGCGATGCTCTCCGACTCCCAGCGGCAGAAATGGGAGGGCTTCAAGGCCTACCGCGCCGAGACGATGCGGCTGCGCAAGCTCGAGCTCAGCGACGATCAGAAGACGAAGGTGCGCGAGCTGTGCGCGGCGGCGGCGAAGGATCTGACAGCCGACGATGAAAAGAAGGCCAGGGAGGTCCGGCAGGGCCTGCGGGAGAAGGTCGATCAGGTTCTCACTGACGCCCAGCGGGAAGAGCTCCGCAAGTCGGCACGAACGCGACCAGGCCGGCCGAGGACAAGACCCGCCGGCGAACGGCGCAGAGAACGCGCCAAGCCGACCGACGAGGAATAAGGCGCGCCGGCAGCTCGGCGCCTGCCCGACCGAGACGGAGCGGCCGAGCGACTGTTCGTCCGCTCCGTCTCGTTGCGCGCGGAGGCGCCAAGTTGCTTGAAAACGCCGCGGCATTGCCGTATCGTCAACGGCAGAACAGATGCAGGCGGCGTAGCTCAGTTGGCAGAGCAAGGGATTCATAAGCCCTGGGTCGGTGGTTCGAGTCCACTCGCCGCTATTGTCCGGATGCACATTCGCGCATCTCGCCGCCCTGCGCCGAGGTAGAATTGTCAGGTTTTCACTTGACGCATTGCTTCGGGCTGGACTATAGAATTGGCCGTACCGGAAAGGAAACCGAAGTTGAATTGTCCGTCTAAGGAGAATCCCCGATGGCCACTCCCGTGATGCTGGCCGCCATAAGTGACCTGTTCTACTGGTGGCAGATCCCACTGGTGATCGTCCTGATCGGCTTGATCATCTTCTGGGTGATGTACCGCCGCAAGCAGATGTGATCGAGGAAGATGGAAGATAATCTCTGCACCTGCGGCCGGGTTGCGGAGCGTGTTTCCCCCACTCACGATGTGTGACTCTTTCAGTCAACCGCGGTTCGGCGGTTTCCAGCCCGTCGGCGCGATTGGATAGGTTGATCGTCGGTATCAGGAGCGTTGGTCCTCTTCCTCGCCACGTCGTCCGACGGGTGTTGCGCCAGGAACAACGCGACCTTCCCCGACCATCTCCGAACCGGTCTTGGGCAACGTACTTATGGGAATAACAAATGTCTAAGCTTGACGGTCAAGTTACGGCAATGGCGAAGATGTTCCGTATCCTGGGGGATGGGACGCGGCTGAAGATCCTCCTTCATCTTCAGGGGCGGCCGACAAACGTGAGCGATCTGTGCAAGGTGCTCAAGGCGCCTCAGCCCACGGTCTCGCATCACCTGGGCATCATGCGGATGGGTGAGCTGGTCGTCCCCCACCGCAAGGGCAAGGAGGTCTTCTACTCCATCAACGACCTCCAGAAGCACCAATACACCCGCGCGGTGTCGGCCCTGCTCAAAGGCTCCACCGCCATCCAGATGGGGCCTCTGGTGCTGGCCCTCCGATAGGCCGGCCCATCGGCGCGACCGCCCGGGTTGAGGCGCACCCGACGAGCACTCCTCAAGCCTGCTGTTTACATCCCGTCGCCTGACGGCGACAATCCCGACATGGCATCGCCGCAGGCCGGCTCCGCGCAGTCGATCAGGCCCGTGTACGTGCTGCACGGCCAGGACGAGTACCTCAGGGATTTCCATCGACGTCAGATCGTCGCCCGCGCGCTGGGCGACTGCGACCCGCAGTTGGGCGTCACCGTCTTCGACGGCGACGCAGAGCTCACGGAAGTGTTCGACGAGCTGCGAACGCCGGCGCTGATGGCCCCGCACCGCGTGGTCATCGTCCGCAACGCCGACAAGTTCGTATCCACAAACCGCCAGGCGCTGGAGAGATACCTGGACAAGCCCTGCCCGGCCGCGTCGCTTGTCCTCGTGGTCGGCGCCTGGAACCGCACCCATCGCCTCCCCAAGCTGGTGAGCAAGGTCGGCGAGGCCATCGACTGCTCCAGCAAGGCCGTGAGCAACCTGCCGAAGTGGCTGGACGACGCCGCTTGGCGGCGCGGCAAGAGACTCGACCGCCAGGCCGCACAGATGCTCCAGGAGCACGTCGGGCACGACCTGGCGGCCCTCGACGCCGAGCTGGAGAAGCTCGCCGCTTTCGTCGGGCAGCGCCAGACCATCTCCATCGAGGACGTAAACGAGCTGACCGCCGCGACGGCCGAGCCGGGGGACTTCGCCCTGCAAAACGCCATCGCCGCCGGGCGCCTGCCGGCGGCACTGGAGGCGCTCGACGGAATGATGACGCGCCGCGGCGAGGAGTTCCGGGCCCTGGGCGGCATCGCCTGGCACCTGCGGACCGCAGCCCGCAGGCGGACCGGGGGCAGGTCCATCAGGAAACTGCACGACGGCTTCCGGCGGGTGATGGCGGCCGACCTGGCGATGAAATCCGGCGCCGATCCGCGGACCGTGATGCAGCAGCTCGTCGTCGCCCTGTGCACCTGAAGGCCGGGCGCCCCCTACAGCTTGCCGACGATGATGCCGTGAGTCGGCGGCGTCGGCCAGAACATCACCCACGCGTTGACCTTGATAGCCTTGGTCTTGGAGGGCTTGTGCTCCAGCAGCGTCGCCACGATCGGCACCCCCGCGTCCACGACCACCTGGTGATGCTCGTCGTTGTCGATGACCTTGCCGTTGACCGGCGTGACCGACTCGAAAAGCCTTCGGCAGTGGCTGATCCGCTGGCACTGGTTCCGCGGGTGCGTCTGGAAGGTCATCTCGTTCCGCGTGCCGGCACTTACGCCAGAAGTGGCCGCATGCAGGATCACCTCCAGCTCGTCCCCCACGTGGACGCGCTTCTGGAGCGTCTTGCGGTTGGTGTCCAGCAGGACGAAGTCGATGTAGCTGCCGGGCCTCTGCGGGTCCGAGGTGCTCGGCGGTACGCGGAAGGTGATCATCGGCCCGACCATGCCGCTGTCGTCGATCGCCACCAGCCGCCCGCGAACCGCGTACTTGGTGTCGCTCAGGAACTTGGCCATCTGCCCGTCTCCCACGCGCGATGATCTGATCTATCCAGATTGTACGCGCCGGCGCCCAGTGGGGGCCACTGGCAATTCCCCGCGGCGGCCCGGCCGCCCCGGCGCCCCGCTCGCCGTCATTCGTCACTCGCCATTCGTCATTGCCCCCATCTCCCTTGCATCGCGCCGACGCAAGCGTATCCTTGCCGGGACGCGAAGGCGGAACGGAAAGGACGCATCCATGCGCGGCCCGAAGATCACGGTCATCGGCGCGGGCAGCTTCTTCTTCGGCAGGCCGGTTATCCACAAGCTGGCCACCAGCCCGCACCTGGCCGGCGGCACGCTGGCGCTCGTGGACACCGACCCTAAGGTGCTGGCGACCATGTCGCGGCTGGCCAGGCGCATCTTCCGCGCCGCCCGCTGCGGCGTGAAGGTCGTGGCGGCCACCGACCGGCGGAGGGTCATGCGCGACTCGGATTTCATCGTCCTGACCTTCTCCTACCGCAACGCCCACTACCGCGGCATCGACACGAGAATCGCCGCCACGCACGGCATCCGCATGTGCTCGTCGGACACGATCGGCCCGGGCGGCATCTTCCGCTCGCTGCGCGAGGTGCCGCACGCACTGGCGATGGCCTGCGACGCAGCCAGGCTCGCGCCCAACGCATGGATCATCAACTTCGTCAACCCCACCACGGTCATGGGCATGGCCCTGCGGCGATACGCGCCTGACGTCCGCAGCTTCGCCATCTGCGACGGCCTGCACGAGCCTTACGTCACGCTGAACTGGTGCAAGACGGCCGGCATCCTGCCTCGCAGCGCGACGGCCGTCCCGCCCGAAGTCCGCAGCCGCCTGGACCTCCGCATCGGCGGCGTCAACCACTGCACCTGGATGACCAGGTTCACCCACGACGGCAAGGACATGATGCCGGCCGTCCGCAAAGACCTGCTTGATCGCGTCAGGAAGGAGAAGGCCAACCCCGGCGCCGGCTCCAAGGCCCGCTACAACGCGCACTACGCGATGCAGCTCTGGGACCTCTACGGCGCCTATCCCACCTGCATCGCCCACACCAAGGAGTACGTGCCGTTCTTCCAGGGCTACGGGGCCGCGCAGGTCAGGCCCGAGCCGATCGCGCTGTTCGACGCGGACGAGCGGGCCCGCGAGATGGCCGACGCGTGGGCCCTCACCGAGCGATACGCCGCCGGCAGGCTCTCCGCCAAGCACTTCCTCGCCAACGTCCACGACGACCACGCCACGGACATTATCGAATCGATGTGGGGCGGGCTCGGAAAGTGCTTCTACGTCTCCAGCCCCAACCGCGGCGCGGCGACCAACCTGCCGGCCGACGCCTACCTGGAGCTCCGCTGCGACGTGGACATGGCCGGCCCGCGCCCCCAGCCGTTCGGCGAGCTGCCGCGCGGCCTGTCGGCGCTCCAGCAGCAGATCCTCGACACGCACGAGCTGACGGCCGAGGCCGCCGTGACCTGCGACCGCGCCACGCTCCGCCGCGCCATGCTCACCGACCCGATCTGCAACAACATCGCCGACGCCGACGGCTGCATCGCCGACCTGCTCGCCGCACAGCGCCAGGCCCTGCCCGCGCGCTGGTTCAGGCGCCACGGGAGATAGCGCCGGGTGTCCCAGGACAACCACCCGAGGCACTTCGGCGGGCACAGCCCGCCCTACTTTTGCCCACCCCCCCGCCCACATTTGGACGCCGTTATCCACCCTTTTGCCCCCGTTAGAGGCCCTTAACCGC
>Ga0307379_10007382_pt1 | contig 14956 bp, 13 predicted proteins | sample UN2MG_FD_202237 | JGI IMG/M metagenome (GOLD analysis project Ga0307379, IMG submission 202237) | Soil microbial communities from Risofladan, Vaasa, Finland - UN-2 | ecosystem: Environmental > Terrestrial > Soil > Coastal area > Acid sulfate soil | place: Finland: Risofladan, Vaasa | collected... | reverse complement strand
GAGCGATCAACATAACCGACACTTGGGATATCTCAACCACCATACCTAAGATGTATGTTACGTTCCGCAATAACACCGGTCTCACAGGCGGGATAACTTTAACTTTCCCTTTTAAAGTTAGGGAACGTCGGTTTTCTATCTTACAAATGACATTAGGTACGGACATCAACGCTTTGGTGACCCCCAGCTTTATTGATAGCGTGGGGACTGTTTTCGCTTTGGTGACCTCACCATTTTCTTCGTCCCCTGCGTTATCACTAAAAACTTTGGATCTTCCTAGGGAATCAGTCCAAAATCCAAATGGGTTGGTGTACATACAAATTCAAGCTTCCTTGGTAGCCGCCAGGGAATTCAAACTCCAATCTATAGGGTTGAACCAGTTTAACTTACCGGTGTAATATCAGAATCTTAAAGTCTATCGAAAAATGAGGAATGTTGTATGTCGCACAAACGAATGTCGAAGCCCCAACCTCGCGCCAAAGGATCTACTAAATCACAACACGAAGGGATCTATGTCGTAGCCAAGTTTTATCTTTCTAAAGCGCCTGACGGCAAATTGAACTGTATCTCGCGCACCCTAGGCAAACTTTCTATCTTAGACACCGCCGACGAAGAAAAGATCGAGAACAAAGATGTTTGGATTTGTAAGATACTTAGGGAACTCAAACCGGGTGTGAATTCAGGCGCTTTTGTGTTGCGGCCTTTGGAAAAGATCGACGCGGAAAAACGGATCAGAAAAATCATCCCAGGCTTTTACGACATAGAAGAAATCGGTGGGGCTGCTTTGGTGTCCCCTAACACCGATCCCGCAGATTGTTGGATTCTCACCAAAGGTACCCGCGAGATTTTTGCTAAGAAATATTATGCCGTGATCGTGCCCATAGCTTATTCAGAAGAAGTTATGGCTAAAGCGAAAGCCGCACAAGCCCAAGCCCGACAAGCCCTACAAGCTCAAGCCCAACAAGCCCAACAAGCTCTTGAGGTGTCTAATGGCGCAAGCTAGGGTACGTAAAACCGGGGAAGTTGTAGACCTGTTACCAGGTTCTAAGGACGGGCGGTTTTGTATGCAAGACACTATGACCGGGGACTACTACACTTGGGATGAACTAGAAAAGGTTACGGTGAAGGCCGGGATCGCCCCGGTGTCGGTGTCGGCTATTCAAATTACCGTAAGCCCTATGGTGACCGGTTCGATTAACAGTGAAAGTAAGATCTAAAGTCTAGGGGCTTTCCAAAAGCTCCACTTTTTCTTACACTCTTCTGGGGTAGACAAATTATCAACCTTGCTAGTGAGCGAATCTAGTGATTCTCGGATCTTTTTCAAGGCCATTAAAATTTGATTTTCCACCAGCATCGCAGCTTTGCAAGCGGTGTCTTTTTGAGTACCGACTAATATTTCTTGTTTGTCTGAAATTTCTTTTTGGTGTCTTACAATATCCCTTTGATGATTCAGAATTTCTTGTTGTAAGACATCTTTAAGAGCTTCTTTTTTACTTACCATCATACCACACCTTCGCTTCGCTTGGTGATAATCTTAAAGTAAATCTCTTTTAACTCAATGGAATCATGACCGTTTTTAGCAGCCAAGCTCAAAAGCTCACCTAACCGATCAGCTAAAACGATTCCAACCATAGAAATGTTTAGCCTTTCTAAAGCCCCTAACAATATAAGATCTATGTCGTCAGCAAGCTTCGTGCAGTAAAGATCTTCAGCTTGGAATTTTTTGATTTGTGGGAACTGTATGATCTTCGTCATAAACACAAATTAACGTAGCGGTGCTTTCAGCCTTTTGCAAAGCTTTTTTTATCAACTTCTTCCGCAAGTTTATCTAAGATTGTTCGTACAGCACTCAAACTCCCAACGGGGTGCAAACGTTTTCTTTGTATCTTTTTCAGCGATCGGTTTATTCTTTCCTCGATAGCCTCAACGTAATTCGTCCATAAGTCAGAAATCTCTTCGTAGTCTTTGTCGTATTTTTCATCCAAAAGATCTATAACTTCACTATACCTATCGATTTCCGAATTCATCAAGCCGAGTTCTTCTTTGGTTAGTACGTGGCCGGAATTTAAAAGATCTTCCCCAACCTTGAATTGGAATTCTTCGTTTTCCTTTTCCAAAATCCTAGGTTGTTTTGGAAATTCCAAAACTTTAGCTAAAGCTCTTAATAGTCTTTGTTTCAAAACCATACCTTTCCTCCGTCGTACTCAGCTAGCGTACTTAACGGCTTTGTCGAAAGCTTTGTCGAGTTTCGTCTTAAGGTCGAAAGCGTCTTTGAATTTGATAACCTCACTGAACGCAGCATTGTAACTAGCGTCAACGTAATCACGATCGGAACTGACATCAGCCCATACAGTGACTTCGTTTTCGTCAAAGTCTTCGGTGTCAACACCCATCGAAATCACATATTCTTCGTCTCCGAGCCATTCGTCCCTTAGTTCGTCCCATGTTTCAGCTAGTTTACCGTCTTCAACGTCCTGCAAATCGTTATAGTTAACATCTTTCCACGAAGACATCCCGTTTTCTTTGAGTAAAGCTTCTTCTTCAGACCAAATTTGCTTAGAAGCGCTTTCGTAAGCGGCGTCGTTTGCTTCGTTGATAGCGTCATCTATTGCGTTAGGGATGTAACCGCTTCCTACAGCATACGAGTAAGGCATCCCTTTGGCTCGGTAATAACCGTCTTCCGTGGAAGACGTGTTGGCGTGTAATAGCTCGCTATAATCATTGTCCAGCTTTTCCCAAGCTTTTTCTAAAGCGTCCACCACAGGCTTTTCAGCGGGGAGCTTAACCTCAAAGTCTTCATCGTCATAAGGCGAGTCATAATCTTCGCGTCTCACCACGGGTTGACCACCGCCGCCACCACCGCCTTTCAGTCCTTTCAGTCCTTTTTTAGCTCTTTCGTTGCCTTCTTGACGGGCACGTTCGCGGTTAGCTTTTTGTTCTTCGTAAGAAATTCCTTTTCCGCTAGGGGCTACCTTCGGTTGGCTTTTACCCTTACCTCGCTTGGCAGGGTCAAATTTTAACACGTCCCCAGCTTCGACGATCCGAGCCAAAGCTTGTAACAGTACCGTTTTCACTTTTAATCCCCCGCAGATTGTTCGTACAGCACTCATTTAGAACCATACCTTTCCGCCGTCGTATTCGCTTCCAGAGTCCCAAGATGTCTTTAAGAACTCCGATCCAATGAAATAAGGCTTGAGTACCAACCCGGTGCTTTGCCACGTCGCTTGGCCTATCACATCGGCTACGAAGGAATATTCTAATTGGTCTACGATGTTTTGGGTCGGTGACCAATCCGCTAGTTGAACTTCACAGATATTAGAATTCGCTAGGATGTTAATTTCGATGTCCGTAACTTCCGCACCGGGCGGCACCGTGACCGTTAAGGTTTGGGTGATCCCCGAAAGTAAGGTGAACTCTTGAAACGGATTCGGGTTGAAAAAGAATCTTATGGTGCAATCTTCGTTTGAAGACACCGAAATCCGCCATTCGATGTCCGAAGGCAATTTAGGAACAAACTTATAACCTACTACAAATTTGCTTGCTTCGTTGACTTTGAACACCACCCTATTAGGCGTCAACCGCATCGTACCTTCGGCTATTTCCCAAAACATCGGGGTGTGGGCGGCTATGGACCTATCGAACACCGTATAGTTTTTGTTTACCGTCACGTAATCGGTAGCGGTGCCGGTCAAGAAAGAACCCGCTCGGGTCAAAGCTTTGATCGCAAACGTCTCTTCAAATTCCGTACCTTCTAAAAGCTTCCCCGATAACAAATCCAAAAGGAAAGGCCCTATAGGTTCCGAAGTAAACAAAGCATTAGGGACGGTGATCGCGGATGAAAAGTAGGCCGGAAACGCCCGGTGGAAAATTAGCTGTTGGGCTGGGATGTTTCTGCTGATCTCCGACACTAAATCTAATCGGTATAGCTCGGTGTAAAAAGGATCTGTCGTGGTCCCCAACCTAGTAGCTTGTACCACTTTGATCTCAGTCAAACTTTGCAAAAGTTCTTGGGTCAGAAGATAAGCGAAGGTGTCCCCGTTGGCTAATTTGTAATGAGACTTCACCGTAACCGTGGTGTCGCCCTTAAAGCTATTGGCAACGTTGAGCATCGGATAGGAATGTATCAGCATCTGATCTTGTAAAGTGAACTCTTGGGCTAATTGGCTCTTTAACAAAACTACATTGTCTATTACATCCAACACTTGGTGAAGTTCCCTACCCGGCCCGATCGAAACGATAGCGTCGGGGGTAAGCCATTCGGTCGTCAAAGATAAAGCTAAGCGATCGTCTTTAAGCTGCGGGGCCGTGTCGAATTGAAAAGTGTTGTCAGGATTCATCACGGAAATTGTGTTGCCGGTTCTTTTGGCAAACCGGATCGTACCCCTTAACAACGGGTCTACGAACCGGGGCAACCCCCTAGGGAAAATCTTGACGTGCGAATACGCATTGATCGTGGAATTGATTATTCGCTCTATTCTGCTGATACGACCCATTAAGCACCAACCTCAGTTTAGATGAACTCTCTTCTGTCAGACTCATCTTTAGAATTCCCGTGTTTACGAATGAAGTCAACGGCCAAGTCCACTTTGGCGGAGTCGCCTTCGATCCCTATGTAACTAGCGAAGCCTTTTTCAGGCTCCCTAGCTCCTGAATAATAAACCCCGGTCAAAGGATTGTTAGCGGTGACCAACAAAATCCCATCACCTTTCCATTGCCAACCATCTTGGTTAGTAGCTTTGGCGGTGATGCCCAAGAGCTTTAAAAGTTCTTTCCACTTAGCTTCCGGGATGTCCGTAAGGTCAAAACCATATTCCTTGGTATCTTTAGCGTTAGGATCGATCTCTTTCCCCGTTTTGATATCGACCACAGGGCCTGCCAACACCTTTTTGACATCCCCCTTACGCACGAAAGAAGCTTGGGTTTTACTTCCCTTTTTTAAGTAAATCTTAAGACCCAGCTTACGTAACTCTTTTTTTAATTCGCTTGCTTTCATTTTAGTACCCTTAAAATTGTATGATGATTCGGTAAATAACAGATTGCCTTAAAGTTTTGGTTTGTATCGGGTAGTGAGCTACTGCCATCAAAAATTCATTACCTATGTTTGCCGGGATAATTGAGTATACGATCTCGGCCCACACCCCTATTTCCCCTAAACCCGCTACGGCTTCCGTCGAAGCTAAGCGGCAATTTATAACCACCGTCGCGGGGGTGGGATTTTCAATCGCTTCAAAAGCTTTCCGGGTCCCTACCGTAGGGAAAAATTGATCCCCTAACGCGGTCAAAGAAGGGTCGATCAAATCGATTTTCACCGGGTTGGTGTCGTCGTACCCTTCGCGGCCTACCGCAAACCCTTTAACGATAAAAGACACTTCTCCCATAGTAGACAAAGCGAAGTTGGTTCTAGCTTCGTCCGTTAGGGTGGCTATGATCGGATCTGGCGTATCAAGAAAAGGCATCTAGGATCTCCGTTCAACATTATTCCAGGACATTTGTGTAATAAGCCAAGACGTAATTTGCGGTAGCGGTGCCGTTGTTCCACGTAGCGGTGAAGCCGGTGCTGGATTGTGCGCTGATCACTATCGACTGGAACGTGGGGAATGCGTCTACCGTGTTCGAAAAGGTAGCCATAACAACATAATTGTTGTCCACGTAGGGTTCAGGGTAAACCACCGCTATCGAAGTCAACCCGGCTCCGATCGCTACCTTCGCCGCTTTCGAAGTAGACACCCCAACTTCGTCAGGAAGTTGTGTCAGATCCAAAGGTACGAAATTTCTTAGGTCTACGGTGCTGGTGAACACCCCTTCGCGGTCCCGGCCTATTGCCAGGTAGCCTTCTTCGTTGCCGACGTAGTAACCGTTGAACGCTATAAAGAACCCGGTAGAGGCTCCGTTTTTGGTGCGGGCCGCTTTGACGTTGGCTGTAATTTTGTGGTAGCCGAATGTCAGCCCTTCGATTCCTATGTTTCTTCTGCCGTACACCGCTGTGTAAGCGTCTACTTCATTACCGGTGTAATCACCTATTATGGTCCCGCCAGCCGATTCTAATTGGGTCCCGTCTACTTGGACTTTAAAGGTGCCGTGGTCAGGCCCACTGATAAACTGGAGTTCGAAGCAAGTACCTAGAAAATAAAATTCCAAAGAAGCTGCTTCGCGGTCGGCGGCTACGTATTGCCCGTAGATCGACTTAGCGAAGTTTTCTACTACCGTCCAATTGGTGCCGGTCCCGGTACCGTTGAGGTAAGAGATATTTTGGGTCGCTTCGTAAAAGATTCCACCGGTAGGGAAAATGTTACGGGCGGCGACAAACAAGTCTGAAGACGCTACGAATCTTGCCACCCGGTTAAGGTCAGCTATTTCATTCGGAGTTTCCGCCAAGAAAGGCTTGAAAGGGCCGAACAAAAAGATCTCGGAGATTGATAAATTACCAGAGATCGGGGACATCACGATCTCGTGAGATTGGTACCGAGCGTTAAACATAATTGTTCTACGTGCCGACCCCGCAGCAAAAGCTAACGTGAAGCTAGTCGAACCGTCCACCGTAATACCTACTGTGGCGGCGGAACCGTTCACCGCTAAAATATCTAACCTGGTGCAAATTGTAGTGATTCTGACATCCCCGGAAGTCGCCGTTTGGACTTGGAAAGCCGCCCGGTTACCGGAAACATCGCTAGCCGTGATCACCGCATCTTTAGCTGCTAAGATCGTATGGCCATCATGGCTTACCACCACCCGGTCTCTAGCATCGGGAGTCCTTAAATCCGCTGGGGTGTAGTTTATAAATTCTTCTAGTAACACCAACCGAGTCATAAATTCTTCTTGACCGACGTTAGGCACGGTCAAATCTGTAGATGCTATGTGACGAAAGCTTACTACGGTAGTGGGTACAAAGGCTGTGGCAGCATCCATCGTCACCAAAGGTGATGCTATACTAGCGATCCGACGGGTTTCGATTAGCCCTACGGATATTAATTGGATCACGTCCCCTACCCGGTAATTAGCCAGCTTAGCTACTCCGGTAGTGATCGTGATTTGGGATGTGGTGGCCCCTACGGTACCGGCTGGGATAGAGTTTTCATCTAAATCGGCCATAGTGAAGATAGCGGTACCGAAGGTTTGGGAAGCTACCGAATAAACTAATCGACCACCTCTTTGCAAAGGTGCTAATTGGAAAACGGGTACAGCGATATCTTGCGTGTCACGCGGCACGATTCTTGCGTTGTCGAAGGCCCTACCGGATTCCAAAAAGCCTGAGGAGTTCGAATCTCGGATAAATTCAAACCCGAAGATATCCAGGGTATCAGCGGTGATAGCGGTTATGTCCGCTCTGACGTGATTAGGCTGCCCTGAAGTCATCCCAGAAGCTATGACGACTCGATGGTACTTGGCTCCGGTTGAAGCCCCCACAGCGGCATTGACGGTGCCTAAAGCGGTAGTGGTGATCACAGTGGCTGGGCTGATATTATTAATTTTGATATTGAGTGCTGGGGAAAAGGTTTTACGCCGCATCAAAACGACTAGTTCGGTGAAATATCCGGTGACTTCGAATCTACCGGTAGCAGGGTTTCGAACATAACGTTCTTGGTTGGTAGTCGTATGATTTTCCCAACTACCGTAAAACACGAGCCTAGGTTCAAAGCGGAAATCAAAACGGGTTATGCCAAAGCCAACCAACCCGTCCGGGCGGGAAAATTCATCCACGATCCTAGAAATCTCTGGGGTCTTGATGATTTCCGACCCGCTGGAAAATTTCATCTCGGCTAACAAAAGATCTCGTGGATTAAAGTTTACTTTTGTTGAACCGTCTAAGCTAGTGCCCACCGAAGCGTTGACGCTTTGTGGGAAAGACCCGGTGTCCCTAGAAACGATGGTGACGTTGTTACCGCCATCGTCCACAGCAATAACTTCGAAAGTAACCCCTGACCCGTCAGTAAAGAGGTCCCCTACATTGACGAAAGACAACCCTACTATACCGCCGTATTGGATTACGCCCGTAGCTGGGGTATAGGCGAAGGAAACTAAGGATAGGTTTTCAAAAGTGAAGACATTGTCCACCCCTAGGTTCTTTACGAAAGAAGGCCCTAAGATTGGATCATCGGCTAATCTTGCGAAGTCTTCGTTGCCTGCGATGACATTAGTTTCTAAGACACTACCGGTATAAGCGGACAACCCGTCTAAATCGAGTCTTAAGTTTATATTTTGCTCGGCTGTAGGGGTATCGATATCGAAGTCACGGCCTTTGATATTAGCGATTCTTTGCACCGCTTCGCCTGGGACCACATCATCCCCGGTATCTACGGTGATTGCAAAATCCTTCAAGACTGCTTTTAACGTGGTCTTTTTGCCGTAGATCAATCGAACAGGGGTGTCTATTACATTGTCAACTGAAAGGTATAAGTTTCCTGTGAAGTAGCCTTCGGAATTCGCATCCACTGAAGGCACTAAAGGGGCAGCCAAGAACACATCTTTGAACGTGCCTATGACTTTAGGGGCTATGCCGGAGGTGTTGACATACCCACGTTCGATGGTGAAATCAAGTAAGTTAAAATATTTGATCTCTGAAAGTGTAGCTCCTGTGCCTACGAACACAGGCGTAGCGGCTACCCCAATCAAAATGATACCACCTGGAGGTGCTGGGAATGGTAGAATTTCAGGTGCGGTTACCGGGTACTCTTCTGTGATATATTTGTTGGTTGACGAAGGTGCGCCGGTGGAGCCTATCAACGCATCATTTTCAGGTTGTGTAGGTAATCTGGTATCTGCTTCGGTGACAAACCGATTGACTGCGCTGGGTGACCCTGAAGATCCCGTAGCGGCATCAGCTTGGTCATCCGTCATATGAATTTCATTCGGGAACAAATTGGCGCGGTGCAAAGCCAAATCTGAAATGATCCCTGCGGTAGCTGTGATATCTACCCAAGAACTACCGTCCCAAGAATAAATTGCGGGGATCACGGCCCCACCGGGAGCTATGATGTATGAGTCACCGGGAAAATTGAAGTTAGGGTCAACCGGTAATAGTGACGAAGATATCAGCCTACCTCGTAGGGTAAGCTCTTCACGTCGATCTTGCCGTTCCCTTAGCGCATAGCTGATATCTGTGATAGTCACTTCAGTCGCGGGGGAAGCGGTAGTCACCGCACCAATAACAATATGAAAGTCACGATCGATCAAGCCATTGAAGACGCTAGCTTCGTTAACCCTGATTTCGAGTACGGGTGCCCCCGCCGTAACATATTGAGCAAACAATGATATGATATTGGTCTGGTCTAACGGGATGGTTACCCGCTCCGCGCCGTCCGATGTGACAAGCATCCCGTCATCAGAAAAAGCGGTTAACGGTTGGACATCAACTTCTAATGACCCTGAAACAACCGTGATGGTACCACCGGTTAAAACCCCACGTTGAAATAACGCTTCAAAACGTGAGTTAAGGTCTTGTGTTGAGTCAGCATTCTGATATTTAAGTACGGCAGTGATGGCCATTCGTTCGCCTCTTCCTTTACAAGAACTTGATCGCAGTATAATTCAATGTGTAGTTCGCAGTATCCAAGGGGTCGTTCCATTTAGCTGTAAAACCAACCGAAGACCTAGCGGTAATCGTGATGGGCTGGAACTCGGGAAAAGTATCTGTGTCATTATACAAATTAGCCGTTACTGCATAATCTGAGTCCCCAAAATCTGAAGAGAATAAAATCGCTATCGACGTAGCCCCCGACCCGACAGCAATAGCTTGGGCTCTAGTAGGTTGTAAGACTTCCCGGATAACCGGAACCTCTTCTCGTGCTATAGCCCCTGAGTCGAAATTACGCTCATCACGAGCCCAATCCATCCCGTACACAAAATCTTCTATCCCTAACTCACCTCTGAAGCCCCTTGATGGGGTGTAAGATAATCTGCTAGAGTCCCCTATTTCATAAAAAGTTCCTATGTTTATAGACGTACCAAAACTAGCAGGATTTTTATCCCTAGGGGTTTGAACTTCGATTCGGATTAATTGCTTACCGTAAGGCAATCCGGTCACCATCATCTTTTTACGGATGGTAGTAGACGAAGGATCATACATATCCAACTTACCCGTAGCCGAATTAATTCCTTTGAATGTTGCCGAACCGAAGTTGGCTGCGGTGGCCAGCGTTCCGTTGATGAATACAAACGGTCTACCGAAGTCGTCCCGAACAAAATATTCCATTTCAAAACCGGACCCGATCAAGAAATATTCGAAAGTAGATCCTTCTCGATCGTTGGTGATAAACCGGCCCCAATAAGGATTAGTGACGAAATCTACGGTGTGGGTCCAATTTGTACCAACACCCGTACCGTTAATGAAGACCCCACCCATCGTGTGCGGGTCTACGGCGATCGATCCCGTAGGTATAACGCTACCGTCTACCGAACGCGAAGAATCGTGGTTAGCTACGATATTCTGGGTGGCTAAAGTAGACCCTTCGATGTCAGGCTTGATAACCGGCTCGTGTAGCAAGATTGAGGCAATCCGCACTCCCGTACCGGCGGTTATCAATACTTCGTGGGTTTGGTAACGAGCGTTGGTCCACAAAGACACCCGCGACAAACCACCGCCTGGGATGGTAATCGTGTTTACAGGGGAGCCGTCTATTTGAACATCAGCAGTAACACTCGTAGTGTTTACCGTCAAAATATCCATTCGTGTGGCTACGGCTCTGATCCTGACGGTTGACGTACCGTCGATCATCTCTAAAGCTACGCCTACCCCGTCAATACCCGTAGTCGTATAACGAATATTTTGGCCCGCGATAGAGGTCGTACCATCTTCTAAAGTGTACAAACGGCTTGAAGGCAACAAAAAGATTTGCCCAAAATCAACGAGACCTTGCTGGACACCCATTTCCGAAATGCCATACCGAGCGTATTCTCTTGTAGGGTCTGTGGAATCTCCTGCGGGGCTAGCGACATGAATTAGAATAGCCGCCCCCGAAGAGGTCACAGCGGTTGTAAATTCAATCACCCCTATACCAGGACCTATCGTGTCAATTTGTTTGACTTCTTCCGCTGTAGCGGTGATCACCTTTACAATATCCCCAGGTCGGTAAAACGCAAACTTAGCGAAGCCCGAACTAACAGTGAAAGTTGTGACCGCAGCTACCGCCACCCCCGCAGGCCCACCGGCGATACCATCTAAATCCGTTAAAGGGATTGTAGTCGTTTGTTGCCCTAGGGCACGGTTGATAAATCTCACCGATACCGCCCCACGGCTTCGGGTAGAAACTTGCGGAGTTAGAAACCCTACGGTCGCATCAGATTTGTAAAGATCCGATTGCACAAAAGCTCTACCGGGTAAAACCAAAGTGGTAGTTGTATCAAGCCGGAAAAGGTCTAAGCCGTAAATTATAAAATCACCGGTAGCGTTAGCGATTTCAATTTCTATCGTGTGGGGGACGTTGTCCGTTAAGCCCGTAGCGACTTCCACACTTTGTTGTTGGATATCTAACTCGGAGCCCAGGTCAGCTATATTACCAGTACGGCTTAAATCAATTGCTGTGCCTGTTGGATCTCCGTCAACTTTTACGGTGACGATAGGGGAAGTAGACTGAAGGTCTACCAATAGCCGACAATCCGTAAAGTACCCGGTAATCATAATGATACCTAGATTAGTCGCTACGACTCTTTTACGATTGGATGTATCTCGGTTTTGAAAGCCACCGTAAAATCTTACCCGAGGTTCCCGGAAAAAGGCTGACCGCAAAGGTGTTCTAATCTGAAATGCGACGTTGCCCGTGCGGGGATGGTATTCATTCTGAACAACCTCAATTTCCCGGCTATGAATTCGCTCCCGGCCCACTACGTAATTCAACGTAGACAAATTAGTCTTACGTGGGTTGTTATCTGGCTTGGCTGACCCGTGAGCTGACGTGGTATTGGTAGTATTGATCGATAAAGGTACCACACCATTCCGACGGGCGATGGTGAATTCTGTACCAGAAGGTATACCCGTTATCGTGTATTCATCTTCAATACCATCAATAAATACATTACCAGGTATCACGGAACCGTTAGCTACGGTCGCCACGAAAGTTACCTTACCTAACACAGGATCATAGCTGAAGGCCACTAACCCCGTGTTTTCGAATGAATAATTAGGAGGTATACCGATGTTAGTAATAAAGTCATTATTGAAATCGGGAACACCGTCAACTTTATCAAAATTACCTACAACAAAATCCGAATTGAAGACCGAAGAAACATATTCTTTAAGGTCTACTACATCTTTTCTCAATTCGATATTTTGTTCGTTGGTGGGTGGGGTGTCGTCCCAATCCCTACCGGAGATTTTTTCTACCGTGGTAACGACATCCGAAGAAGCTTGCGTTGATCCAGGGGATCTCAGCATCAAAGCTTCAATAGGGAACACTTCAAAAGTTTTCTTACGACCGAAGTTGAGATTCAACCCGGTGTCGGGCACAACATCGTATTTGATATAGAGCGGTGCGCCAGAAAAGAATCCTTTAGCATCCACGTTAGGATTGATCGAAGGGTCGATAGGCGTCGTTAACCCGGCATCTAAAAAGACCCCATCCACTAAAACTCTTAAACCAGTGCTTGTGGTGTATTCCCGATCTTGTACCGAATCATAGAATAGGAAAAAGCTATTGGAACTGCCTGTTCCTTGTAACCCAACGTAAACAGGACCCTCAAAGTCTAGGATCTCCGTGTACCCTAGCACCGGTGCGCTGGCGAAAACCTTTTCTTCCGGGACCGCTAAAGCAAACTCTTGTGTAATATATTTGTTTGCCGAAGAGGGTGCGCCGTCGGACCCAACCAAAGCATCATTTTCAGCTTGGGTGGGAATTCTTGTGTCGGCGTCATCAACGAAAGGATTCGTGCCGGACGGCGGGGTGCCTGACGTACCCACCAACGCAAGTTTTTCGTCGTCGGTAGCATGTTTCTCATCTACGAAGTTATTAGTACGGTGGATAATAAGATCGTTGGTGACGGTGACAGCATCAGTCATAATCAACCACTGAGTACCATCCCAGCCATAAATATTCGGTAAATTTCCCCCGCCAGGAGCTACTACAAATAAATCACCATCGATACTATCTTCTCCCGAAGGTAGCCCGGCTGTACTGCTGGTAGTGCCGCGAATGATGTTACGGCCCAGCTTATCTACAATATTCCTAGATGATTTTTTGATGTAAGTGGAAAGGACCGAAACCGCACCGATAGGCACTACGACCGTAGCAAAAACGATATGGTCGTCAATATCAGGTAAGAGGTTGAAAGCCGATAATTCAATAGCCAGAACTTCTACTTCAGGGTCGTTATTCTGATTGTAAACGGCTCGCACTACGATGGCTGTGGTTTGACCCGCAGGGCAATCCAGCCTGGTATTGTCGTTGGTTTCTTCAACAACCATGCCATCTTTATTTACTAACTTCCACGGAGCTATCACATCCACTTTAAGCTGAGCCGGGACAGCCGTTACATCGCCCCCGTCAAAAACACCAGGGATTAACAACGATGTGAACCGATCGTTAAGATCCTTAGTGAGATCTAAGTTTCTAAATTTGAGTAGAGTTCTTATAGTCACGGTTCAATCCTTATTAAAAACCCACTTGAACTGCAATGCTTCTAGTCTCACTATCGGTCTTGATCGAGAGCGGAAAATTTCCCAACGAAAACAGGAAGTTAGTCCCTATCAAAGGATCTCCTGATATCGGGCTGAAGGTATATGTCGCTATCAAGCCAATATTCGACAAAGGACCTACGGCTTCTAGCAAGTCTAAGTCGCAAAGATATTCGACACAAAAAGGCGATATCAATGTTTTACTAGTGATAGCTTTAGGACCGAAGCTTTGAAAAGGCAAAGTTGTTACGGTCGGGTCTGGGGTTAAAGCGACCGCCGGGTCACCGGGATCGTGGCCACCTTCACCAGTTACAAAATCCGTGATAGTAAACGCCCGTCCTAAGGAAAGCATAGTCGCAAAGCTAGTACGTGCAGTATCTGTGATCGTCGCTATGATCGCTTGAGCCATATTCCACCCTTTTTTCTACATTCAATAGAGACCTTAACCGCCTTCTTGAAATACCCGTCTCCCCAAAGGGCGTTTAGATGTCATAGGTCTGATGACCTTCACCAATTCATTCTTCTTATTTTCAAGCATCCCGAAAACACGAATAGGGATCAAGAGTCGATTAGCGATATACTCAGCGTCAGTTATGGCTTCTTCTAAGGATTGGTATACGTTGTCACGTTGGCGAGCTTCCAATCCGAGGTAATAGTACATCTTGATTCCCCTGAATATTTTTCATCTATTCTTATCTAACTGAAAAATAAGCAGGGAGTCGAAGCAAGATCATTTCCCTTAGGTATTCACACCTTCCAACCTAGCGCAGTTTACTTCTGGATCGGTGCCTGTATTTGTCGCTTTAGCCACTTCCAAAGCCAATAAAGCACCGGAGCCTATGCCCGAAGACGGAGGGGTGACTGAAAAGGAGATCACGTCAGATACAGCACCCGCAGCAAATGTAGTAGTCCCGATTATAGCTGTATTGGTAATATCGTTTACTTGGAGATTCGTGATATCCGTATCGCTGGAATCCAAATGAACATAACAAATTACCGAAGTTAAAGTTCCATCAGCCGTGTAATCCCATGGTAAATAACCTACGACATCAAAAGACGGATCAATAGCAGTGATCGTGAGTGGGTCTGTGGCGAAAGTCATGCTGACTTTTTTACCGTGCTTATGCAACGTGGTTGTAGAACCGTCCGTAAGCTCTTCCGCTTCGGCTGCCGTGATATCAGTACCAGCATCCGCTGTCACGGCTTGGGTAAAAGTGGTCGCCGCATGATTATGTAACGTGGTTGTAGAACCGTCTGTAAGCAGTTCCGCTTCGGCTGCCGTGATATCAGTACCAGCATCCGCTGCTACGGCTTGGGTAAAAGTGGTCGCCGCATGATTATGTAACGTGATTG
>Ga0307379_10007381_pt1 | contig 14959 bp, 13 predicted proteins | sample UN2MG_FD_202237 | JGI IMG/M metagenome (GOLD analysis project Ga0307379, IMG submission 202237) | Soil microbial communities from Risofladan, Vaasa, Finland - UN-2 | ecosystem: Environmental > Terrestrial > Soil > Coastal area > Acid sulfate soil | place: Finland: Risofladan, Vaasa | collected... | reverse complement strand
TAATGTTGCAGCAGTTATATTGAATTGTACATTTATATTAGCAAATTCTTCAGCACCATACTTATACATTTTCACTAATGCTGCTCAAGTAGTATCAACAAGAGGTAATACTTATAAAGGAGGTGGAGCATTTAATCCTAATATAACGCAAGCAATAGTAACAACAGAGGATTCACAAGGTAATATATTTTTATAATGGAGAACGTAACTAAAATAGACATTATAGGACAAGAGATAGCTTGCTATAATGAAGAGACAGATGAAAGAGTAATATATCCTTTAGTAGGAGTAGATACTTTTATGAATGAGTTTTCAGATACACAAGAGTTACTAACAGTTAACGTAACTGATCCTAAAGCAAGAATAGTAAAATTCTATGAAATCACTGAGTCAATCCCTGAACGTTTTGAAATCATTGATTATACAGATATGACTGCTGGACAGAAAGTTATATTTGATGAGTTTGTAAATCATATAAAAGCATTATAACATGTCAGTAACAGCAGTAATAGGAAATCCTGCAGCAGGAGTAAATTATACATTTACAACAGACACTAGTGCCGATTGGGCAGCAGTAGCTAACAGTACATATTTCTATGATCTAGCAGATAAGCTTGTACACTTTAAGAATGCAAGTGGAGATATTTTAGAAGTATTCTCAGCTAGTGGAAGCATACAAGATTTAGCTGATGTAATTGGAGTTGATGCAAATACGGGATTTGCAGATGTAATAGTCAATACTGAACTAAACCCAGATGGTATCTGGAAAATGGAGTCTGATAATGTCATTCCAGCAAATAGAACTGCTATTGCTTGGGCTGATGGTGGTGCTCAGACTGATGATGTTTTTATTGGTCAATTAGACCCATTAAATAGAATAGGAGGGCAAAGTTCATGGCTACCTGGAGGGATTTTTCAATACCACTTTATCAATGCAAATGACTTTTACGTGATGCAACTATCGTCTGCAGGATTTGCCGTTACAGGAACTGGTAACGTAGCTGGTGGCTTTTTTTATATAGGAAATGAACTTACACTCCAAATACAAGGTACAGTAGGTCGTCTTTCTTTACCCTCGCCAACTTTAACTATTGATAGGACTCAAACATTTCAAGACAAAAATGGAGTGATTGCTCTTACAAGTGATATTCCTACCCCTACATTAACAAATATAAGTGCTACAGATACTTTCACTACGGCTGGAGAAACTCTTAACTGTACTTCAGGTACATTTACTGTTAATCTTCCAACTGCGGCAGGTATTCAAGGAACAACATTCACACTTGTTAATAGTGGGGTAGGAGTAATAACATTAGATGCAAGCACAACAGAAACAATCAACGGTTCTTTAACTATTGATTTAGCACAATATATAAGTAGAACAGTACAATCAGATGGTACTAATTGGATAATAATATAAAAAATAAAATAGACATGGCAATAAAAATAGAATATAGCACAAGATTTGGAGATGACTATGCAGAAGCATATGTTCGTATACTTTCAATAAAGATAAACTACGTAGTAAATCACGCAGACGTTGAGATTGGAATCTACAGAAGTGAATCAGATAGGACATTAGGTATGGAGCCTGTGTCAGTAGAATCTAGAAGAATCAGTGGAGATAATTTTACTGAATTTTTCAAGGAACTTTCATTAGATAAAATTGATACAACAATAAACCCAGTAGCTGATATCTACAACCTCCTAACTAAAGAAGAAGATGGAAAGTACGAAGGTGGTGAGAAGCTATATGATGAAAAAGAAATTGGAGACGGTGGACGAAAAGAAGTTGGAAAGGAAGAAATAATTGCAGATGAAAAAGCAGCAGCAGAAAAGAACTACGAAAAGCAAGCAGCTAATTAATTAGTATATATATAAATAAATAAGACATGAGTTATACACCACCCTCAGAAAATAAAATATCAATTAACAACAGCCTACTTACTGGTACTGGTCTATTAGCAGGGGCTACATATACAGGTACTTCTGAAGATGTATCAAAATATGGTCGTGTAGGTATTTCTATCTATACAGCATTCGGAAATCCTACTGATGGTACTCTATGGATAGAGGTTTCAAGAGATAATGTTAACTGGTCTACTATACCAAGAACTTTCTCCGATACTTCAACAGCTCAACCACATATGTGGAATATCGTTGAGAAGTATTTTAGAATAAGATACGTTAATGGTACAACACCAACAGGTACTGACTTTTCTATACAAACACAATATGCAGTTAACTCTGAAATTCTTTTAGGACATCAATTAGATGAATTTCCATTACCAGAACACGAAGCTGTTAATGTAAGGTCATTTACACCCTCTGTATTTGATTTCTCTGATGCTGGACTAGCAGCTGCCGCAACATATACGTCACAGACATTTGATACTTTAATTAATGGTTATGGTGTTGCTGTATCTATAAAAAGTGTTACTGACGGAACTCATTTTTATGATGAATCTAATGACGGTATAAATTGGGCTGAAATGGAATCCGAATCTATTGTTGGTGGAGTTGAATATGCTGAAATACATACATGCTCTTCCAGATACTTTAGAGTAAGATTCTTAAATAATGGAGTTATTAATGCAGGAGGAACTACTAACTTTTACCATGCTGTTTCTCAGAGAGCAAACCTTCCTAATAAAGAACAGTCTGCTACAAGAATTTCAGATAAGAACTCATTCATTGGAGTAACTGTTTCAGCAACTCCTGGAACAACAATACAAGGTGAAAGTGAAACTGTTGAGGGTTATACATCAATATCTGTTTCTGTGTCATCTACATCAGGTGATTCATTAAATGGTACTTTATGGTTTCAAGTAAGTAGAGATGGTATTCTTTGGAATAGTATTCCAAGAGATATTAGAGGTTCTGATAAGTCAATACCATTCTTAATTGCTATAACTAGAAAATATTTCAAGGTGAAATATGTGAATGGATTTGATTCTGGTGGTAATACAATAGCAACTACAACTACAACTAATTTCCAATTACAAACAATATATGCAAGAGGAAGGTCTTTAGATTTAACATTACCAATGGGTGGAACCATTCAAGATAAAGATTCTGGTATTTTATCAAAGACTGTTTTAACGGGTAGATTAGATTCTGGTAACTATAAGAATGTAACAGTAGATACTAATGGTCATTTAGAAGTAAATGTTACAAACCCTAATACCTCTTATGATGAAATTTCAATAGCAGAGCTAACTCCAATAAATCAAATAAGTTTTCCATACAATATCAACGCAGATTGTGTATCCACAATACTTGGAGGAACTGGAACAGTAACACAAGCGGATAATATGGCTTTAGTTTCCACAGGTGCAGGGGGGACAGCAATAGAGTCTGCAGCAATAGAGTCTAAAAATAATACTCCTTTCAGGGCGGGACAAGGAGCACTAGCAAGGTTTTCAGCATTATTTACAGACAATGCACCTAATGGAGCAACTAGTGTTCAAGGAATAGGTGTAGGAGATGCACTTGATGGATATGGTTTTGCATTGATAGGTTCTGTAATGAATGTATCATATAGAACAAATGGAGCAGTTGTTACACCCCCAGCTAATCAGACTAACATAGCTCAAACCCTATGGAATAATGATGTGATGGATGGTTCAAAAGGCGTAAATAACCCATCAGGAATGTTATTAGACCCTACAATGGGTAATGTATATCAAATAAGTTATGGAAGTGGTTTTGGATGTATTAACTTTTCCATTGAATCTCAAGAAACAGGAAGAATGATATTAGTTCATATATTGCTCCTTGCTAATGTGAGAACAGTACCATCGTCATACAACCCAAGCTTTTCACTAAGAGCAGAAGTATTCAAAGTTGGAACTGCTGACGCTGCTGATTATCAGATGAAAGTCTCTGATATGAGTTCATTTGTAGAAGGTAGAAGTGAAGTAACAGGACCTGTAAATGGGTTTTCTCATATAGGAACTACTAATGGTTTAGCTGTTGTTCCATTACTTACCCTATACAATAAGACTACTTTTGCAACAAAAACAAATAAAGTATCTTCTTTACTGAAAAGTATTAGTATTGCAAATGGTTCAGGTGAAGCTGCTGTTATTAAAATAATAGAAAATGGCACCTTAACAGGAGCAGCAGCTCCAGTAGACATATCAACTGCTACATCTGTTATGGCTACTGATATAGTTGCTACAGCAATAACTGGTGGTAGAGTGATTTGGACGGGTTCAGCATCAAAAGATGGTGGAATATCGGTTAGTTTAAGCGATTTAAATTTAGTAATGCTGCCTGGTAGTTATTACACTATTACCACAGCATGTGTTCTTGCTACAGCAGCTAGACCTATAGCAGCAAGTGTAGTATGGCAAGAAGATTTTTAAGTAAATAAGTTATAAAGATTTAAAGAAAGAAGGAGATGGAATTTATTACGATATTAGAGATGATAAAAGATTACGATGTATTCACAATAGGGATAGGTATATTCGTATATAAGCAACTTGATAAAAAATTATCTACAGTAGATAAGTCAGTAAATTGCAGACCTCCTGGGACAATGACATTAAGTCAAGAAGTATCAGAGATACATAGGAAAGTTGACATTCAATCTAATGAAGTATCACATATTAAAAAAGAGATTGATTTATACAGAAAAGTAGATGAAAAACTTTTTTCTGAAATAACATCTGACATAAAGGTATTACACAAGAGAATAACAGCAAAGAAATAAACTATGGATTTTCTAAAAGATGATATCGGAAACGATTCTTTAATGAGGAAGGTTGTATGGATGTTATCCATAGCAACTGTAATTTGGATGGCAATAGAGTTACTAGCCAACGTTATATTGTCTGTAATGGGTATAGCCTATCAAATACACACTAGCTATATTTTAACTATGGTCACTATTGTACTTGGTGGAAAAGTTAGCCAGAAGGCAGTAGAGATGTTCCAAAAGCAGAAGATTGACAAATAGAATTTGTATATTTACAATATGTTTGAGATTTGGAAAAAATATAATACTCTTATTTTATTAGCAATCATTACTATTGGAGCACTCTTTTACATTAAAAGTTGTACTCAACATAATGCAGATCAAGAACGTATTACTGCTCTTCTAGAATATAAACATATTGTAAAACAATACAAGACTAAGGATGGTAAAGTTGTTAATTACAATAATTCGATAACAGTAACTCCTGAAGATTTGAAGATTGTTCAGGACACACTGCTATCGTATATCGAAAATTTAAAACTTAAAATCAAAGATGTACATTCTAGTACAATAATCACGGAAAGGTTACGTATAGATACTCTTGAGATACCTGTATATTTAACTGACTGTAAGTTTGATACTACTGTACAAGTTAATGATCCTAATTATAATATGAATATTAATCTTACTAATAAAGGATTAACGTTTAATACTTTAGAATTTCCTAATCGTTTAGGAATTACTCATGTAGATAAACGTGAAAAGTGGTGGAAAGGTAAAGAATCAATAGTAACTATAACAAACAGCAATCCTTATATGATTGTCGATGGTATTACTTCATACACAATTAAGAAGAATGAAAAATGGTATCAAAAATGGTGGGTACACACAATAGGTGGAGGAATAATAGGAGGATGGGTTACACTAAGGCTATTAAATAATTAAAACATTATATGGAAATTACTAGGAAACGTTTATACTATGATATTGAAACAAGTTTTTGCAAAGGTCATTTTTGGCGACCTGGATATAATCAAAATATCTTACCTCATCAAATATTAGAGTACGCAAAAATTATATCAATTCATTGGAAATGGGAAGGTGAAAAAGAAGTTCATAATGTAAACTGGGGGTTAAATAAACAGTGCGATAAGAATCTAATAAAGACATTTATTAAAGAAATGGAGAAAGCTGATGAGATAATTTCTCACAACGGTAAACGTTTCGATACACCTTGGATTAGAACTCGTGCTTTATTTCATGGAATACCAATGTCTCATACTTATAATGAACTTGATACTTATAAACTATGTAAAAAATATTTAAATCTTCCTAGTAATTCATTGAAAGAAGTTTGTAAATATTTTAAACTACCTAGTAAATTAGATGCAGGTGGAATGGATACTTGGGTTAATGTAGTAATTCATAAACAAAAAGAAGCACTAGATCATTTATTATATTACGGAGATGGAGATATTATTTCTCTTGAAGCTGTTTTTAATAAAATTAAAATGTATGTTAAACCTAATCTACAATATGCTGTTTTACGTGGAGGTGATAAGTTTACTTGTCCTGAATGTGCTAGATTAGGAAGGTTAAAAAAGACTTATACAACTGCTGCTGGAACTATTCAACATTATATGTCGTGTAGAGACGAAGAATGTGTAACTTCATATAAAGTAAATAATAAAACTTATATGGATTATTTACAATTCAAGATGGTTAATAATCTGAATTAAATTTAATATATTTGTACAATGCTATCATTAAGAGACTTACATTCACAATTAGACGAAGCTTTGAATATTAATAATTCAGACTCAGTTTTTTCTTCATTATATTATACAGATTTAATTAATGAACAACGAGCTTTAGGGATTCGTAATGAATACAATAAGCTAAGAACAATGGATTCTGCTGTTCAACAAGAGATTTCTTGTTTAGCAATGGAATTAGTAGATCCTCATAATTGTTGTGTAACTGTACCAATAGGTTGTAAAATATTACGAACTGTTAAACAACTTCCTAACACAATAGAATTTCATCATTCAAAAGGACTTACTTCAGTAGGTCCAGTAATTATAACTGCTAAAAGGTTTACTATAATTGATTATAGTCGAGTACCTTATATAGGAGAAGGAAGAACAACTAAAAAAGCAATTTATGCATTTGAGTATGATAATTATATTTATATAATTAGTAAAGATTCTAATGTTAATTTAATAAAAGCTATTACGATACGTGGTATTTTTGAAGATCCTACTTCATTATCTGAATTTAATACTTGTGATGATAAAAGTAAATGTTGGACACCTAATGATCCGTATCCTTTAACTCAATGGATGTGGGTATATATAAAAGAACCAATCATTCAACAATTAATACGTAAGAAGCAGATTCCTATGGATGATAGTAATAATGCAAATGATGATGGTGTTGATACTGCTACTAATATTGCACCTCAACCTAATAAATAATGGAGAATAATTATTTAAAAAGAGGTAATGGTAAATCTATAGCTGACATTAAGAAATATAATTTCTTTAGTGACTATAGAAAAAAAGCTGAATTAAGTAAGCTTGACAATAAACAATATTCTAGTTTTACAAAAGAATTATTGGTTACTTATAGTGAAGCTATTGTAAAAGAAAATTTACAATTAAAATTAGGAAAGTTAGGAGTAATTAGGGTACAGTCTAAGAAGTTACATTTTTTCACTAAAGAAGGAAAACGTGCTAAGACATTACAAGTAGATTGGCAAAGTACTTGGAAATTTTGGGAAACTAAATATGAAGGTAAGACCAGAGATGAAATAAAGAGTATAAACGGTAAGAAAGTACTTTACTTTGAGAATGAACATACTAATGGTGAGTTTTATCGTCATTTATGGGATAATTTGACAAGTGCTATAAAATATAAAAGGTTTTATAAATTTAAAGCATCTCGTCAATACTCAAGGTTAATTGCAACAACTGTTAAAGACAAGAATAGAAAAGTATTTTACTATGGATAATTTAATAAATATGAGTATGTCAGAAGGAAAATCAAAAACAGTTACTGAAAGAACTGAAGAAGAGGATGGTAGTTCAGTAGAAACTAGAGTAGAAGAAGTAGAAGGTGGTTTTATTAAAACTGTTACTAAGCGTTATAAGGATGGTGACGATTGGGAATACGATGTTAAAAAATCAGTTAGTACGACCAATCCATTAGATAAAAAAACAATGGCTGAAAAGCTTGAAGAATCAACTAACTAAATAAATTATGAGTTACGTAGGAAATGTAGTATCGTATATAGCAATTATGGATAAGCAAATCTCTGAATGGGGATTTGAAATCGACGATGCTCAAGCAATTGAATGGTTAGCAGAATTTATGGCTCATACTAAAGTAGGAGTAGTCATGGAGAATAAGACCTGTTACATTCCTATTTGTGATGGAAGGGGTGATTTACCCTCAGACATGTATAAAGTCGTTCAGACAGCGTTTCTTGATGGTATAAATACATTAGAACAAGCTGAGTGTGGAGAAGGTACAATGACTCCTATGAGATGGTCTACTGATCACTTCCATGATAGGTATCACAGAGATGAAAGAGATTATACTACAGAGTCTGCACATACGTATACAATAGGTCAAGGATTTATTTTCACTTCTTTTAATAAAGGTTTTGTAGCAATGGCAATTGAAGCAATTCCTACTGACAAAGACGGAGCCCCTTTGATTCCAGGAGATCAGTCTTGGTTAGAAGCAGCTGCACATTATATTGCATATAAAGCAGGACGTAAAAGATGGCTACAGGATGCCTTAGCAGATAAGAAATTTCAAATATTAGAACGTGATAAGGACTGGTATTTTGCTCAAGCTGTAAATAGCGCCAAGATTCCAGGAAACGTTGATCAAGCAGAATCAGAAAAGAACTCTATTCTTAGAACTATTCCTGATGTTCAGGCACATGCTTCTTTCTTTGCTAACTTTCAGTTACCTGAAAAACGTAAGTTTAGAAATAGTGTTGGTAACACAACTACTGCACCAAGTAAAGTAACACAAAGTAATGATAATCTAGCTTAATATGAAAAGAGGAGTAAACGCATTTCACGGATTATCATCTGATACGGCATATGAGTCTGCTACTAAAGGGATTTATATCGAAGCATTAGATGTTAGAATTACTACTGATACTGGAGAATCTCAAGGAGCAGTCACTAATGTAAAAGGTAATTCTAAATATTTTGATTTACCAACTGCAGCAACTGAACCAGATTTAACTGTTGTAGGTGACATTGTAATCATTGGTGCGGCTTCAATAAGAAATAAGATAGTATTGTTCATGGCAGATGATAGTAATATTAATGGGTGGATATATACATTTACTTATGATGATGTTACAAATGCCATAATTGGAGGATTAAATTTAAAATTTAAATCTAATGAATTAAACTTTAGTAAGAAAAATCCAATTGAAGCATTAGGTAACTATGAATCAGATTGTATACAAAAAGTGTATTGGACTGATTACAATAATTTTTTTAGATCTGTAAACGTAGAAGATCCTAATCTATTAACTAGTGATGTAGGTGTAATTGATAATTTTCCTGATATAAAATATAATCAACCTTTATTACAAAGAGTTTTAGGTGCAGGTGTACTACTATGTGGAGTATATCAATATGCATATAGATTAATTACTTTTGATGGGAAAGAAACATTAATTTCTCCTCCAAGTAATTTAATACATACTGTTAAAGATTCAGAGTCTCTTGAGTCTAATAATTTTTACAATGGTAACCTATCCACTAGTATTTCATTTAAATCAAATGAGATTTTAATAGATACTTCTGATTATCAACTATTTAAAGAAATAGAATTAATTAGTATTTATCATAGTGCTATTGGCTCTGTTCCTGAAATTAACATAGTAGAAACTAAACAGATAGATGGTCAATCTGAAGTAATATTTTTACATACTGGAAATGAAAATACAATTATTCCAATAGAAATATCTGAATACACAACTAAGCAGTATCCTTTTAAAACACCTAAGACAATTACTACTAAAGATAATTCATTAGTTATTGCAAATATAAAAGGTAGTCAGTTTGATATTCAATCGTTAATTCCTGATACTGAATCATTTAGTGCACTTACTAAAAGGTATGATGAGAACGCTACACTAGAAGAGGTAGAAGGACAACCAGGTGTTCTTTTATCTGATATCGATGCAGCATTTAACGTTAATTATAATAAAGATGCACATTGGCAAGAGACTTGGCATACTGGTAAACAATATAAGTTTCAATTGGATGGATTACGATTAGGTGGACAAGGTCCAAACATATCATATAGTTTTCACTTAGAACCCTATGTAGTTGATACCGCTTCTGAAACTATTCAGATAAAGCAATTTAATGGATTTAGAACTGATCATGATTTAAATGATGGATATGGTATATATAAAAATACCTCATTTGATACACAAGCATCTCCTTTTATTTCTGGATTATTAAAAGGTTATAAAAGAGGAGAGACATATAGATTTGGAATTGTGTTCTACAATAAAAAAGGAGAATCTTCTTTTGTTGAATACATTGGTGACATTAAATTCCCTGATATTTCAGATGAGGATAGTGTAGTAAATGATTCAACTACTAATTATTTTCCATTAAGTAGAGAAAGAAATAGACTTAATGCTCCTCAAGAAATACTTACAGATGCATTTGCAATGGGTATCAAGTTTGATATTAATTTTGGTACATCTCCTGCATTACTGAACGGAATAGAAAGTTATCAAATAGTAAGATTAGAAAGAACTGAACGTGATAATAGAAGATTATGTTCTGGTATTATGAAAGTAGGAATGTTTTCTCCAATTTTAAATCACGCAGGGAAGGAAACGGGTGAAGTAGTAGATCTTAGTGCAAGTGGAAGTCAAAATGTAGTTCATTTATTTAATAATCATATATCTAAAACAGCTGGTAATGGGAGTGCTCCTGAATATGGAGCTAATGCAAACTTTGCATTATTAAATGATGATGTAGCAGCAGGAACAACAGGTCCTATACTTGGTTCATTTGTTACTTTTCATTCACCAGATGTATCTCATCAATTTGGATCTTCAATAAGTAAACAAATTAGTGAAGATTCATTATTATTAATAACTGGTAGGTATGGTCAATATTATTCTTCTTCACCAGGTTTTGCTGGTGATTATAGTTATTCAAATAATATAGAAGAGGATGAATATAGTCATCAAGTAGATTCCCAATATGCAAGTGGTACTGGTGGAGGTACTACCGCAGACTTAGGTATTGTTACAGACACGTATAAAAAAATGAGAACTACGGGCAGAGTAGATAAAACAACTCCAATCGCAAGTTATCTTAAATATGAAAGAGGAATTGAGTACATTAAAAAATGGAATGAGAATGCAGAAGTATCTTTTAATAATAATGGTTTTGAAGATGATCAAAACAATGCAGATCTTGGTAGGTCATTAGGTCCATATGCAGGATTTGATGAAACAGAAGCACCAAAGACTTACTATTTTAGAAACTTTAATGCGATAACTTTTAATAATACTGCAGGATTAAACTGGAATCAAAGTTCAACAGGTACAGCTATAGGTAATAGTTTTTCAAAAGGTGCTTCTGGGATAATAGGTACAATAGCGGCAGTTGATAATGATTATTATACGCAACTTCCTGTTTCTCCTTTAAGTCCACATAATAAGTTTCCTGCAAAAGATATAGGTGGACTCGTTACAAGTGCTCCTGGTGACATTCTTTCTCCAGCAGTTCTTGTTCCTACTACAGAAACAGAGAACTTACTAAGTACTCCTTGTATTGATGTGGTGATACCATTAATTGAACAATATGGAGGGTACTCAACAGAGGCACTTGAACAAAATAAATTTATAATTGCTTCACCTGTTATTGATAAAGTAAATACTAATCCTATTGTATATGGAGGAGATATTTTCTTAAATATGTGGTGTTTTCAAGAAAGTGTTGCTTCATTGGATAGACGATTTTTCAGTAATGATCGGAATCCTACTACTAACAATCGATTTATTAATAATGTTACATCTACAAATTCATTTGTAGTAGAGTCAAAAGTTAATACAGAATTATCATACGGAAGCACACCTAAAACATTTGTTGAATTTTCTACTCTTGGTGGTCCAACTGGAGTAACTCATTCACGTTGGAGACAGGAAACAGATAATGCATCTACGATATATGGAAAAACATCAACAGACGACAGACTAAATATGTACTTAAATGTATATAATACAGTATTTTCTACAGAGCAAGATGAATTAATATTTATTGTTAAGCCTCTTAACTCAGATTCAAATTGTTTAGTCAATGACACAAGAGCATATATATCTAATGTTAAAATAAATAGTGAGACTATAGATTCTTGGGTAAAGTTTGGAATTGCTAATTTCTATGATGTTTTAGATAACGGTCCAATTAATAGAATAATTAATCATAAGGATGAAGTTTACTTTTTTCAAGATAATGCTGTAGGTAAATATTCTATTAATCCTAGAGCAGTTACTTCCACAGATGATGGTATACCAACAGAACTTGGATCAGCTAAAGGATTTCAAGATCACGCTTATATTAGCACTAAATATGGAGCTATTCATCAATGGGCGGTAACTGATACTGAATCAGGTATTTATTTTTGGGATGGTATTCGTAATAAATTAATCAAAACATCTGGTGGAGCAGCAATGCCTATATCAGAAATGAAAGGTATGCACGGCTTCTTAAAGAACATGAAAGGTGATGTATCATTAAGAAAGGAAAATGAAGGAGACAATCCAATTTTAAATAAAGGTGTACATTTAACTAAGGATATGATTAACAATGAAGTCTTAATTACTTTCTTAGGTGTAGAACCAATTTATAGTTCTCCAAAAGTTACTAAATATACATTAGTATTTGATGAGGCAGTAGATGGGTTTTCTTCACTTTATAGTGCAGTACCACCATTATATATCGAGAATAATGATATACTAATATCTGTAAATCCTACTGACCAACAATCTGTTTATAAACATCATAGTGGAGAATGGGGCAATTTCTATGATACTGTTGAAGAGTCTAGTATTACAATGATATTAAATAGTGATGCAGATGCAAATAAGATATTAAGAACAGTTGAATTTAACTCAATTGTAAGAGATGATAATAAAGTTATTGATAGAACTAAAACAATCACTTCTTTTAAAGTAGAAACAGAATATCAGACTACAGGAAAGATACCTTTCTCTACAGGTAGAATTAAAAGAAAGTTTGATAAATGGAGGTTGAAAATACCTAGAGATCAAAATAATGGTACAGATCGTTTGAGAAGTACTCATTTTATATTAACTTTATATTTCGATAATACCGATAATAAGGAATTAATACTTAATAGAATAATACATTATTACGATATACAGCAGTTTTAAACATGGCTAAGAAGAAGAAACGTAGTGTTATTGAGAATACATCTGGACCTAGGGCAACTAGTAAGTCAGATGTAATTGACGATGAAGCTATGTTAGCTATGATGAAAGCTAGATTAGCATATGCTCAAATGCATGGCAACCCTGCTACACAACGTATGGTTGCACCTATAGATAATTACTATCAATTTCCAAATGGAGATATTGGTAGTCACTATATGAGTAGTATGGATAATTATGCAGTTCCTCAAATTCAAAATGAAAATGGAGAATTACAATTAGGTAATTATGGACCTCGTTCTAATGAAGCTATTAGATTTGATAATAATAAAGATGCAGAATATTTTGCAGCAGACAATTATAAAAAAGTATCTCCTGCTTTTCAACAAAAGAAATACGGAGGAACTTTAGCTCCAAACATTCCTACTTGGGATTATCCTTCTAACGGAACAAACATTTATAGAGATACTACTGAAGCTCCACCATTGTCAAATGGAGGAGATATATCAAAAATGGGATATAGAGATGATTCCCCATATCGTAATAGAGAATCAATAGACATTGAAACACCTACTGGTGTAATTGATATGTCTAAGACAGGAACACCATTAATGGCTAATGGTAGATACCTAGCTCCTTATTCAGGACAACACCAATTCAATAGTACTACAGTAAGAGAAATACCCTTAACGGATAACAATATGAAAAAGACAAAGAAAGGTAGAAAAGATCAATTTGTATATAATCAATATCAAAATGGTGACGGAGATGGATTGAAAACAAAAAAATCCCCAAAGGTAGTTCGTAGTAATGCTACAAGTGGGACAAACTTTCCACCTTTTACTCAAAAAGAGTATATGGACCCATATACTAAAAAAATGACACCTTATACTGATATGCCTCTAGGTCTTCAAAAGGTTATAAATTCTAATTATGATTATGAAAGATATTATAATGAAAATGGTGAAACAATGTTTATGAAATCACCTGGTTTGTATGGAAGTTTGACTGATATAACTAACTCTGATCTTATTGGTGAGGGTAATTCCTTATATAATCCTGTTACTCAAAAAATGGAATCGTGGAGAAATGCAGGAGATGGTATTACTGCAAAAACTGGATGGCCTAGTGCACTTACTCCAATGACCAAGGAAGTTTATAACGAATTACCAAAGGATAATGAAAATGCATACGGTGGAAACATATACCAGAACGGTAGTTTTTTAGAGTATGATCCAAATGCAACAAGTGGTTTATCTACTGTACCAGCTCAAAATATTAATACAGGAGTTAGTACTGATAATCAAGGACTTGCTTCAATGTCAGATTTTGGTGGAGGTGAAGAAGGATTTTCAGACCAACAAAACGCTGCATTCGGTGCAATAGGTAATGTAGGAAAAGCAATAGGTAAACCTGCAGAATTAAAGTATAGTAATGAGAATCAAGGTGTTGAAACAGGTATTGATGCAGCAAGAGCTGCTGTAGGAGAAGTAGTACCAATTGCTAAACTATTTACTGGTATTTCTGAAGCAGGTCCAGCAATGGCTGCAAAGATGGGTAGTGAAGCTAACGCTCAACGTAACTATCAAATATCTGAAAGATTATTTCAACCTCATACTTGGATAACTAAAGGTGCACCTGAAAGAGATAAATCAAATGATATAAAAACTACTGTTAGTCAAGATTTTAATACTGCTGAGTATGGTGGTAATATATATCAAAATGGTCAAGTAGACGGATTACAAAGAATGAGTAATTCTAAAAATCCATATACAAAACAAGTACCTAATCCAAATTAC
>Ga0307379_10007378_pt1 | contig 14964 bp, 9 predicted proteins | sample UN2MG_FD_202237 | JGI IMG/M metagenome (GOLD analysis project Ga0307379, IMG submission 202237) | Soil microbial communities from Risofladan, Vaasa, Finland - UN-2 | ecosystem: Environmental > Terrestrial > Soil > Coastal area > Acid sulfate soil | place: Finland: Risofladan, Vaasa | collected... | reverse complement strand
TACTAAGGGTGGGGCTGGAGGAACTTGTTGACAGCGTCATAGTAGACGCTACTATTTATAACCTGTGTGGCCCCCATTTGGGCGCTTTTCCTGGCCCTCTTTTGGGCGCTTTTCGCCAACTACAGAAGAAAGTGCAGTGTTACTTTTCCACAGCATCCGTTTGTGGTAGTTTTGCTCGCCACTCTGCGGCTTTTTTCGGTTGAAAACGAGGGAGTCCGAAAAAATCCCTAGGTTTGAGGAAGAAATAACCTTGACTTGAATTGGCGGATCGGTTTAAATCGCAAGCGTAGCTAAGTATGACATAACATCGATTAGGAGAATCAATATGAAGCGAGTCCTTTGTACTGTCTGTATGGTTTCGTCGTTTGTGCTACAAAGCAACCTTTTGTGGGGACAAGGCTCCGATGTCGGAGATTCCACCGCAAGCTCGATCCGCCCCCTCGGAGATGGGACAGTCCGACTGAACTCGGAACTCGTTCGCGAACTCCGGCTGAGGTCTTTGGGACCAACTCTCAAACCGGGCCGAGTTGCCGACATCGCCGTGGATCCGCGAAATCGTAGCCTCTGGTACCTTGCCAGCGCCTCCGGCGGCCTCTGGAAGACCACGAATCGCGGTAACAACTGGGAGCCAATTTTCGACGAGGGCGGTTCCTATTCTCTGGGCTGCGTGACAATCGACACGCGTAATTCTGATGTTATCTGGCTGGGAACCGGAGAGAACTCCTCCAATCGAAGTGTCGGTTACGGCGACGGGGTCTACAAGAGCACCAACGGCGGACAGTCATGGAAGCGCATGGGGTTGAGCGATTCACAGCATATTGGCAGGATTCTTGTTGATCCGCGCGACTCAGACGTGGTATTCGTCGCGGCGGAAGGCCCGCTCTGGTCCGGCGGAGGAGATCGCGGACTGTTCAAGACTACCGATGGCGGCCGGACATGGAAAGCCGTACTCGAGATCAGCACCAACACCGGCGTCACCGACATCGCCTTCGATCCGCGCAACCCCGATGTGCTCTATGCCGCTTCCTACCAACGCCGCCGTCATGTCGGTCTGTTGATCGGGGGAGGACCGGAGTCGGCAATATACAAGACCACTGATGGCGGCCGGACATGGAAGAAGTTAAGCAACGGCCTGCCCGCGGTCGATATCGGGCGCATCGCCCTGGCTGTGTCGCCTCAGAATCCGGACGTAGTGTACGCTTTGGTGTATGCCGCCGGCGACGAGAGCGGTTTCTTCCGCTCGGCCGACCGGGGTGAGACATGGACGCGGCAGAGCAACTACAAGGTAGTTGACCCGCAGTACTATGGAGAAATCTATGCAGATCCGCATCAGTTTGATCGAATCTACGCCGTCGACATGATAACTAATGTCACTGAGGACGGGGGCAGGCATTTTCAGCGTGTCCCGTGGCGGATGCACGTGGACCATCATGCGATGGTCTTTGACCCCACGGACCGGAACCACCTTCTCGTGGGAAACGACGGCGGGCTTTACGAATCTTACGACGACGGGCACACCTGGCGTCACTTTACTAATCTTCCGACAGCGCAGTTCTATCGCGTGGCCACCGACAACGCTTTACCCTTCTACAACGTGTACGGCGGCACGCAGGATAACGGCTCCATGGGCGGACCATCGCGCACGATCAATCGCGTGGGCATACGAGCCAGCGAATGGATTCAGACCGGAGGCGGCGATGGTTTCCAATCACGCATCGATCCGGAAAACACGGATATCGTGTACGGCCTATCCCAGAACGGCGACGTGTTTCGACTCGACAAACGCACCGGAGCCAGGACTGGTATCAGGCCCGCTCAAGAGCCCAATGGTCCGGCTATGCGGTGGCATTGGGACACGCCGCTGCTCATTAGTCCGCACTCGCCCAAGCGCCTGTATCTGGCGGGCAATCGCCTGTACCGCAGCGATGATCGAGGCGATAACTGGCAACCGGTCAGTGGCGACCTGACGCGCCATCTCGATTCTGAAAAACAGCGCCTCATGGGCCAGGAATGGGGCGCCGACGCCGTCCAGAAGAATCGCTTTACCACGGCGCTTAGTGTCAGCTCTGCATTGGATGAATCACCGCTCGAAGAGGGTCTGCTCTACATCGGCACGGATGACGGGTTGTTGCAAGTGTCCGAAGACAGCGGAGAGAAATGGCGCCGGATAGGTAGATTCCCAGGCATACCACGCCGCGCTTACGTTTCCGACGTCTGCGCATCTCAGCACGACGTCGATATGCTCTACGTGGCTTTCAACAACTATCAACGAGGCGATTTCAAGCCGTACTTGTTAAAGAGCAATGATCGCGGCAGGATCTGGACATCAATCGCCGGTAATCTTCCGGGTCAGCATGTGGTTTGGTCGGTGGTTGAGGACCACGTGAATCCCAAACTGCTCTTCGTGGGCACAGAGTTCGGACTCTTCTTCACAGTCGACGGTGGCCGACACTGGGTCCGACTCAGCGGAGGAGCGCCCACAATCCCGTTCCGCGACCTGGCCCTGCAGCGTCGCGAGAACGATCTGGTCGCCGCCACGTTCGGACGCGGATTTTATGTCCTCGACGATTACACACCGCTGCGTCACATCAAGCCCCAGACTTTAGCGCAGCAGGGCTCGTTGTTTCCGCCTCGTGATGCGCGAGTCTACGACGAACTCGGCTATGTCGTGGCCGCGTTCGGCAATTCCACTACGCCAAATCCGCCGTTCGGCGCAATGCTTCACTACTATTTGCGCGAGGAAGTCGCAGGGAACGACAGCGACAAAATCGTACTCGCCATCACGGACGTCAAAGGTGCACTGGTACGCCAAATGACAGGCCCGGCCACAGTGGGCCTACATCGTGTGGTTTGGGATATGCGGCGCTCACCCCAGCCGCAGGAACAAGAAAGCAGGCAAGGTCGCCGTAGAAGCCGACTGGGACCGCTGGTTGAACCAGGCAAGTACACGATCAGCTTGCTCAAGGTCGTCAATAGCCAAGAGACTATTCTTGGCAAATCCCACACGATTCAGGTTAAGCCGCTATGAACAATTTCGTCGAAAGATCAAAAACCACGAATAGTCGCATAATCTGTGTGGCGATAACCGTGCTTCTGCCTTCGCTTGCCACGAACCATGCAGTCCGGGCCCAAAGAAACAGCACGGCAACCTCAGCGGCCGAGCGCCAGGTGGCCTGGCAGTAACACATCGACCTTGAGCGTACGTCACCATATAAGCAACTCAGATGGCGAGCCCTGGGGCTGACGCGTCAAGGTGGGCGCGTATTTCTCGATCGTTGGGGAGGAGGCGACGGGTTTGTCACTTTGCCAGATCCAACCGACCACCAGTACATCTACTACGAGCACCAGCACGGTGACATATACCGCAAGAAGCTGGGTGGCTCGGTTCTCACTGATGCCGCCGATGATAGCCGAATCAGGCCAAAAGTCACTGCCGGTTCGCAGCCCTACCGCTTCGGCTGGTACACACCCTTTATCATCTCCCATCACGATCCCTTTACCCTCTACGTCGGGGGCAACAGGCTACTCAAATCGATGAACCGAGGAGAAGCCTGAGCCGAAATCAGTCCAGAGTTTGCCGCCGATCCCCGAGAAGGAAACCGTGGCAAAGCACCGCTGGGCGTCATCAGCAGTCTGTCAGAATCACGCCTCAAACCGGGACTCATCTATGTCGGACTGGACAATGGCCAGATACACGTAACGCTGGACGAGGGCCATACCTGGAGTCGACTCGACGCCGGGCTGCCCGATAAGTGGGTCAGCAGAGTCACGGCGTCGCGACACGAGTTGGGCACTGTTTATGTCTCCTTAACCGGCTATCGCGAGGACGACTTCGAGAAGTACATCTACATGTCGACTGACTACGGCCAGAATTGGTCGCCAATCACGGGGAACCTTCCCTCGGAATCAATCAACGTAGTCAAAGAAGAACCCCGAGACAAGAACATCCTCTACATCGGAACAGATCTCGGAGTATATGCCTCTCTCAACAGGGGAGCTAGCCGGCATTCGCTGTGCAATAACCTGCCCACCACCCCCGTACATGATATGTCAGTACATCCACGGGATAATGAACTCGTCATCGGCACGCACGGTCGCAGTGTATTTGTTCTGGATATAGACGACATTCCCGTAAATAAACGTGGCGAGGGATCATGATTCCGAGGGATGAGGGGAGCTGCGATTGTCATTAATGGGACCACCACAAAACAGATAATTTCCATTGCACGTGTCCTAAGAAATGGGCAGGCATTCGTGACATTTCACCCGGTCATTGAATACACTAAGAGTTTTTGTGTCGCGTAGCCGACACAAATGCTCTAACTACTCATGACTCCTGCTATTTGTCACTCAATTCCAGAATTAACTCGTTGATGCGATCCAATGCTGACATCAGGTAATCATGCGGCAATCCAAAGCTGATTCGAATAAAATTGTCCAAGCCAAAATGATCACCCGGAACGATTAAAACACTTTTGTCCGTCCGTAAACGGTCTGTGAAATAAGTCGAATTCACGTTCAGAGAATATCGAATGAAAGCGATGGCTGCAGCATCTGGCGGGTTCAGTGTAAATGTATTCTTGTGACTATCCATCCACTTTTTCAAGACCGGATAACCTTTTCTTATATATTCCCGCGTGCGGTTTATCAGTTTTGGTCGTACTTCAGGTGAAAGAGCAATTGCTGCTAATTGGTTGGACAACATTGTTGCGCTGATTGTCACATATTCATGTCGCGCCCATATCTCATCAACCGTATCAGGAGGACCGACAACCCAGCCTAACCGTAAGCCAGGAAGACCATAAGCCTTGCTCATACTTCCTATCGCTAATACCTTGTCATATCGACCGAAAAAAGATGGATTTTCTTCATCTGAAATTCGATCAGCTCCGCGATACACCTCATCTGACAGAATCCAGGCTCCTACTCGCTCAGCACAAGCGATGATAGCATCCATTTCAGACTCAGTCAAAATACGTCCTGTGGGGTTGTTGGGATTGCAAACGGCAATCAATTTCGTCTTGGAGTTGACAACAGACTCGAGTTGAGCAATGTCCGGAGCCCATCCGTTTTCCTCCTTAAGATAATATGGCTGAATTTCGAATCCATGATTCTTTGCAATACCCCAAATCTGCATGTAATTAGGTAACATGATGGCGATTCCATCTCCCTCAGACAAGAGTGTGCGAGTTGAGATATAGTTCGCTTCAATAGCTCCAACCGTAACCAGTACGTTTTCGGGTTTTGCGCCATCATATAGATTTGCAATATGATTACGCAGTTCAGGAATGCCATTGACATGCGGATAGTTGATTGGAGTTGACAATAGATGATCAACTAATTCGGATTTGTTATCCAGCAAGTCTCCCAAGAGAACCGGATGAACACCACTTTCAGAAAGATTGTATTCGACATCCTGCTCAAACTTGGACATCATACGTTCCATTATAAATGGTTGAAAACTTACCATTTTTTAGCTCCTATTCTTCCGCTTTTAAGTCTTTCAGCATTTTGATGGCTGCGTCACACCAAAGTACTGGCGTTTGGAGTAGCCCTTGGCAGAGTTTGATCCTGGGCCAAAAAGCTTCACAAGAAATCCCATTATTGCACCTTTTTTCTTTCACCTTTTCACGATGACGAAAGTTGCATCAAAGATACTTAGATTAGAGATATAATACCAAACTTCTTTATTTTCTACATCAATTAAACTGGAAATTCTTGAAGTAAACTCTCAGATCAGTTTACCGCAGGATTTTCTATTTGACAGCTTTGAGAAGTAGTCCAGAAGATCGTCGGACGTTCTTGTTCTATCTGTTCCGAATTACTTTCAGGATTCGGACGATACAAGCGAATTCAAATCCTCAAAGAGAAGACTATGTTTCCAAAAATGGATAGAATTTGGATACTTCTTATCTGGTCGAGTATGTAGCCGGTAAGAAGCCAAGATGGCGAGACTAAGTCGAAAACCTCGAAGATGAAAATTGTGCGCAAACTCATGAATCAGGATATTCTCTTTCGAGTACGGATCCCCACAGAGCTTACTCGTACGAGCAAGTCTTAAGCCATGCGACTGAAGCCGTTATGTTGGAATGCCGCTCCAAGCTCTCACCACCCGTTGACTCCTGACTTGCAGATGCGCCTCGCTTATTCCGAACAGCCTTCTAATATCAAACTTAGTTAATTAGAACCGATTAAGCATTGTTGTCATTCTCGCGAAAGCGGGAATCTAGTATTTTCGTTGTTTATCCTGACAATTGTGGTATCGGTTCTTATTTACTGAAATTATTATAAAACGCCTCGGTACCACCGACCACCGGCATGGTGAGAGTCGTTGCATCCAGATCTATGGTCAATTCGGTACCCGGGATCGGCCAAAGCGTGAAATCTCTGTCGCTCGAGAAGATCATCAGGCCAATCTGTTGCCCCTTCGGAACGACCTGATCGTCGGGCTGCAGATCGAAGGTTATCTCGTAGAATCGTCCCGGTACGAGTGGTTCACTTTCCGTGAAAGAACGGTAGTTTTGCGGATCTGCCCAACCGCGCGTGATAATGTTGTCGGTGATCTTTGATTTCCTGCCCTCGATCCAAGGTAAAGAGACCAGCCAGATCGACAAATTGGCTGCAGGCTTGCTGCTGGAGATTCTAATTGTCACGCTGGGAGTGCCTGACAAGTGGACCGGTTCGGTCAACCTTGGCGTGAGATAGATCAAACGATGGTTTGTCCATTCCGCCTGCGCCAGCGCTGCCCCGCTAAAGGAGAAATTGTCGACCACTGTTTCTGTGCCTTGCTTTAGCGGCTTCGTGGTAACCAGTTGGCCTTGCTCCGGCGCACCTGCAACTAGATGGAATACAACTGGCGCAGCCGCTGGATTTGGGTAGTCTTCGTAAGAAGTCGGCTTGGTTCTCTCGGCGTTCTCCCGAACGATCCATGCTCGCGGCCCATTTTCGACACCGTTCTCGACACCGTGGAGATAACGAGCGAACCACTGATTCATCATCTTCTTCGGTGGTCCGCCACCATGACCTCCCTGATGGTAGTATATGTGCGTGGTCACGCCCTTGGCTTTTAGCGCCTGATAAATTCGGTTGCTGTGCTCGGGAACCACGTTCCAATCATTGAACGCATGCGCCATTAGTACGGCGGCTTTCAAGGGGGCAAGGTCGTGTAGGTAATCGCGCTTCGCCCAAAAAGCGTTGTAGTCTCCAGTTATGCGGTCGAATCCCTGGGCCATTTCCTCGTCCCGGACATGGTCGTCACAGTAATCGCAGCGCTGGGGATTGCTATGGACATAGTCGTACATGTAGTCGATGTCCTCACCCAGGAAGCCAAACGGATGTCGAATCAGTCCGTTAGATCGGTAGTAGTGATAGATGGACGTGTTTGGCGCGATGGGGATGATCACCTCGAGACCGTCGACTCCTGTTGTCGCGGCGGCCAGTGCCAGAGTCCCGGGATGCGACGTGCCCGTCATGCCCACCTTTCCTGTGGACCAATATGCGACAACAGGCTCGTCACCATCGGGTGAGGTGTATCCGGAAGCACGACCATTGAGCCAGTCGATGACGGCTTTGGGGGCAAGCGACTCGTTGTCATCACCAATGGTTGGGCAACCTTGCGAAAGCCCTGTTCCCGGTGACGACGAGTGAACGACAATGTAGCCGTGGGGCACCCAATCGTCCACGTGAGTTTTAGAGATGATCGGGCGTGTCCCTTTGCGTTCGATTGGGGGAACACGCTTGCGTTTTGGGGGCTTGGCTCCCAGTTCGTGCCGGACATCCCAGAAGAACTCCCGTCCTTCAGCGCCCGTGCCACCAAAGTACGGACTTGAAATGTATATCACTGGGAGCTTGAGCCCCAGGCTATCGGTCTGCCGCGGCCGCGTAACGTCCACATGCATGCGATCCGGCTTGCCGTCTCCGTCGCTATCGAACTCAGTTTCGACCCAGAGGTCGTGACGGATCCAAAGGTCAGGATCTTTGAATTCAGGAACAACTTGCGTTTCGCCGTCGACGACGATGGGAATTGTCAGTTCGCCAGGGTGCGATTCTGCACCATTGCAGGCTGTTGATAGCACCAGAGCGACGAGGAAGAAATGTACAGATTGGCGGTACCTAGCATTATCGAGCATCTGGATAACTCCTATATTGAATCATTACTGTCTTTCGTTCTTGCGATGATCTGCCCCCTTTTCTTTGTCAAGCGTCTGTGAGGCGATTCTACCATCCCGTACTCCATTGAGCACTGGCATCTGCGGCCTGACAAAACCGGCCTGGCCAAATAGTTCAGCCATACCTGCCGGTGTAATATAGCCCAGGCTGCTGTGCGACCGGTAGTGATTATAATCCATCCGCCAGCGCTCCACAACGTATTTTATCTCATCGATAAGCGGGAAATTCTCGGAAGGCATAAATCAACTTCGTAGTTCAGATCATCTCAGGATTTTCTGTAGGACGGCTCTTATCTGAACAGCCCTTCGACTTCACGATGCATTATAATGGACATCGTGAATCTGTTTATGTCATGGTGAATATCACTCACTAATTGACGACGTTCATTTAAGACGATGACGTCCGATATTTTTTGTGTAAATTGCAGTATCCCAACAAAAAAGAACATTTTTTAGGACTCTCTTCTGGTAAAATCGGTATTTGTGGTGTCAAAATGGTATCATAATGTCACCATATCAACTGTGGTGTTTTTCATCTCCTGAAAAAGGTGAATTTGCGTGTGTCATGTCACTCTTCTACAGCTTCTGTTTGTGGTAGTTTTGCCCTCCACTCTTCGGCCTTTTCCGACTTGCTTAGAATTCTCTGTAGCCCATAATCATTAGAGGTGGTAAAGAACATCCAGTCACTTAAGCATGTCACCTTATTTAGAATATACTTGTTTGCTTCTATGAGCTTTTTGAAACGGATGTGGTTGCGCAAGGGATCCCAGTCCGGGTCAAGTCGATGGTGAGGGGGGCGGGCCCGAGCATCACAGTCGCTGAGATTGGCATCGGATACCGAAGCAATTGATTGCGAACTCAAGGAGATAGATTGAGGCGCGATATATGTATTAAGAAGTTGTTAACAGAGGCAGAACTTACATCTGCGGTTTTAGCCCAACTTCCGCAGTTAGACCCATAAATCTTTGTTTTTGGCGCAGAATCACGTAAAGTCTTCACTACATTCCTTTCAGTTTCCTGTCGATTAGCGGTAGATTTGACGGTAGCGTCAGGCCGAGATAGTGTAGTAATATGGCCTGATGATCCGTCGGGCGGCTCACGCAGCGTCGGCGGATTTCTCGGCCTGTTTTCGTCGGCAAGACTACATCGACCGCTTTGATCCGCGAGATTTCCTCAAGCACCCGTCTGGGCTCATCGCCCAGTCCACCCAGGCTGCACATCTGGCCGAGTGTTTTCCATAAAACGTAGGCCAAAAAGCACACCAGTATATGGGCCTCGACACGTTCGGCCTTCTGATGCCAGATCGGACGAATCTTCAAATCACTCTTATGGATTCGAAAGGCTGCTTCGGCTTCGGTCAGTTGAATATATGCCTTCCAAAGTTCCCGGGCGTCCCAATCATTGACATTACTCCTCAACAAATAGCAGCCTTCGCTAAGATATGCCCAGTTGCGCCAGGCTTGTGTCTTGCTCCACACAAGTTTGGCCCGGCCGTCGGCGCCGACAATCACATCCGTTTGAAACAATCCGGCTGACCTGCTGTTTCTGCCAAGGAGTTTGCCGAGACGCTTGGCAATTGTCACCGGTTTGTACTTGCGTTTGCGACAACTTTTTTCGATCTTCCTGAGCCCGTCTTCAATGCGTTTTTCAAATCTTTCGTGCATCGCCTTTTCTTTCTGGCGGCGATCATCGCTTCGGCAGAGAATAAATGTTTCCTCTCCGTTCGGTGACGGACAAAGTTTCACTTGCAGTCCCTTATGAACGGTCTCCCAATCCTCGGACAGGAGTTCTTTTTCAAACTTCTTCAGCATTCCTTTGGGAGTGCCTACGATATAACGTCGTTTGCCCTCCTTTAGGAATTCAATGTTCTCTTGCGATACCATACCGCGGTCCATCACCCAGATACGATCGGCTTTGCCGTAACGTGATTCCATCTTTTCAACAATATCCTCGACTGTCGTTACATCCGCCCGATTGCCGGCAAATATCTCATAGCCCAAAGGCATGCCGCACTTTGAAACGACCAGGCCGATACAGACTTGTTTACAGTCGCCGCGATGATCGCGGGAATAACCGCGACGGGCCAATGGGTTGCCGTTGCATTGCCCCTCGAAATACGTACTTGTAATATCGTACAGCAACAGATCGTATTCCAGGTCAAACAACTCACCGAGTCGATTCTTAAGATGAACCTGGAGTGTTTCCTTATGCGGCAACAGCCTGTCCAACGCCCGATACAGCCGATCATCATTAATCTTCTCGGCCGGTATGCCCAACAGATCGCTCAACGCCGTATGCTCATAGAAATGTTCGGCAATATGCAATTCGCTCGAAGGATCGCACAATCGTGAGATAACCAGCACCATCGACATCAAAGACCACTGAACATCCTCTCTGCCTGCGGGCATGACCACTTTGAATAATGAGTCTAAACCAAGTTCTTTGAGAAGCTCAAGCCCCAGCCAGGGGCCGCCAAAATCCGCACAGCGCTCCACCCGAACACGTTTGAGATCAACCTCTACCCATTCGGGCTCAATATCTTTGAATAGACTCTTTTGATATGTACGACCGGAACCGCCGACAGCATACTTGACGCCAAGACGACCACGCTCGTCAAGCTGTCCAAGGTATGACACAACACGCTGTCGAGGCCCACGCTCCGTGCGATAAGACTCCACCAACGCCCAGTAAGCATGCCGTTTGCCATTCTTCTTGCGATAACAGGGACGAATAAACATACTCCTATTATCGACTAACACAAATGCAATGCAACCCCAAGGGTCTTCACTACATCGCGTGTGGGCAGTTCACCGTAAGCAGAAATGAATCGCATCAGCCTTCTATGTTCAATAGCACCGCTCACCAAATGAAAAAAATCTGAAAAATTCTCATTTTCCCTCAAAGTGCGGAAGTTGGGTTAGTGGGCTGTTCCGGCGTTCTTACGAGATCCAAACAGGCTCAGATGGATTAGGCCGGCATTCCGGCCCAACCCATCTGTTACTTCTTTTCAGGCCAATAACGGCCGCTACTTTCCAGGTGGGCTGCGATATTGTCAATCGTGGGCTCCACCGGGTGTTACTATCTACTATAGGTTGCCCAGCTCGACATTATCGATGTAGAACACGCCCTTGCCGCCGGACTTAACGCCGATAGTCAAGGTTTGCACACTGGTCAGATCGAATCCCGCACTAAATGTTTGCCAAATCCCGTTCTGCAAGTTCGCGTCGGGACCCCCGTACGGTACGAGATTGTCGTTGATCCTTATGTATAGCTGACCCAGCGTGTTCTCGGGTACGCCCTTAAATGAGATGGCAACTCTATTAAAGCCGAGTTGGCTCCAGTTTTGAGGCGGGTCATAAGTCCGTGTCACCTCGGAATACACTGCGGTGCCGGTGTTATCATAGAAGAGGGGCATCGCCCCCTGCTCAGTACCCGGTGCAAATTCAGTGCCCACCACGGAACCGTTATCATCTTCAAAATAGCCGTCTGCCCACGTGTTCCATATCGGGTAGACGTCTGTATACTGCTCGAAGTTGTCCACAACATACGTGCCGCTGACGAACTCGTAAGCGCCGACATCATGCGCAGCACCTTGCGGACGCGGGGCACCATCGAAATCATGGTCTGGCGCACCAGTAGCGGTGCCTTTGTCGATGGCTTCGGCACCGGGCACTAAGTAGTAATCGCCTCCTGTGGCCGCTGAATTGACCAGCGGATCCGCCGCCATGATGAAGTTTCCAAGGAGTCCCAGATCTTCATCGGGAATAGTGTCGATCAACTCGTCGCCGTCGCCGACATTCCCGAAGAATCCATTATTCGTATACGTATACGTGACATTGCTCTTGCTATGTGCGATAAGCTCATTGCTTCCGGGACTGTGGTCATTATTTACAAACAGGCAGTTGACCACCCCATTTTGAACGCTGGGATCATCTTCGCTCGTGGCGTATCGAATGATCCCCTCGTCTGCTGTCACATTACCCACAAATGTGCAGTTGAAGAAAGACGCCTCATGGGCATCGATACGGAAAACGCCGTCATCCTGCATGTTAACATTGTTGTTAAAGATGCAGTTTGAAATCATTATACCCACGTTTTCGTCAGAGTCCGCGTATATCGCAGCGCCATCACCGCCTTCGCCGCCGATGTCGTCATTGGTACAATTTGAGATCCGGCAGCGGTCAATCAAAGCGGCGTTGACGATACCGTCAATCTTGATTCCCGCGGCATGCCGGCCGGCAGTACAGTTTTCGATAACAGTGTTGGTGATGGTGAGATTCAACTGATTATTCACAAGAATACCGCCGCCATCACGGTCGCCGGCATCCGGCGCCGGCCCACCGGCCCGGCAATTCTTAATAACGCTGTTGTGAATCACGACTTTGGGAAACTCTATGTAGTTAGTACTGGAGGTCAGACCGTAATTGTCGACCTTGATGCCGCCGCCATCATCTGCCGCGGTACTGCCATCAACGGTTACGCCGTCGAGGTAGATGCCCGGCTCACCAACCGGAGCATTCGGGTTGTTTGGATCAAGGGCTGTTGGATTGAATGGAGACACGGAATTCGCGAAAATCGTGCCGCCATCATCCGTTAATGCACTGCAATTGGTGAATGAAGTTTCAGTAATGATCAACTGAGCCGCACCGTTGGAGCGGATACCACCACCGCGATACCCTGCCTCACTGTTGGTAATGGTGCAACCGGCAACAGTAACCACACCGCCATAGTTGGTCATTTCGAGCGTGTCGTCGGTGTAGCTGGTACCCTCGACCTTACCTGCGCCGGTAAGGTAGAGGAATCCACCGTCGGCAGTATCGCTGGCATTGTCCGCCATAACGGCCGGATCCAGGCCTGCCTTGTTGCCGTCGCCAACACAATTGATAACACTGACGTTTCTGCGGGTAGCGGCGATAGCACCGCCATCGTCGCGGCAGCGATTGTTGGTAAAGGTTGAGTTCTCAATAGACAGATCCCAATTCATCAAGTTGGGATTGGTGGCGTTGATCGCACCGCCATCGTTGGATGCGTTGTTGCCCGTGAAGGAACAATCAATGATATTAGCGGTGGCCCAGCCCATGTGCACGGCGCCGCCGGAGCCTAGATATGTAGTGGGAAGGGTAGGATCTGTGGTGTCGATACCTGTCGCCAGGGCGTTGCAATTTTCAAAGGCCACATCAATTAAGGTACCTTCGGCGTAGTTTTCCAGGAGGATTCCACCACCGTTGGTGCTCTTTAACAGATCTGTAATCTCATTGGCCGTGAGCGGCGGATCGATAGCCGGGTCACCGACACGCAGGACGCCCTTGTCCACATCGTCGGCCACGCCGTTGATAATGCTAAGCCCCTGAATCACCCAGCCTTTCGGACCCGATGTGTTGGCGGGATATCCCGTTTCGGAATAAGGCAGATCGTCGTTTATGCTGCGGTCGCCCCAGCAGACAAAGGCGCGCGTGAGACCGCCACAGTCGATAATGGTCTGTCCCGCACCGGCGCCGCGATAGGTGACGCCGTCTTTGATTTCGATCTGCTCGGTGAGAACGAAGGTGCCCACAGCTATACCGATGATGTCACCGGCCATGGCGCCGGCGTTAGCCGCCGCTATGTCCCCACCAGCCTCGACAACGATCGTGGCCGCGGGTTCGCCGCCGGCATCAGACAAAAGTGTTACGTTGTCAAACTCGACTCCGACAGTGTCGCTCGGATCCTTATCGAGGCCCAGATTGAGCAGGCGAATCTCCAGGGGCTGTCCCACAAGGGCCGAATCGGCCGGATCGTAGGTGTACACAACGGTCGAAGTGGCCCACTTCATGTAGTCCGGCCACAACGTGTCATTATCCTCGGCAATAAGGATTCCGCCAGCCAGGAGCTGGACGCTATAGCCCGAGTAGTAGTAAGCCCACGAGTTTCCCACATCCACGGTCAGCGTGTAGGCTGTGTCGGCCGCGAACGTTTCGGTCAAAACCTGCGCCACGCCGTTAGCTACACCTGCGGGGGCGTTTTCGGTATACACCACATTCTCGCCCTCGGGTGCGATCACCGGGTCGAAGTCACTAAGCGTAACGTTCCATACGCCGTGACCATCGCCACCGACTTGGGTCCAGCCTGGAGTGTCGAGCCATGTATAATCATCTTCGCCCAATACGGGATCCTCGAAGCCCGGGTTGTCGATTGTGATGGTCTGCTGCTCGGCCGAAGCAGTTCCAATCACGGCCAACAACAAAACAAAAGAAGTTAAACAAATCAATTTTCTACACATAATAGTTCTCCTTCAAAAAAGACTTCATATAGAAATGAATGTTAATATGTCTTGCCTTCACTACATTTAAATGCCTACCCAAGACATTTCTTTATCTACGATATGATGCGACCTCCTTCTTGTTTAATTTTCAATATGGGCAGTTAATCAAAAAGTGAAAAATTCGAACTCACCACAAAGATTTCTCCTGCCGAACTACTAAAAATCCATAGAAACCAACTATTAATTTATACCAAACATACCGTCTTTAAGTCAAGAAAAATCTCCCAATTCGATCTTCCTGCCGCCCTTTCGAGAACGCTCGTCAAAAGGATTTATCCGTTCAATTAGTAAAAAGCCCGGACAAACCCCAGAAAACACAACTATTGCCATACCGCTTAAAACTTGCTAAGTCAAAAACTTATTAATATAATCATAGCCAGATATGATTTTTTATACTCCAGCGTCTTTTATGATTGGAAATCCATAAACTACAAGAGGCAAAATTATGGACAATAAATTCAGCCGAAGAAACTTGATCAAGAGTTCTTTCCTGTT
>Ga0307379_10007377_pt1 | contig 14964 bp, 32 predicted proteins | sample UN2MG_FD_202237 | JGI IMG/M metagenome (GOLD analysis project Ga0307379, IMG submission 202237) | Soil microbial communities from Risofladan, Vaasa, Finland - UN-2 | ecosystem: Environmental > Terrestrial > Soil > Coastal area > Acid sulfate soil | place: Finland: Risofladan, Vaasa | collected... | reverse complement strand
ATGTAGCATCCCAATACGTAGATAATTCTATTGTGTGTCCCGTATCGTTAGTTGCTTTAATTGTTTGATTCTGTTGTCCTTTCATTTTATCTCCCCCGCCAATGCTTTCAGTGCACTAAAATCAGCCCTTGGTATAAACCTTCCATTTTTATCTCTCTCTCTTTTGTTTATATGAAATTTTCTATGGCTAATGATTCCCATTAACTGTAAATTTTCTATTCTATTGTCATCTTTAATTCCATTGATGTGATGTGCAATCTCATTAGGTTTTAAAAATCGCCCCAGACATTTTTCCATAATAAGACGGTGTTCTAAAACATATCCTTCTTGCGTTGCATATGGATGTGATGGTCGGTAAATACGAACATAGCCATCACCACTTAGTCTTCTTCCGCCTCTCCATTTAGGATTATTTTTACCTCTTTTAAATTCTGGATTTTTCTGATAATGCAAACTTTGTGCTTCGCCTCTTGTTCTTACTTTAATATCAAGTTTATCTAGCCAATAATATATCTCAGAAAAGCTAGCCTCGCATAGTTTTGCTATATCACATGCAGAATAACCATCTAAAATATATTTTTGATACAACCAATTTCTGTCCTTAAATAGAGCAATCATCTTATTCCCCCGTTAACACTTTTAATGCTTGAAAATTAAGATTATCCATGTCTATCTTTCCCTTAACGGCATAAACACTACGCAATTTATATAGATAACCAAAAAGTTCGTTATTTTTAATATATTCTGCCAACAATTTAAATTGTTCAGGACTCGGTTCTCCGTATCCATTCCAGCTTTGAATTCCCTCGCCTGAACGTGTGCCATCCCCATTCCCGAAGATGTTATATCCATATAATTGAATTGCCGTCACTAAATCTTCGTCATCTGCGATTCCATGCACCTCAAGCCTACACCCCAAGCTTTTGAGTCTATCAAAATGTTTTGGGTCTGCCGAGAGAATTATTTGATTCGAATGAACATCTTTTGTCCATAAATTCATAGCATACCATTGATTGAAACGATAGACCTTATCACTTAAGCCATCACATTCCGACATTGGGATGATAAAAAACTTCTCTATCCCAGCATCTTTCAGCTCTTTGAGTATTCTTGCATTCAGTATTGAGTAATATGGATACAGCCCAGCATCATAAACACTTGTGAATCCCTGCACATTATTGAGAAAACAGTAATACTTTGCCAGCTCAGAATTTTTGATTGAGCACCAGTCATGGATGCGGATGAAGGGGACTATGCCGAGGTCTTTGCATGCAGTAAGGAAATGATGAAGTTGATTCCAAAAAGTTTCATTCCAATCATTCAAATCAAATCTTTCTATTCCATCATCACACAGATAAGGCTGAAGTGTGTTGCAATTGTGTGAATGTATCAGAAATATCTCTGTACTGTTACCACCCGCTGTTTTGAGCTTCTGTAAAAAAGCTCTCATCTTTTCAGGTGTTTGCTGACACGCCTCATAAACACTTGCACCAAACCAGGGCGGTTTCGGCTCTTCTATAGCTGGCTCTGGCACTACTGGTGGCTTTGGTTCTGGCGGTGGTTCGGGCTTAGGCTTGCGATACAAGCAAGGAAAAATCCTTTTAAGAAACTTCTTGATATTTATTTTACGCATTTTTTACTCCTTTATTTTTACTCCATTATTTTCAAGCCAACTTTTTATATATTTCCTTTCTTTTTCAGCAAGATATTCATCATCAATATCAGGTTCATCTTCCACTATTGTAAAAAGATTGCTATGGAAATTGAAAATATCCTTTAAGGAAACTTCTGGCTGGTTCTGGATTAGGTCTTTGATTTGAAGATAGGCTTGTCTTTCTTGTTCTAGTGTATATTTTGGCATATATATTAATCGTTCATGTTCTGCGCTTTCAAGCCAGATTAATAATTCTTTGTTCGATAATTTACTCATCTCTCACTCCTTTTCAAGCATCTTATTATCCATTTAACCCCGTCACTCACTAATGTTATAATCCCTGCCAGTCCAGCAAATAGAAACATGACAGCAAATCCCCAAAAATTATTTATATAAGTTGTAGCCCCCCGTGAAGTTCGGCTCAGCCAGATTGCAGCGAATAGGTTGCATCCGAAATATATGACAAGTATTGCAATCAGCCACCAGGTCATCTATTCCTCCTTCTTCTTTTCTGCTAAATAGCATGAATAACATAATTGTTTTTGGCGTTCAGTAAGGTTTGAATTTTCCTCTTTAGATAGAAAATAAGTTACTCTTGGATTTAATTGTTCGCACCCCAAACATTTTATATAATATTCTTTCATCTATTCCTCAACCCTCGTATTCCACTCTTCTATCGCATCGTCCTCATGGGCACGCCACGGCCCCATTGCACCGCAGTTTCCACAGCGAACAAAATACTCCATGTATTCATTATGAGTAATTTCTCCTTCATCCTTACCACAGAATGGACATTTCTTAAATTTTTCACTCATCTAATCCTCCTCATCTGGCACTAAAACATAGCCATTCCCATCACAGCTACGGCACTTCTCCGTCCCTCCAGCACTCACCCATTGACCCGAAGTTTGGTTATAAAAACCCGCATCAACAATTCCATTACCATCGCAGACAGGGCATCGTTCTGCATGCTGCCGAAGTCGTGTGTCTTGATTCATCTAATCCTCCTTAAGGACATATTTGTCTTTTATTGGTCATGTGACCAATGTCAACTCTGCCAGGCTCTTAAATACAGGAATCCCATGCTTTTCTGCGTATTCAATTTCTGCAAGTGTCCCTTTTGATTTTTGCCACCCTGGAGTTAATACCATAGCATCACAAACCGCTAGCCAGTCCTTACTCATCCTTTTAATCATGACGTCTGTAATAACTTCGTCAGGCCGCAAACTAAGAAAATAAATAAAATCAGCTCCAGGGCAGAACGGAACATAACCACACATAATCAAATCAATAGCTGTTCTAACAAACTTTCTAACATTTGCTAAATATTCTATTGCGTGATTGCCTTCACTGGTTGGAGTCAGGCTTCCAGCAATATAAACCCGCTTTATTTTTTTACTCATAGAATAATGTCTCCATTCTTTTTTATTGCTTCATCCTCGTGAGGAGCGACTAGCCTGCGATAGATTTCTAGCTTAATGCTTTCAAGCGTACCGAGTATTTCAGCATAATCCTGCCATTTAATTTTTTGTGGCCATTTTATATCGAGGTCTCCCCTAGCTCTTTTACGCCATAAATAATTTAAAATATCGTCAACAACATGATAACAAAGGTCACCCAGAGAATCGCAACCCTCAATCTCTTCGGCGGCATACCGCCTATCTTTTGGAATATATGGCATCGTTACCTCCCTTTCGTCCAAAGCAAATAAAATACATATAAGATAATTAAAACCCCAATGAAAAATAATCCGAGTTTTAGCATTTCACTTCTCCTTAAATACTCCTTCTAGTAATTGCCATGTGCTCTAAAAATAATTCAAACATACCATCTGTAGATTTCACATCTTCCCTACAATGCTTTAAAACCGTTGCCAACGCCTTTTTATTGCCAGCTCCCGACTTCTGCCATAACTCTGGTGTCATTGGATGTTGTTTCGCCGCAATCCCGAAAAACTGACACACAGTAGCAAGCCTATTGCTATGCAAGGCAAGTTTATTCCGTGCCGCATAATAAAGATCAGTATGGTATAAATCCCGATAGGCAGGGAAGTCTATGCCATGAAAGATAGCCCGGCTCCGGACATATGGCAAATCAAACCTTGAACTATACCACCCCACTACCCGATCGTATTTTTTTATCTCCGCAACAGCAGACCGTATAATTCGCTTATCATCCTTGTTTCGTGCCTCATCTCTTGTAATTAAATCCTCATGGATAATGTCTATTCCCTGTTCTTTCACACACCAGCAAAGCATGTGCGACCAGTTTGCCTTCAATCCTGTAGTTTCTATGTCGAATATTCCAATCTTCTCGTGCATGGGTGCTGTATCTGGGTTTTCGGATATAAAGCAATGATAGTGTTCGAGGAACGTGTGAAAGTGACGGCAATAGTGTGTGCCAAGCCACTCTAAATCCATCTTACGTAATTTCCTTACTGGACATTTTAATTTCATTTATTTTTACTCCTCACCATCTCCGTTGGTTCTGAATCTTTTTATACATACTCGCAACGCTGTTTGAATCAAGCGTAGTAACTAATTTCCTAGCCTCTTCTGGCTCTAAACCAACCTCAAGGCATGTTCTTTCAAAACAAAGGTCGTCACCACCGTTGTCATTAAAGAAATAGTGACATGCCTTCTTTCCATTTGTTAGTATCGCTTGTTTGTGTTTAATCGTTGCTGTTTTATCTGTATGATAATCAAGGGTTTTTGGGTCTAGTAACCAAAACTTATCTCCAAGCCATTTTATTGCCTTCATATAGTCTGAGAAATGCCGTATCATCTTCGCAATAAGAATTCGTTTGTATGGGTCTTTTACCTTAAAGTTATATGTCATTTGTTTTCATTGGTGTTCTCTTTTCTATTGTTTAGGGCTTCAATAATGTCAATGACGTCCTTCTTTAATTCATCTTTTACGTTTGTGCCTGTGGTTACTGCTTTTTCAACAGTGTCATAGGTTAGGTGTTTTGTAACATACATGCCGATGAGGGTATTTTTGTTTGGACAGAAAGTAGCAACCAAAAAGGATATTGACCAAGCAATAATTAAAAACTTCAATATAAATTTCCACCCAACCGCCCACTTCTTAAGGTCGTCTTCATAATATTCCCCACCCCCTTTATTTATGCCATAGCCAACCATATAAACAAAAAGAGCAATACTGCTTACAACAAAAAAGAAATAACACATCTGTAGGATATTGTTGATAAACGATAAAAAATAAATAAAAAATGGACTTGCTATTGGATTCATTTCATTCCTCCTTAGCTAACAAATGTAGCTTTCCCCTAATAATTTTAGCCACGTCATTCAAACCGTAGCTCGAATCAAACATGTTAAATTTTTTTATCTGAACTAACCCTGGCTTCCTCTTTAGCCATAACTGAACATGGCAGTGGGGGAAATTCCAGGGGACTTGTTCAAGTTCCTTGACTCTTTTCGCAACACCCTGATGTACGGATGCCTGAATAAACAATGGAAGCTTGTCTGGCATAATAACAAGCAAATCTATGCACCCCAGAATGTCGTTTCTTTTACTTATCCAAATGTCCCTCAGTTCACCTGTTTTGTAGTCACGTATCTTTACAAGGCTTGCTACCGTCTTTTGGTTATGCACTACTGCACCTGGGTAAGTTTTTATAATCCACTTCTCTACCCAGTTCTGAAAGTCGTTACCTATCTTTCTTGTGTTTTTTTTGTTCATTTAAATCATCCTCATCTATTAGCCCTAAAGAATGCTTTAGCAAATCCTTGAGGGGTTATTGCTCTTCGTTCTGCTACACTTAACCCCTTGATTTTTGGTAGTGGACGGGCATTATTTCTACTTTGAATGATTTCATTTTTAGATAATTTTATTGGACTCTTTTTAGGAATATTAAACATGCCCCATATCCAAGTTTCTTTGGAATAATGTTCACCAAAATCACAAGGTTGAAACTTAAAACTAGGATTCCCTAAAAATCTCTTTAAGTGTCCTGCTGGATTTTCTAATGCCCAAAATTTAAGATTAAATTCATTGTCATATTGCACTTTCCATATTATTTTCAAACAGGACAATACTATTTCCATCGCCCCCTTGAAATCCCTTTTTGTTTTTGCGGTAGTCCTTGCTCTTGAAAACATTGTACAGGGCGGTGCTGCTAATATCCCATAAACATTTTCAGGTGGCCGGTAGGTTCTGACATCATATTCAGGTAAGGTTATATTCCTGACATCATAATCTGCATCTTTATATGGTTTTGACCAAGCCCCAGTCCCTCCACATAAATCAAGGATAATTTTATTCATTATTCAAACTCCCCTTCATAAGAATCATGCCACAATCCCTGAGGAATAATCTTCCAACCGTTAACAAGTTTATAATTCAAGACCTTCCCAACTGGATTAGAAGCCCCAGCCTTCCTGTTCTTTGCACTAAGTATCTTAGCTACCCCGTATTCTAACGTGAGATATAATCTCGGCCTCTGAATTGAAAAGGCTGCCCCACGCCCCAGGGCTACACCATAATTCTTCTGTAACCCTATGAGTGCAATCCCTCTCTCTAGTCTCCTGTGAATCTCTTTAATCTTGTCCCCTATTTCCGGGAAGTCTCTATTAATCTCAAGATAATCTATTATGTTTATTCCATTTGGTTCTACTGCCTGTCCGAAATTATCACCCCTTTCAAATGCTTCAAAACTCCAATCCCCTATTGTCATATCTTCATGTAAATCTAATCTCATGCGTAGTTCTTCTTCACCCATTTCACTTGATAGAAAAGTAATGGGTTTATCATATAATTCGATAGCTTTGCTCTGATTCCTTTTAATAAAATCAAAAAAGAAAGCAGTCTTCCCCGCATCCTTTGTTCCAACTATCATACAAACATTCTTTGCGTAAATTTCAAAAAACTCACCAATCCCTAATGGCCAATCAACCCCCAGGGGAACAGGCCGAGCCCCCTTGTAATCCATTGATTGCTTTTCATCTTCCATCCTTCTGTAAACACCATGCTTAGACGGGTGCTTCTCAAGTAAGTCAGCCTTTCTAAGCCTATATGCTATCTGGTGGATTGCGTTTCTATCCAACTGTGTAAGGTTTGGTAAGGATTGAAAAACCTGTGTAAGGTTGAACCAACCTGATGTAAGGGCTACCCATTGACGCACCTCATCCATGAGATTCCGCTCCTTTCTGTATGCCCTCTCCACTGCTGATTTAACTTTTGTCATAGCCTCTGTTTTAGGAAACGGTGGGGAGCATGAATTGGCTATGCGTGCCACTATCTCTTGAGTCTCCGCAAGCTCCATGCCCCCCTTAACCAGGGTATGAGCAACATGAAATATGGTTTGGTCTCTATTGCCTATATTGAAAGCGTCTGACGAATTCATTGAGAAGTTACCAGCATTTACTTGAGTATGATATTTCTGAACTTCGTCTATATATTTTTGTGGTACGGGCGGGAGAGTTACATCACCAATATGAAAATTCTTTAGCCATGTATATTTCTTTCCTTCTGTATTGACAGATGGGGGAGCAGTAATAAGACCGCCATCGCTTTTAGTGTCTATCCCAGGAAGGTCACGGCTTCTTGTTACTAGTTCAGGACAGTATTGAAAATATAAATGTCTGCCCCCAGACGGCGTGATTGCAACTGGACACTTAATGTTGTCAGGCAATATCTTATCTATAATAGTGAAACCCTCGGTAGTATCAATATCTATAACTGTAATACCACTCACCTTGCCTGTTACAATAGCAATCATTGCATCGGGGAAGCGTTCAAACCAATCCTTGACCTCATCTGTGCTTGGCATTTTCTTCTGATATTCCTGCCAATGGATATACGGCTGTTTGTCTGGTTTCTGCGGAATGACTGCAAACTGCATTACCTCGAGGTAATAAAGTGCCTGGTCTAATATTTTTGACACTATCGTTTTTTCCTTTCTGCGTCTAGCATCTTCCAGAAACTCCTAACATCTGTCGGCTGCCCCTCGGAGTCCTTAACTTTATCAACACAAAACTTCTGCGTGCACAGTGGGCAAATGATATCCCTACCATCCAGATTGCCTGTCATTTCTTTTCCACAGACACTGCAACGATAGTTCATGTTATATTGCCCGCTTTAATATCCTTTGCGATCCGTGTATCTTCAGTAACATTTTGAAGACCTTCCATGCTACAGGCACGGCTTTCCAGTGGTGATAGTGAAAACTTGCATCCTCTTTGCCGACCCGCAATAAATGTAATCCCCCTTTAATCTTATTGTCAGGATGCACTTCATCCCATAGGTGCCGATACGCCTCAAGCTGTATAATCATTTCAGGATACACGCCATTACTTGTTTTCCAATCATAAAGTGACAGCTTCCCGTTAATATCAGCTAAACGGTCAGGCGTACCCCCAAAGAAATACTTTTCAGAAACCAGGTGAATTTCCGTCTCCTCAAAACTATGCGGCTCAAAACGGACAAATTTTTTCCATTCCTGGTAATTTCTAAAACTCTGCCTTGCTAATTTAACCAGCTCTTTTGGATAGCTTAAGAGGTCAGGTTTTTGCTTTTTAATATCACACTCAATAAAATAGTGGGCAACCGTCCCAGCCGTAGCCGCCTTCTGTGATGTGTCTCTATAATTTCGACCCTCTGTCCCCTCATTCCAAGCCCAAAACATCAATGCGTCTCTATTCCACCCCAAGTTCCCGATAATTGTTGTTACCCCACAAACCCGTGTGCCGTCTTTAGTTTTATATGGTATGCGTGGCATCCTGTCCCTCCCGTTCTTTGGCTCTTTTATTGCTTTCTTTTTGAAACTTCCAGGCATCAATCATTATTTTATATACTCTAGGAATACTCTTTGGTGGGATTTGATTTGATTTCTCATAACCCTCCTGATTCAAAAGAGCATAATATGTTAAATCACCCAATACACCCTTAATCTTTTGAAAATAGTTCATAAACTCGAATTTATCTATCTTCTTTTCCCCGCCATCTGAAAGTGTGATCGTGATGTTCTTATATGCTTTCTTGCTCTCTTCTTCAGGCTCCTCAGGCACTAATTCAGAAATATCCTTATCTTTATCTGCTGTCTTTTTTTTGGGTGCAGTTTTTTCAGTCTTTTTAGGGGCATCTTTTAAAACCTCTGCCTTGTAAATGATTTCAGATTTACCCTGTGTTTCAGCAACCGTTGAATCTCTTATGTCTTCCATATCCTGAGTGAAAAGATTGGATAATCTCCCAACTGATAGTGCAGCGTCAACTATTGCTCTTTTCTTTGCCATTTTCAGGATGGTGTTTGCAATAGTGTAAATATCCTCATTTAACACCACTGCTTTTTTGTACCATTTTCCACCCTTTCCTTTTACGGATTTAAGTACAAGCTCACCCTTTTTTACCATCTCAATTTGAGCAGGGCTAAGTTGGTTTTCCCAAAGGCTGCGATACCTGTATTTGTTTTCCATGCTATTACAAGAACCCAATCCCTCTGATATTGTCTGGCTTGTTTCAAGTGAGATTAGTTTACACTTGACCACATAATGAAAAAGAGGTCTGTCAAAATCTTCAATTTCTTTTAAGATTTCGTATTCATCATCTAACATTAATAGTTTTACTATTTTCTCTGCACCTGGTTTGAGAAGTGTCGGTTTTTTTGTTCCTGGAATCACCCCGTAATCCTTGCCTTCTTCTAATTGAGATTGAACGAGTGATTGGAAGGCCTTGATTTCTTCTAGCCTTCCCTTTATAAGTTCTGTGTTAATATTTACTACGGAAGAAGTGGTTCCTATTTTTTGAATTGCAGTTTCTTTGTTTTCTGTCATTTTACCCCCCTCTTTATATCCAAAAGCTCTGCCTCTAAATCACGCCGCTCTGCTTCTGTTTTACCAAGCTCAGACTGTAATTCTAAAATTTCATCTTGTAGACTTGAAAAGCACCTCGCACAAAAAATCTCGTCCTCCGAGTTCATTACCCCCCCACATTCATCACAATAACATTCTATTTCAATTGTTCCGTCTACTATCTTCGCATTAGAAATAGTATTATCTCTGTCCATCTTATTCTCCTTAAAAAGGTGGTTCTGGTGAACTAGGTCCGTCAATTGGAAGTTCAGGTGGCAGTGCGGTTTCGGATGTTCCTGGTGGTGAAGATACCGAATAATCCCTATTTGAGGCATCGTACTGCTCATGCTTTGCAATCAGCACATCGTAGGCAGGAGCTTTGGGGTGATCACTTTTATTTGGGAATACAAGTATATCGGCATTGCCAAGCCTTCCCTTGAAATATGTTAATCCTGACTGTGTCTTCTGTTCCCAGACACTTGCAATTTTAATCATTGGTTCTCCTTAATCTATCCTTATTGTCATAAATAAAATGAAATTAAATAATGCTAATTTAATCTCACATAGTTTGTATCCAGGATAATAAAAGGTTTTGAATCCCACCCATTCAATAGTCCTCGGCCGATAGGATTTTGAATTTATTGTCAACTTTCTGAATGGGGTTGATATCTTGAGGGAAATGTGGATATGTGTAAACGGGAAAACCACAGCTTTAAAGAAGCTTTCTTGGGGTACGACACAAAACCTGTGTCGCATAAGGTATATTATGTTTACAAGCAGTGAACGTTGTTTACGTTTCATTTTGGTTGGTCTTTTTGCCCGCTCATAACTGATTTTATTATGGCTTCGGCATGCTTTTCGATATAATTTTTACACTCAACTTCAACGGATCGGATGATTATTTCACGCAAGGATATATCACAAATATTATTGTAGCTTTCTGGGAGTAGGGTAGAGGGTGATATTTCTAATGCGTATGCAATTTTAAGGAAGTCTGAAAGTTTTAGCTCACGCCGGCCGCTAAGAATCATACTTAGAGCACCCTTGGTTTTGCCTATTATTCCTGCTAAAGCAGTTTGAGATATATTCTTTTCAACTAGTTTTTGAGCCACTATTTTTTTGATATGCTCGATTATATCGTTCACGATGTGTTAAGATTAGCAAACAAACATATTCTTGTCAAGTACCTAATCTGAATTATTTATTATTCTTTTCACGTGCATTCTTTTCAATAACATATTCTGCCAGGATTCTACGGATCACCGCACTCCGATTGGGTTCACCCGTACCCTTTGTGAGATACCATTGCCGGGCCAGTTCGTCCAGTTCTTTAACTAGATTGTCTGGCACACGTATCTGTATACTGTGTGTTTGTATTGTCTTTGTGGTTGTCATTTATTTCTCCTTATTTATTTGAGGATTATATCCTTATTCTTGCTCACATGACAATGATATGAGCAAGATAAAGATGTAATCTTATGACTTTTTAGGCATGAGTAGCATTGTAGTTTTCTGTCCGGTGTCAGTATTTTTGCCCTCTAATAACATGACAGCGTCCTTTCCATACAAAGATAATGTGACCACGCCAAGTTTTTGTTTAGTGAAGATGTCACAAAGTCGTTTCATGTAGTCAGGATTGAAGCCAATAGAAATAACTTTGTTCTTATCTTCTGGCCAGATGGTTTTTGTACTAGGATACCGATGGTCTCCATTCTTTGGAATTGTAAAATGTCTATCCAATTCTAGGTCTGTTGTCATTATATCAGTAGCTTTTTCATTGGAACGATCTGTTATCCAAGCATTTTTCAAAGCTGGGATACTTGAATTTTTAGGCAATGCTTTTTCAATAGCCGTTGCAGTATCTACTGGAATTACTATATCTGTTTTATCTGCTGCAATGGGTTTATCATCAGGGCTCCGTGATGGTAAATCCTCAGGGTTTTCCTTAACAGATTCAACCCGAGCTAAATAATGGCCGTTTGTCACTTCAGTAAAACTTTCGGTTAAGTGGACGACATCACAAACATGATACCGAGATTCTTTTGTACATAACTTCGCAATCCCAAAGTTATGCTTGTTGTAAATTGATACAGTTTTTAAATCTTTCATGCTTCACCTCCTATGTTTATTTTTTATTATTTATTCAGCTATTTTAATCTCCTTTTATAATTTTATACCAATCGATAAACCAAATAACACAAATAGCAATACAGCCAGCTATTATTATTACCCCAAAAATCATTTTGAAATCTGATATCATTATGTTACCCCCATATAGAAAAACAAGACGGAGTGTCTGCCCAGGCCTGCTTGTGTCAAGCTCGTTGTCCGCTACTCTTCGATACTGGATCGAATACGGTTCGTCACTTGCCTGCATGTATTGTCTTGTTTCGCCGATCTCGGCCTCTAAATATCCCACTCCGCATGACGCTAAAAGTTTTTCGGCTACTTGACTCAACGCTTGGTGCGTCTTGTTTTCCAAGGCTTTCGGCTCTGTTTTCTCTGTCTTGTCTTTCATTCTATTTTCCTATGACAAGGGCAATTAGCCCTTGTTTCTCCTTTTTCCATCCATTTATGCCAATAAACAGGCTTACCAAGTCCATGTTGTTCCTTATTTTTTCTGAAACACATGGGTTTATAAATGTGTTTTTGCCAATCAATATTTTTATAATAAAGATGATAACATCCACATTCGGAACATAAGTCCTTATAATAAAGCATCCATTTATTTTTTGGGGTTGGATAAACTGCATAATTCTTTTTCATTTTATTTTTTCGCCTCTTTGTTTGTAAATTATAGATTATTTACGATACAGTGATTCATGAAGTCCCCATGTCTTTTTGAGTTTGTTTTATATAAATCTTTCCACATAACTTGAGCATACTGTTCTTTTATATACCAGCGTAATTCAATCCCATCCCATTCTTCAGGAAACTGGTCAACCTTTTTAAGAATATCCTTTTTAACATTCCCTACAAGCTCATTAATAAATTTAACTTTTTCTTTTTTAGTCATTATTATACCTCACTATTATAGATTTCCATTAATATTTTTCTTTGACTAAATTCAAATGAAAGTGCTTGCATGTATAACTTATCTTCTTCTGTTAACCCATCAGTTTTTAAATAGATGTGGAAAAGTCCTTTAAAAGCTAGGTCAATTTTTGTGTTTATTTTATCAGCTGACAATTTCCAATATTTTTTATTGCCTTTCATTTTATCAAACTCTAACATTTGCTCTCGAAAATATTTAGGTGTTAAATTTCTATTCATCCTTTCACCTCACTTTTTAAAATCAATTCTGAACCTGTCTTTCTGACTAGGTTTGATCCTCTTCTTACATCCCCTAAGCGTCCCCTGGTAAATAACTTTCTCATAAGCAAATGGGGTAGTAAAGATTTTAATTAGACTTGCCGTTGCTTGTCTTTTCATTCTTTTGCCTCCGGTTAAATTGTTTTGTAAATCATTTTTAATCACTCTACCCCATAAGCTATACCTAAAATATGTGAATGTCAAGTCTTTTCTTTAATTATTTTAAAATAAATTATAACTGTAAACCAACCGAAGTTAATCACCGCAGTTTAGCATTGTAAAACATGATAAGTTATCAGGGATTAAAACTGACATCTTCAACCTGGATGTCAACACCAAAAGATTAAATGAATAATCTAGATAATATAATACTATAGAGTATATCTTATTCTTTATGCATAAGAACTTATGCTTTATTACATAACTTATTAATACATTATAGATTATATCTATAAAGATATAATCTCTTTACTAAGTCTTTTCTATCCCTTTTCTATTTCTTTTCTATGCTATATATTAATACTTATTTAATACATTCTATGTATTATCTTGTATGCTATTATATTATATATATATATTATATATATTGTCTTTAAGTATGTATCTAAAAGTATATGTCTATAAGTATATATTATAGATGTGTCTTATGTGTGTGTATTATGTATCTTAAATACATATATAAAGAAACATATTACAATAGACACACGCATCTTTCCCTAGAATAATACATGCTTTCTTTTGTGTCGCATAACATGTATTATGTCAACTCACCCCAAGACAATCACTTAATACGAGGGGGGGTATACCCTATTGACGGGGTGTGTATCTATGATATATTCCTACTATATTATTTACACAACAGAATTGAAACATCGTTGTATATGCTGATATAATGGATAAGCAGTATACGGCATTAACTTTGTTATTATAAAGGGGATAGGGTTGACTGTATTTGTTGTGATAATGTGATAATTGAACCCTTATATATTGGAGAAATGTGACACGTGTAACATTATTAAATCTTGCATTAATTATGGTTTTATTATGTTTTTAGGGCAAAAACTGCAATAATGTCTGATAAATGTCGGGTTAAATGTTGGTGTTGTCCGTTTGGGCAACAGGGCGAATGCTTGTATTATGCTTTTACAAGTTAATTCGATGGTTTCAGCGTTTGTTGAAATGGGGACTATTAGTGAAACGAATACAGGACAGGGTACGGTATTATTAGCACTCAGGGTTGACGTGTTGTGTATTGATGTCAAGTTTTAACGATACTAGTTGACAAGTTTGTATACTTGTAATGAGATTTCGCATGTAAGGTTATGTAAGGAATTGAAGTGGTATTGATTGATTTCTGTAAGGTCTATGTAAGGATTAGATTGTGAGTATGTTCCACGGGTACGATTTTATTGCAAACATTACACCACTTAACATCAGCCCATGTGCCGTCTTCATCCACACAACGCCAATAAGGCACTACTTCATAATCAAACATATCCATTTTGTTTCTCCTTCTCATAAAATACTATATCTCCAGTCGGGCTGTCATCATCTCTTATTATATTCGGATTATTGAGTATATTCTTACCAATAAGCATAAAAGTTAAATCACGATAAGGATAAGCCTCAGCATCAACCCGTTTTATTCTTAGCATTTCTTTTAATTTCGTTTTATTCCCCCTTTTATTTTTTCTTCTATTCGTGCTAACTTTAATAATACTGTAGAAAAACCACAGAATATAGACATCTCAAATCCCAGTAATTTCCATACTCCCTGTAGAATCAATATAATGACAGTAGCGTAAATTATATCGCATAATACTTTCTTCATTTTATTTCCTCAGTTTCCAAGCCTTAATTTCTTTTTTTGTTGCTTCTGGTTCATAGTCATCAGTGTAGTCATGCATCGCATCTTTCCAGCCCCTATCATAGATTATCTTATAGATGCCGTATTGTACTCCCAATATTTTCGCGTGCGTCTTTTTGCTTATTGATTTTTCCTTCACGTTCTTTCCCCTTTCAAAATGGTGTTCCATAAATTCTCTTTGGCTTGGTTTTCCCATTTTATATCTCCCAATCAAAATTGTCTTCCTCATGTCGTTCTAATTCACTTTTTATTTCTTCGTCCATTTCTTCATCTGTAGCCGCCTTCCTTCCCCTCCAGGACTCCCGTCTCTTCTGTGCTGG
>Ga0307379_10007375_pt1 | contig 14969 bp, 15 predicted proteins | sample UN2MG_FD_202237 | JGI IMG/M metagenome (GOLD analysis project Ga0307379, IMG submission 202237) | Soil microbial communities from Risofladan, Vaasa, Finland - UN-2 | ecosystem: Environmental > Terrestrial > Soil > Coastal area > Acid sulfate soil | place: Finland: Risofladan, Vaasa | collected... | reverse complement strand
AGAAGAGCAATGGCACGTTTTTTGGTTATATTCGACTGAAAGACTGGAGCATGTTAACGGACCCACATGAGGGACATTTCTCTAGTTTTCCATAGAAAATCTGCCGGCAACTCGCACAGTAGGCAAGGTTCCGATTGAAAACGTAAAATCCAACCCCGTAGTTTCCAGCAACCTCTCTGGTGATGGATAGCAGGTCATCAGGCTTCTGCGGCTCATCAACAAGCGGTATAACTGCCAAGTGACCTCCCGGAGTCAAACGGTGAAACCGCTCCTCAACCCTCAGCCGCTCTTTCCAAGAAACGTCGACGCCTAAAGGCAACGCAACCAAGTCAGTGTAGAAGGGTTTCTCTCGGGTGCCTTGAGCCCGAACCATTGCCCACCCATACTTTTCTGCGTCAAGTTCTGCCAACCTTTTTGCAGCGTCGGCAGCGGGCACCATAGCCAAGGACGCGCGGGTCTCAGGCTTCTTCGAATACTTCTCGACGTCGCTGGAGAGATAGGATACTGTTTTTTTGGCGAAATCAAGAGTCTCGCCCTCCTGTTTCAGGGGCTTGTCAAAGAAAGCTCGGATGGTTTCATTCAAGCCAACGAAACTGACGAGGCGGACAGCGTTTTCGATTCTGAAGTATTGATCGCCATCAGTTTTCTGCATCAGGAAGGGAAGCATGTGTTCTCTTTCCCGCTGTTTGATTGTGCGGTACTTTATTTCCAGAGCCCGCAAAGCCATTTCCAGCTGATCGTCTAAGATTCGGAAGAAGCTGGTTTCTTTGCCTCCTGCCTCATACATAACTCTGGGCAGATTTATTATCACGCTGTCCACGCTTCCTGTCTGCATGGTGTCCAGTTCCCAGTCTTCTCTCCAGTCAGACGCCAGCCTGAATCCCGTTGAAGTATAGGATGCTCCTGTCTGTTCCTTGGGGCAGAGGTTAGCGAAGTAGGGAAGTCCGGTTTCAGCCGCAAGTTTGTGGGATTCGAAAAGAAGAGAGGCACATTCAGGGTCTTTGAGGACTTCAGGACGTATTTTTATTATCAAGCGCGGGTTGAAAACTGGTTTATGGGCGTCATCCTGAAGCATTACTTCGAGGAGAAGGGAGGCGAGGCGGCGGCTTTCCTCAACAAAGTCTCCGTAGCATCCAACAGTTTTTCCTTCAGGTCCGATGGCTTCCTTCTCTTTCAAAAAGTCGGGAACCAGAAATTCTATGCCCAAGGAAGCGCCAACTGAACTTCCGTTTGAGAGGGGCTGATTCAAGTCGAATATGAAGAGGCGTAGGCCTTCCCTGACTCGTTCCTCTGAGAGATTCTGGCTGAATGGCGCCAAGAAGATGTTGAAGAAGTCAAGGGTCTGCTCTCCAGAGGCTTCTGTAGCAGCAATTTTCAGGACGTTAGAGGCGGTTAGCAGCGCAGCTTCGAGGCTTTTGGGTGGAAGATAAGAGGGCTCCTGAATGTTCATTCCCCCGCGGCTCAGTCCACGTTGAAGGAAAAAGCGTAGGTCGTGCATGAACTGGTCTGGCTTCAGAACCCAAGTTCCGAGATTCTTGAGGTGAAGACCGCCTGAGAGGTGCGCATCAGCAATGTCTCTTGGGAGAACGTTGAGGAGGGTATATTCTTCCATGACCGCGTCTGCAGCCGTCTTGTGAATTGCTTCCACACCTTGGTGCGTGGTGCCTGTTGATTCTATCAGCTGGTTAACGTCATAAACTGGCAGCCCCAGACGGGTGAGTTTGTGGCGGTACTCTTCAAGACCCTTTTCTACGAGGATTGCGTTGACCATTTCTCGTATTAGGGGCGCGGTCAGGTATTTTGTTTTGAATTCTAGGAGCCGTTTTTCTGTTTCTCGGGCGATTTTCTGGGCTTGGAACACTGGAACGTTTGCCTCTTTCACTAGGGCTTCAACGATTTTGTTTCGGTCAAACTCTTCCATTGCAAGGCGGGAGGTTCGAACAAAAATTTTTTTTCTCTGTAAGAACTGCTGCTGTATGTCCTCTGTGAAGTTGATCATGGTTTTGCCGAGGTCGGTGAGGCGGTATTCCTTGTTGTCCACGTCAGGTTCTATGAGGTCGGCGCTTAGGAGATACTTCAGGTGGTAGGCGAATCTTCCTGCGTCTCTGCTTGGGTTTAGTTTCAGGACCTTCATGAGGTCGGTGTAGGATTGGGGTCCCTTCTCTACAAGGGTAATAAGAAGTTGCATGCGCAGGGAGGAGGATGCAGCCTTGAGAACCTTTATACCTGATTTCCGTTGCCGCCTAGGCATAAATCTCACATCAGTACCAGCTTATACAGGAATCTAGTTTAAAAAATTAGGGTTAATAAATTCATTCAGTTTAGAAAAATTGGCAAGCGCGGGACTCTGGCGAACAATGATGGGCAACCATCAATGATGTAAGAGAGAAGTATGACCTTTATTGGGGGTTGTATATACAGTTATCACAAGATGTTGTAAGCATGTTCAATGATCCGGCAAGCTCAAAAACCGTTTCAACAGTCGACGCCCAAGGCAACGTGTACGCAGCACCATTTGGAAGCGTACGCGCAACGCCAGACGGCTCACAGCTGCTCTTCGCTTACCTAACAGCCACAGAGACACCGAAGAGGATAGATTACATGAAGGCTGGGAAGATGCCCGTGGTGGTAGTTCAACAAAAAGACCAAGAAAAGATCAGTTTTGAAGGCTACTGCGTCTGGTGCAAGATCGAAGACATAGTAAAATCAGGACCATTAGTTGAGAGGGTCAAAGCGCAGATGCCCAAACCGATAGTGGAACAGTTTCCGCTCAGAGCAGTAGTGACGCTACGTCCAGTGAAATACAAAATTCAGGGCACATTACCCGACAGGGGCAAGACAGTCACACTCTAACTGTTTATGCATATGCAGAGAAGAGAATGAAGTCTGAAAAACAGTTTTAGTCAAGAAAGTTTGACTGAAAACGCCATTGCAAAGCGTTAGCTAGTCAAGAAATCTTCAGTGACCATGTGCCAGAGTTTCCTTCATGGCTTGTTCTACCATTATTTTTCATGGCTTCCTTGGCTGCGGTAATCGTCAAAAAGAGGCTAACCAAAACATCCCATAAAACACAAAACAGTAAATATCACGTCTAAAAACATTAAGACAAAATATTACCTAGGGGAAGAGCGCGGATGAGAACCCGAGTTAATAAACCATCCTTAGCCACAGTTTTAGTTCTGGTTTTGACTGTTACTTTACTTATGACGGCTTCGCCAATCGCTGAGGCTTTAACTCTGGACACCACAGCTGCAGTGGTTTTTACCGCTGAACCAACTAATTCAGATGTTTCAGTGGGCGTAAAACCGGGAGATTGGATGGAATACAACGTAACATACATAGGGGCTGCTGCCCCTCCTGAGGATTACGCAAAATGGATTAGATTCCATATCACAGACGTTCAAGGGACAAGCATAATGGCTAATATGACATATGAGGCAGTGAATGGAACAATCAGCAAAGTTAGTGGCACTTATGATCTTAAAACAGGGGTTCTGCAACTCCTAGTTGTTCCCGCGGGTCTTACTTTTGGTGATGTATTTTATCACGAAAGCTATGAGAACATATCAATCGCTGGAACTGAAACCGGCACTTATGCAGGCGAAACAAGAACTGCAGTTCACGCAACATTTGACGGAAAAAAACTGTATTGGGACAAAGCTACCGGAATTTTTCTACAATCAGAACAAGTTTTGAACGTTACAGATGTTGCACAAAAGGTTACGATATCTGCAACAAACGTATGGCAAGAGCCAACAAACGCCCCGGACCAGTCTGGATTGGATCAAATTGTGTTTTATGCCAAAGTAATAGTAGTGATAGCGCTAGTAGTAATCATAGTCGTTTTGCTAATACGAAGAAAGAAGAGTGGAAAATAGCAGCATCTACCAGCTTAGCTGCTGACAAATACTGAATTCTCCTGTGTCAGCCCACAATCCCACTGCAATACGGTCAACCCGCTCAGGGTAGATTCTATCCAGAGAGATGGTAACGTACCAATAAGGTATTAACGCTAGGGGGTCTTCTCTGGAATGCGGCCATAATTCTGCTGTCGCAGACTCCTCAACTAAAGTGAAATTGCTTATTGTTTCGCCGTTTACGGTCCACGTGCAATTCTTTGCGTACTCCATAGCAATATCTATGGCTTCTTCCTTTGATACGTTCACTTCTGTGCTGCCCACCCTGAAAAGAGACCAGTCGTCACTGAGCGACGCCAAAAAACCGTAATTATCAAAGATTAAGACTACACTTTTTGCTTGAAAGTCAATGTTATGAGTGGTGTATACAAACTCGATTTTTATAGTACTTCTTCCACTTGCGCGGCTAAGCTTCATGTTGCCCGATGTTATTTCAAAGTCTCCAGTTTCATTAACTGTCTCCAGCAGGTTTATCATCGCTCCCAAATGTGAGGCTCTAGAATATTCTTGGTACCTTTCAACAATGCCCTTAGCTGCATCAACTAGTTTGGTAGGCTGTAATTGAGAGTAATATGGCGTACCTTCAAGCACTTGTAAAGAGTAACTGGAAAGACTGGCGTTTCTAAATCTAAGAGTCACATCTACCTTGCTGCCCTGATATGTGAGGGCGTATCTCAAAATCTCTTCAACGATGCCGCCCAAATCAGAGCGGTACTCCACAGTGTTACTTTCTAGTGTTGCGGCATATTTTGTCATGTCGAGATGAACTACGTCGGTTAGAAAGGTTAACACCTTGTTTGGGGACGTGCCCCAAGATAACAGCGTTCATTCTCAGCCGACAATTCGTCAAAGTCCGCTTCAAGCATCTCATAATCCGCGGATGTTTGTTGAAAATCTAAGGACAACTGATTAAATGACATGTACTGCGCACAAGATACAGCTGATGAAATGACGATTCCAATCATCAGAACCGCAAAAACGAATTTCCACTTTATAGGCATTTTCAGGTGCTTTTCTTGTGTCTCAGGTGGCTCTTCTACGCCCCTCATCGTCATCACAGCCGCTTCTCCGAGTCTGGAGAGCTTGTATCTTCCGTCATCCAGTTTCATTAGGAGTTCTCCGAGGTTTTCAAGGTGATAAGTCAGATGGGAGCTGGAGATTCCAAGCGGCTCTAGGATTGTTGAGAAGTTTCTTGGCTTCTCTGAGAGCATTCTAAGGATTTTGCGGCGGGCTGGATGACTTAAAGACGAGAACATAAGTGAGTAGGGCTCTTCCTCTTGTGAATTGGGCAAGGGTTAACCACCAAACAATAATGTATAAGGTAGGACAGAAAAGTTTTTGCGGTCAAGAAAACTTGACTAACGCATTATTTGATAAGATAATGAACCTTTACAAAAAGCAGTGTATGCTATTTTTGCCACAAAACGAATCTCTATGCCTTGCAACATGAACAGCAGCGAGTCAAACCTGCATTTGTTGATGCGCTCGTTTTTCTCCGTGTGCCAATTTCAAGTAAGTAACAGACAAACGCAAAAACTGCTGTAACAGGGGCTTAGGCAAACAACATGGTTGTAGCCCCAACAATCATATTAGGAGACTGATAATACTTCATTGTTGAAAACAGTACTTTTTCGTAAAAAGCACAAGAAACAGTTCCAAGTTATGTTAACTAAAAATTACTAGTTTATTAAACTCTGAAGCATTAACAGAAAATAGAAGAATCCAAACACAGGAACCACTCGTATGAACAGAGAGATTCTGGTCGAAGCAGAGAACCTAACCAAAAAGTTCGGCGACCTCGTTGCAGTAGACGATGTCAACTTCGAAATCTTTAAAGGCGAAAGTTTCGGGTTTCTTGGACCAAACGGCGCCGGAAAAACTACAATAATGAGAATGATTCAAAGCGTCTCTCCCCTAACTGGAGGCAAGCTAACCTTAGCTGGAATGGATGTTACAGAATGTGGCAGAGAAATAAAAAGCATTGTTGGCGTGGCTCCCCAGGAAGACAATCTGGACCCAGACTTCACAGTTTTCCAGAACCTCATATTCTACGCTCGATACTTTGACATTCCAAAAGAAAAGGCGAAAAGAAAAGCGGAAGAACTCCTCAGGTTTGTGCAGTTAGAAGAGAAGAGAGACGTCATAATAACTTCCCTTTCTGGCGGCATGAGACGCAGATTAATTCTCGCCAGGGCCTTGGTGAACGAGCCGCAGATACTGATTTTGGATGAGCCCACAACAGGTTTGGATCCGCAGGCTCGCCATCTTATATGGGACAAAATTAGAAACATGCAAAAACAAGGGGTCACAGTCATACTGACTACTCATTACATGGATGAGGCAGTTCAGCTCTGCGATAGAATAACAATCATGGACCACGGCAAAATCATTGAAAAAGACAAACCAATGGATCTGGTTAAGAAACATGTAGGGGAAGAAGTTCTTGAAGTTCTCTACAGTGGAGAAGCGATGGAGTTCCTGAAACAGACTTTTCCTGACGCCAGAATAGATGTTGTTGGTGACAAAATTCAAGTTTTCGCCAATAAGCCCCGAGGCATCTTAGCCAAAGTGCTTGAGGAAGCCTCTTTTAAAGGTGCTTTGATAAGAGACAGCAACCTTGAAGATGTCTTCTTGAAATTGTCGGGGAGGAGCTTGAGGGATTAAAGATGAGTGACATAGTTGCGCTGTTTCGAGTCCCTAAACTTAGTTACCGTGTTTGGAAGGTTTGGATGCGAAACAAAGACGTTTTCATGAAAACTTACAAAACCAATTTTCTTCCTTCATTATTGGAGCCAGTCCTTTACCTGCTCGCTTTAGGTCTTGGACTCGGCGGTTTTGTTCAAGCAATCGACGGTCAACCGTACATCCAATTTATTGCTCCTGCATTGGTTGCGGTGTCAATGATGTTCTCCTCTTTTTATGAGTGCACCTTCGCCTCCTTTGTGCGAATGTATTTCCAGAAAACTTTTGACGCCATAATAGCAACGCCCGTCACCATCGAAGAGGTTATAACAGGCGAAATCCTGTGGGGCGCAACCAAGAGCCTCATCAACTCTTCAATAGTTTTGGCAGTTATTGTTGCCTTTGGTCTGGTTCCTTCTCCACTGTTTCTGCTGATTCCTCCACTAGCATTCCTTGTTGGACTCCTCTTCTCAGCCATAGCCATGTGCTTCACAGCTATTGTTCCAAACATTGACGCTTTCAATTACCCAAGCTTTCTCTTCATAACTCCCATGTTTCTTTTAAGCGGAACCTTCTTCCCCTTAACCGCCATGCCAGAGTTCCTGCAGGTGATTGCCGCAGTTTTTCTTCCACTCACTAACGTTGTGGCGGTAACTAGGTCCTTAGCTCTTGGCAACATTCAACTTTCCATTCTTTTGAACCTAGCTTGGATGCTGATAGTGACGCCAGTCTTCTTTGTCCTATCCATAAACCTGATGAAGAAAAGACTCATCAAATAACCACTGCATATTAGGAGACTAATAATACTTCATTGTTGAAAACAGCTTTTTTCAGAAAAACAAAGCACAACCAACCAGCAGTTGCCTCTTGGAAAGTATTATATTTGCAGATAGCCGATAAAACAACGACACCTTGTTCCTGAATCTGACTCCTTTGCATTATCTGCTAATATTTTTGATCATAGTCATAGCCGCATTCATACTCATCCTCTTGTTGCCAGCCTTACTAGAACTGAGAAAACCCAAAGATGCTGGACCACGCAAAATAGCTGAAGCAAAGACAGAAGACGAAAAACGCAACTGGCACCCAAAAATATCAAAAACGGCTTCTCTTGTTGGTGGTTACTGAGAGAATGGGAGTGGCGCCGCCGGAAGGACTCGAACCTTCGACCCACGAGTTAACAGCCCGTTGCTCTACCGAACTGAGCTACGGCGGCTCAATCAACAATCTACGTGGTGCCGCTATTGTGAGAATTTGTGGCGCTATTTAAGTTTAATCGACCGAAACCCAGCTCAACCATCTCTAACGGAGAATTGTGGCACAGAATAGAATAAATTCCGCCCCGAAAGATACAGTGACAGAGCACAGATGAAAGTCGAAGTCAAGTTTTTCACTTCTCTGCGAGAGATAACAGGCAAGAAAGTGGAAGAAATCCAGCTGCAGAGCACAATCACTGTTGAGGAACTGCTGACTCTGCTCTCTGAGAAATACGGCAAAAAATTCAGAGAATACATCTACAACAAGAAAGGAGAAGTGCAGGGATTCCTCTCGTTTCTCGTAAACGGCAAAAACATCAACATCCTACAAGGATTCGACACGAAACTACAAGAAGGAGACACTGTTGCGATTCTTCCTCCGGTGGGCGGAGGCTAAAGTCTTTCACATTATCTCTGCTTCAAGATAGGTGGAGAAGGCATTAACAACCCGAACAGGAACAAACCTTCCCAACAAAGACTCGCATGCCTTAACCACAACAGGCTTGTAAGCGAAGTTTCGTCCCATCCAAGACTCCCCTTTACCTCTCTCATCAAACAAGACGGTTCCCTCCCAGCCTATCCACGCACGGTTCTTCTCAAAAGAAACCTTCCTGGACAACTCCGCAACCTCCCTACTTCTTCGATTCAGCTCCATGGGAGGAAGAGGCACCAAAGATTCTGCAGCAGTTTTAGGTCTTGAAAAAAACTTCGACACATTAACAATGTCAGGCTGAACCTCTGCTACAAGCTTCTTTGTAGCCTCAAAAGCCTCTCTGCTCTCTCCAGGGAAACCGCAGATAACATCTGTCGAAAGAGTTAATCGTGGAATCTCTTCCCTGAAAGCCTGAACAACCGTTCTGAAGTCCTCAACGGTGTAGCGCCTGTTCATAAGCTTGAGAACCGTATCGTCCCCGCTTTGGACAGGCAGATGCAGAAACTTGAAAACCTTCCCATCCTTGTAGACTTCGACAAGCTCATCAAGCATCCCCAGCACATGATCAGGATTCATCATCCCTAACCGAACAAAAAAATCGCCCTCAACCTCACAGATCCGCCTCAACAAATCCGCCAAACTTGTTCCGATGTCCTTACCGTAACAAGCCGTATCCTGAGAAGTCAACCATACCTCCTTGGCGCCAGAAACCAAATCCTGCTTCACCCTCTCAACAATCTCATCAACAGGATTGCTTCTCAGCTGTCCCCTAGCGAAATGAACACAACAGTAAGAACACTTTCCTAGACAACCATAGTTGATAGGCACGATGCTTACGACCCGATTTACTGGAATCTTGGGAAGACATAGACTCGGCTGCGAAACTTCGCCCAAGGAAACAACTTTTTCTCCAGAACTTACACGACGCAAAACATCAACAATCTTGGCGCCCGGCGCTGGACCAGTCACCCCATCAAACTCTACTTCATTTTCTAAACGTTCAAAATTTATCAGAGGTAAACAACCAGTCACTATGAGCCTCTTGTCTTTCGGAGCCTTTCTTAAGACGTCCATGATCCGATTTTCGGTAGGAGATTTAACCGCACACGTATTGTAAAGCAAGAATTCCGCGTCTTTAGGGTCCTCGACGACCACAAAGCCAGCCCTTGAAAGGCAGCCGGCAATAAACTCTCCATCCGCAAGATTCGCTGAACAACCAAAACTCTTAACGTAAACCTGTCTCGATCGTTCAACCATCAAGGTTCAGCCCAATTGCCACAGTCACGGTTACAGAAGGCGTAATCTGAGTTATACGGTTTTAATCGTATGAGAGAAACATAAGGATTCTGTAAAGCAGTTTTTTTACATGAAGGTGCACAGCGTTCAAGAAGGGATCGTAGAAAGCCTTATAAATAGTTGCACATTCATGTTTGAATCATATTTGTATCTTAACATTAAGGCATATAAGAACCAAACAACGTCCAACTAGTTAATCGTCCCAACGGAGAGAATAAAAATGAAACTAATTACACTACACCTACCTGAGCCATACATTCGGGCATTAGACAGCCTAGTTAACGAAAAATACTATCCCAACAGAGCTGAGGCAATCCGCACAGCGGTTAGAGACCTCCTCAGCATCGAGGCCTGGGGAAGAAGCAGAAATGGCTAGAAACATAGAAAAACTCCTGAAAATCGAGCGTCCAAGGGAAGTTTCAGAAATGAAGCTTGACATAATCGAAGTCTTTCCCACAACTCTCAGACTAGACCTCATGGACATAGAACCTTACGCAGAACCAGAAATCAATGTACACATCGACTTAGGTCTAGACCAGCTCGAAGAACAGGAAGAGTAAACTCTTTCATTCCATTTCTCAAATTTTCCTTTTCATGCTTAACGCAGTTCTTTCAAGTCTAGTTTTCCAAGGTACCCCGCTTCCTCTAGGAACAACAGCTCCCTTTTTGATGGCAGATGCAATTTCGTCAACATCAGAATCAGCCTCAACAAGGGTGTAGGCTGCCCCAATTTCAGGAGCATAATGGGAGTCGCTTCCACCAGTCTGCGGAAGACCTAGACCATCAGCAAATCTTTTGCTAAAATACGTCAAGACCAAGAAGGGAATAGAAGACGCATTCATCACCTCGACGGCATCGTAGGAAGTTACCCGTCTGCTAGGCGGCGACTTGTAGAACGCAGTAGGATGGGGCGCCACAGCGATTCCCCCAGCCTCATGAATTCGGCGGATGGTCTCTTCAATGCCCATTTTTGCGGCTATCGGCACGGTTACGTTAATTCCGAGAAGATGACCTTCCAAGGTGGAGACTTCGATTCCGGGAACAACGAGGATATCACGGGTCTTTAGCCTGAGGGCGCCTTTGACGGTGTTATGATCTGTTATGGCAACTCCATCCAGTCCCCGCTTCTTTGCGAAGGAAACAACCTCCTTGAGGGTTATGGAAGAGTCGCGGGAATAGCAGGTGTGAACGTGAAAGTCGATTTTCAGAACCAAAAGCTTCCCTTCATCTCGCCCCTTCTATGCTTTAGACTTTTGCAGTTTAGCCCTAGCTTCCTCCAGCTTTGCTTGAAGTTCCTCTTCGGTATCCTCTATTTTGCTGAACAGAGGCTTCGCCTTGTTTATCTTGTGATCTGGGGATAGCTCCTTTTCTGTTTCGTTCCACGTTTGCTCATGAACAGACCCGGGCAGATTTAGCAGCTTCCATAGCTTCTCTGCTGTGAAGGGAATGAAAGGTTCCAGAATTATCGCCAACTGTTTGACTATCTGGACAGCGACATAGAGGGTGTTTGCTGACTCTTGACGGTCGGTTTTTATGGCTTTCCAAGGCTCCTTCTCGTTGAAGTACCGGTTTCCAAGATGGCTTAGGCTTATGGCGTAACGTAATGCCTCTTGCAGTTTGAAGGCTTCCAGCCGCTCTGCAGTCTTGTTCACAATTTCTTTAGCCTCTTCCAGAACCGCCTTGTCTTTTTCATCGAGCCCGCTTGGCTGCGGCACTGTGCTACCGAATTGTTTGTTTATGAATGTTAAGGTCCTGTGTATGAAGTTGCCGAGGGTGTCGTTAAGGTCAGAGTTTACTTTTTCGATGAGGGTTGTCCAGGAAAAGTTTGTGTCTTTCACTTCAGGGCGGATGGACATGAGGGAGTATCTCCAGTAGTCTGCCGGAAAGAGTTCTAGTGCCTCGTCGATCCAGATTCCTATTCTTCGGCTCTTGGAGAAGGCTTTACCATCAAACATCAGAAACTCTGTAGAGTGGACGGTCCATGGCAGGTTGTAGGGTTCATGTGTAGCCAACAGTAAAGCAGGCAAAATAATAGTGTGAAAGGGAATGTTGTCTTTCCCAATGAAGTACAGCGTCTTTGCTTCTTTGTTGAACCAGTATTCCTTCCATCGCTCTTCCTGCCCCAACCTCTTGAAGTATTCGACGGTGGCTGACAGGTAGCCCAGAACGGCTTCAACCCAAACATAGATTGTCTTGTCCTCAGACCCCGGAAAAGGCGACGGAATCCCCCATTTGTTGTCCCGAGTGACGGGTCTAGGCTTCAACCCATCCTTCAGAAGGTTCAAAGTGAAGTTCCGAGCATTATCGGGCAAATTTTCGTTATTCTGGATGTAGTCACGAAGCTTCTCAGTTAACTTTGGCAAATCAAAATACCAATGCGTCCTCAGTTCTTTGATTGGCGTGGAACCGCAGATTGCACAGCGAGGCTCCAAAAGATTTGTGGGCTCAAGAAGATTTCCACAGGAGTCACACTGGTCTCCCCGAGCACCGGTAGCTCCACAGTGGGGGCAAGTTCCCTCCACGAACCTGTCAGGCAGGAACCTGTCACACTTGGGACAGTAAAGCTGCTCGGTTTCTTGTGTGAAGATGTAGCCGTTCTCGTAGATTTTCAGCAAAAAGTCGCGCACAAACTCTTTGTGCACGGGATTTTCTGTGCGGGTGTAGTTGCTGAAGGCTATGCCCCACCTCTCGAAGAGATCCGCTACTTTTGCGTGGTTCCGGTCTGTCAGCTGCCTTGGAGGAATATTCAATCGAACAGCTTCTATTTCGATGGGCGTTCCATGCTCGTCTGAGCCAGTCACGTACACAACATCATGTCCCTTTAGCCGATAATAGCGGGCTACAACATCCGCCGAAAGAATGGAGCTTACAATATTACCCAAATGAGGCACATAATTGATGTAAGGCCACGCCGAAGTAACCAAAATCTTAGCGAACGCAACACACCTCCAGTAACTTTCTCAAGCACAACAATTTCCTTACGAAACTAATGTACTTAAAGACAACGGAAACAAATCAGGTCCAGCCCATCATCCCACAATTCTGAACACGGCCTGCAAATCAAGTAACTGTTTTTCTTTCCTACTCTATGCACGCGGCTCTTTGCCTTTATATTGGAGTGCAGAGGCAAGTTTTTTAACAAACCGCCCTCTTAAATGCTGATTATGTCAAAGTCGGCTGTAATATTGGCTTTTGTTGGTGGTGCACTCCTCATCATCGCTGGTGTGACTGGCTCTGTTGGTATTGTCGGCATGGCTATAGAGTATTTGATTGATCATTTAGGAGGTCCTACGGCAGATATGCTCTCAATTGTTTTGCAGGCATTAAACTTCATTGCTGACTTGGGAGGCGTGGCTGTAATTGTTGGAGGCGTCCTGATATACATGGGAAGAAAAAGAGTTGCTAAATTTATTATAGGCATTGGTGCAGGAATGGGGCTGATAGGTTTCCTAATACTTTTGATTTCAGCATTATTTCACGGTTGGGTTTACACCGTGTACTTCTTATTCATTATATTCCAATCACTTGGATGGATAGGTGTCATTCTTTCAATAGCTGCCACATTGCTAGCCAAATAGCTCTTCGAAAATTATATGTTGTCTGAGCGCAACGAAGGCGCGTATCCTCCAGATGAAGGTCACCTGTTCAAAACCGCCAATGATGACAATGGAACTGGCTTGCCATAACGTTTCGTTTTGCGTATTGTTTCCGATAAACTATTCAATAAAGACAATCCAATACTGGGAAGAGGAAAGCGCTAATGACCAAAGAGGAGACGAGACAGGGAAGCAAACGTTTGGTTGTCTTTGATGTTGAAGGCGTTCTGATACCGAAGAATCGTTACCTTCTCTTCGAGATATCACGCAAAGTAGGATTTCTGGGCTTCATAAAAATCATGACATTAGGATTACTCTACGAGGCTGGGCTGTTACCTCTCGAATCTGCGCTGAGAAGAATATTTGCGATGCTCAAAGGACTCAGAGCGGAAGAGGTTCTGGAACTTCACAAGAAGATACCTCTGATGCCCGGCACAGGGGAAGTCTTCAAAATGTTAAACGATAAGGGATACAGGACAGCTCTCATCAGTTCAGGTCTTCCCACTCCAGTAGTAGAGGACTTAGCCACCAGACTACATGCTGACTACGCTTATGGTCTGGAACTGGAGATAGCTGATGAACGTTTGACGGGCGCCATAAGAGGCGATGTGATAAAACAGGGAGGCAAAGCCGCTGTTTTGAAGAAGATAATTGAAAAGGAAGGCTTAACGCCGCAAGATTGCGTCATGGTTGCTGATGACCGAAACAATCTTCCAATGTTTCCCCTATGCAAACTAAGGATAGGCTATGACCCTGATTTTATTCTAAGCGCCAAATCCGACTTTGTGACAAGAGGTGCACTAACAGAAATCTTACCGCACATAATAGGAGAAAAACCTCAAGTTTCCCAGCATAAACTGTCAAGAAACCGAGGTCTCAGAGAAACAATTCACATGAGCAGCTTCCTGTTAACCTTCGTCTGCATATACTTCCTAGGAAATATTCTGCTGGCTTCGTTGATACTTCTCGTAGCCGTGCTTTACACCATCTCCGAGTTCGCCAGAGTACGCGGAATCAACCTTCCCATCCTCTCATCAATAACTTGGAGCGCAGCAAACAAAACGGAACTCTACGAATTCGCAACATCTCCCATCCATTTTGCCCTCGGCATAGTAATCTCTCTCCTCATCTTCCCAGAACCCATACGCTACGTAGCCATCACAGTACTCACTTTAGGCGACGGTTGCGCTCACCTCTTCGGAATGAGGTTTGGAAGAACCCACCTCTCCTTCAACAAAGGAAAGAATCTGGAAGGAACACTCTTCGGTTTCCTGTTTGCCTTCTTGGGCGCTATGATCTTTGTTGACCCAGCGAGAGCTTTGATTGCCGCCGCCGTTGGAATGCTAGTGGAGGGGCTCCCCAGCCCCATAAACGATAACTTAACCATGCCCCTAGCATCTGGACTAATACTCACCCTGATCATGTAAGGCAGACACGGGTATTTACGATAGAATTAAAAGATTGCATTTCATCATATAGTATCGACACGGCAAATTGATAGCGTGCAACAAAATTGAACTAAGGAAGTTTTCTCTGCTTGGCAGAATCAGGTAAAATTGAGTATAGACCTATCTCTGTTCGCGAAGCTCTCACTGAAATGAAAGACGTGTCAGAGATAATGATTGACCTAGCGTATTCAGCAGCCCTTTTCAACAGCAATGAACTCGCTGAAGAGGTCATGGAACTTGAAAAGCGCGTAGACTACCTAGATTATATTATAGACATGAACATCATGCTGGCAGCCAGAGACGCCGAAGACGCAGAACACCTCACTGCGGTGACAACCGTA
>Ga0307379_10007373_pt1 | contig 14969 bp, 17 predicted proteins | sample UN2MG_FD_202237 | JGI IMG/M metagenome (GOLD analysis project Ga0307379, IMG submission 202237) | Soil microbial communities from Risofladan, Vaasa, Finland - UN-2 | ecosystem: Environmental > Terrestrial > Soil > Coastal area > Acid sulfate soil | place: Finland: Risofladan, Vaasa | collected... | reverse complement strand
ACATGGGCATGGTGGCCACCCTGGTTGATGAGCGTCTGGCCCAGGTGCTGAGGGAGTCGCCGCCTGAACGCGTCGTGGCCATTAACCTATCGGAGGCCGTGAGGGAGCTGATCAGGGAAGACTTCACCTCGAACATGGCGGAGCTCATCGGAGGCCTGACGCCTGAGCCGAGGCGGGCCGCCCTCATCATACGTGAACATGGCACCATCAAGACCAGGGACCTCTACTTTCACGTGAGGGGAAAGGAGTCGAGGGGCCGGCTGCCCGTCAACTTTAACACCATGGTGAAGAAGCTGGAGAACATTGGGCTGGCGACGCGTAACCCGAATGCGGGGCTGATCTCCTGGACGCTGCATGACCTCGTCGACGGGAGGCTCATCGACGTGGCCGACGAGGAGGCCCGGCGGCTGCTCGAGGAGTACCTGGCGAGCCTGCTTCTCCCGGGGGATCAGGGCTGAGCTGCTGGTGTGTGCCTCTGTTTCGATGCGGTTATAGATGAGCCTGTGAATATGGTTACTGGATACTGATGAGAATAACGTAGCTGGAGATAAAGATGGAAATACGCTCACGCGATGACAGTGTTCCCATATTATACATAATAAGAGCTTTTCAAATAATTCTAAGATATGACAGAATTAATGCGAAGACGGCCCTCGCATACGACAGGGAAATACTGTCAGCGTGTGGCCGTATCTTCAGGTCAGACGCCATAGCCCAGGCCTTCCTCTACCTCTGCAGGCACGGCGCCGCGACGGGGTGGCTCCTCCAGGTGCAGCTGGGGCTCCCCGAGGCCACGGCCCACCGGGTCCTCAGGAACCTGCGGGCCCTCGGCATAGTCGAGCCCATCCTCAAGGTGCCCCAGCGCCGCATGAAGCGCAGCGGGCCCATGCCTACGATATGGGGTCTCAATGGGCACTGCAGCGACGAAGAGGTGGCTATAGCGATGACGCTTCACTACCGGACGTTGAGCCCTAAGTACAGGGCGGCCGAGAAGGTGGCCCAGACCATCCTAGACGAGTTCACGGAGGACCGGCCCATGGAGGTCAGGTACACGGACATAATGCATAGGGTGAGGGCAATGAAGATACCGTTCAGCGGCCCCGATGTCGCTGACCTTACAGCTCAATATCTTAATGAAAAGGGCATTAAAATCTGGCGTTAATTCAAAATATTAGCAAAAATAGATACTCACGTATCTGGAGGGTTAACTTCATATCCATGAAATTCCAATATTGATGCTATCCAATCACAAAATTCAGGCATTATCTTATTCCCTTGTGCAATGTTACATTCTCTATGGCAGAAAAAGACATTGTCCGGTTCATGTATACCCCCAATATTGAAAGGAATTTTATGTCCGGTTTCAACTACTGCTTTACTTACCTCAGCTTCGTTAATCTGTTCAATAGTTACAGGTTGCCCACAGATATAACAAACATAACTATCAGGTATTGGTTCTCTCTCTAAATATTGTACCAAACCAGTGGGACAAGGAGGTGCATCTTCCATTTCAAATATATATAAAGTTAAACGCCTTGCCACATCCAAACAAGTTTCATAGGTAGCATAATATGGATGATCTTCTTCAATATCCCATCTTGCTTCACGATTTTTTCTGGAGTTTTTAGAGTCGTCAGCATTCTCTGTAACTGTAGGCCATGCAACACCCTTGGTATTCTCAGCATCTCTTCTTGCCTTATCGGCTGCTTTTCTAGTGTAAGAAATACCTCTCAGATACTCTAAAGGAGGTAAATCCATATGGGGACCTGTATGCCCTTTAGGTAACACACATTTTCGTTTAATTGGATTACGGACCCCTTTTGTTCTTCCAGATCTTTCGCCACATATTTCAGGCATAATGATTAATTATTATGTAAAAATGAAAAGTAGTTGTGTATATAATTTACATTATGTACATTTTTAAATAATTTCTATGAAATCCTGGCCCATTAATCCTCTCATTTTTTCTAAAGATTCATTCCTCAAGTCAATAGAATTCTTAATAGTATTGGATATTTCCATAATCTCTTTATCGTTTTTAGGTATAGGTAATAACAACTCACTAAACCTATTTCCAAGACTAGCAATTGTTGATTGTATAAATGTTTTAGATTTTATCTGTTTTTTAACAATCGGTTGCGAAAGAAGATATAATAATATGTAAGAATCAAGATTATATTTATTTGGAGTATTTACTGTTATTATTTTTATATGGCTTTGAACTACTATATTTGTATCATTAACTCCTAATATACAAATTTTCCCTATTCTATATCTTCCATCATTTACAAATAATATATCTAAAGGCTTTAAATTTTGTTTATTAGCATATTCATTATAATATTCTTCACTTATTGCATTTGTAGAATTATGAGTTATTTCCCAATTACTAATATCTGAAGTTCTAATAAATGGAATATCTCCAGTTCCATAGGCTTTTGAACCAACTTCATCTCCCTTTCTTACATTTAATACTTTATTCTTAATTAGTTTTTTAACAGATACTAAATTTATATTATCTGCGTTTTTATATGAATTCAATTCCTCGTTAATTTCATAATCATAATATCGAGGAATTAATATTGGACTTTTAGACACGGGTAGATACACTTTAAAACCACATCTATTTTGTTTATTATCATTATTTAAGGATTTAATTTGTTTAATAATTAATGGAAAATCATCCTTCTCTATTAGCCTCCCTCTCCTATCATGACCAGAATACTCAGCTATTGACATTTTTATTTCTTGAATTGGTTCTATTTCTTCATTTATTCTTCGCTTTCTTAAAAATAATACATTAGTTTTAGTATCAGTACTTGGTTGAAATGTTGTTCTCACACAATCTATTATTAAATTTACCCTTGCCTTGGTGTGGATAAATGACCAAATATATCCATACTTTTTTGATGTGAATAGACCTTCTGGTAATATAATTGCCATTTTTCCATCAGGTTTTAATAATTGTAAGCATCTTTCAATAAATAATATTTGAGGATGTTGCTTTTTTAATAATTTATCTGTTTTTTCCCATTTACCATCTCTATTTCTTTTCCATTTATAACCTAATTCAAAATTTATTAAAATATTTTCCTTAGTCACTTGTATTTTAGTTCCAAAAGGAGGATTTGTAACGACAACATCATAGGATTCATCCATAATATTTTTTATTTTCTTTAACTTATTTACATCCAAACTATCAAAATTTATAATTTTATAATCTTTCACACCTAAAACTTCAAGGTATGTATGAGATAACCTATACATATCAAAATCTTTATCAATTCCAGTTAGTGAAAATATACTCTCTTTTTCTAAATATCTAGTTGTATCAACTAAAAACCCCCCTGTACCACAAGCAGGATCAATTATTTTATCACCCTTTCTTGGTTCCAATAAATCAATGATAGTCTTAGTTAAATTTCTTGGAGTAAAAAATTGCCCCTTATCTCCTCGTATAGAAGAATTTATTAAAGATTCAAAGGCACCTGCCAGTACATCGAGATCAATTGAATCGAAATTATAATCAGATAATAAACGAAGTAAATAAATTAGAGATTCATCATCAAGTAATATTTCTTCTTTATCCCTAAAAAATGTATTTTTTTGTTTTTCTTTCTCAAATATGATATGAAATCTTTTAAGTAAAATTTTATCTTCAAGGGATAAATCCATTTTATATTGCTGGTATTCAGATTTAGTAGTTCCCATTAATAAACAATGCAAAAATTTGATAAATTCAGACATTAATCTGTCTGCACGAGAGATTGAATCATTTGTATAAATATGATAATAAGCTTCCTTGAATACATCTCTCAAATCCCTAACTTTATTTTTATTTTTAAAAAACTTAACTTTCATATGGTGTTCTCCCCATCTTAAAACTTACTTCGTACATATTATGCTTTTTAAAACACGGAACATATAGCCAAAAGATAACATCTGATAACATCTATGTACATAATACACATAAAATGTCTTATGTATAAATTCTTTTCTATTAGATATGAACAAACTACCATCCGTTATAGTTAGAGATAGACAAGGTACAAATTCTCTAGATATAACTATTCCAGTTAAAGTTGCTCGAAAATATTCTATTTCACCGGGAGATGTGTTCATATTGAAAGTCTCAGAAAAAGATAACAATATAACCCTAGAATATCAGAGAATTTTTCAACAAAAAAGAGAATAAATTTTTCACATAACGTCCATGCAAGTTTATTTAGAAGTTTTGATTTCTTTTCATGCCATAGGATTTATTTATGCGTGAAACTCGATAACATTATTTTATGTTATCACAATTTAATAAACATGTAAACAACTGTATTTCACTATGTTCTAATTAATTCTTTTGGCAAAAGGTTTCTTTTTTCGGTTGTAGATATCGAAGTATTCTCTTAGTATGGTTTCTATTACGTTACTTCTTTTTCGATTCTCTTTCTCGGTTATCTCATTGATTTTTAGTAGAACATCCTTATGTAATGAGATGCTAATTTTTTCACAATTTCTTACCATACCATATTAAAATATTTTTTTCCTATATTAATGCTTAGTAATATTTTTCCTACTTTTCTCACCCACTTTTTTATTCTTCGTTTCCCAAGAACACAATAACATAGAGGGATCAAGCCCTGTTAGAAAAAAATGCCCCTATAGCTAAACAATCATCCAAGGTCAAGCTATTAGACTTTCGACGTTACCCTTGGAAAGCCCTTAGGAAGAAGCCTGGAGTCGTCATCAAGAGCACGGCCCAGAGGAGGCCTTAACCGTGTCGGGGGTACTGCGACGGCTCAGACGAATCCTCTGGGGTGCTCCGGCACCCAAGGCCAAACGGTACGGCGAAACCAGCACCCCCACCTCCAGCACCTACTACCGGGGCATGAACGAGGACTACAGGTGGTTCAGGCAGGACGAGCTTGTAAGGAAGTGCATCGTCTCCAACGCCTACTTCGCCACCACAGCCGGCTACGAGACTGTCTTGGAGGCAGAGGACCCCGAGAAGTACAGGCAGGTCGAGGACAGGATAGACGAGTTCAACAAGACGGTCAACATGGACCTGGCGCTCTTCGTGGCCCAGGTGAAGCGAAGCGTCTACGGGAAGACTGGCTTCGAGATCGTCCTTGACGAGGACGACTACCCGAGGCAGCTGCTCTCGCTGCAGAGCACCCAGCTCAAGCCCGACATCGACGAAGACTGGACACTCACGGGCTACACCTACAAGGGCAAGAAAGGCTTCTACGAGCCCAGCGAGGTCCTGTACTTCACGAACCTGCAGCTGGAGGCCGACATGCTGGGCCTCAGCGACGTCGAGCCCGTCCGCAGCGTATGCCAGGCGAGGCACGAGCTGCTACGCGAGAACTTCCCCGAGATCGCGCGGAACCTGTGGGCCCCCTACGTCATCCTCAAGGCGGACACCAGCGGGCTGCCGTCGCTGGAAGCCGAGAAGGCCATCGAGAGCCTCGCCGAGGTGGCGCGGGCAGGGAAGAGCATCGCGGTGAACGAGAGCGTCGAGGCCACGGTGGTCGACATGACGCCGGACATCGACGGGTTGAACGGATTGCTGGACAGGCTGGAGCAGGCGGTCACCGCGAACTTCGGCACACCCAGGTTCCTCCTCGGGAAGCCCATAGAGAACAGGGCGACGGCGTACGCCGAGCTGGAGGCCTACGTCCAGGGCACCGTGCACTCGATCCAGCGGTACCTCAAGAGAGAGGTGGAGCGCCAGTGGTACGACCGCTGGACCAGGAAGATCCTAGAGGACGAGGATGCGCTCACGGAGCCCCTGCCTGTCCAGGTCAAGCACCGTTGGAACCCGGTGCGCACCATGGACGTCTACGCCATGGCAGACGCCGCAGCCAAGCTGTGGGGCAGCCACGGCATGGGGCCACTCGGCGATAACCTGGAGAAGATATGGGAACTCATGGGCTGGGACCCCGCCGAGTTGGAGGAAGCTAAGTGAAGCGACACAGGTTCATCGCCGCCGTTCACAGCATCATGACCAGGGAAGAGGAGCACCTGGCCACCTTCTACCTCATGAACACCACCGTCAACCGGAACGGGTGGGGTGTGAGCGACAAGGCCCTCGAGGAGGCCATGCCCACCATCCTGAGGAAACCCATAGGCTGCGGCCCAGGCTACAGGATCGACGCCCACTACCCTGACTCCATGGACCTCGGGCGTTTTGTCACGTCGGACAAGCCGGACGGCTACGGCCTCGGGACCGCGGAGATCACCGACGCCACCGCCTGGGAGAACCTGACCACGGGAGAGTGGGGCCCCATCTCGGTGGTGATCCTCAGCTACAGAGACACCTGCAGCAAGTGCGGAGAGGACCTCACCTACACCGAGGACCCCTTCAGCCACGACTGCATCGCCCGCCGTGAGGCCTACCTGCTTGTGGAGAGCTTCGTATTCGAACGGGTGGACTTCATCGACACGCCGGCGGTGCCCCAGGCGGGCTTCATCAACGTGGCGAGCGCCCAGACACAGGTGCCCCTGGAGCTGTGCGCCCAGTTCTACGAGTCACAGTCCAAACAGGACCCGGCCCAGGGACCGGGAGCCCAGATGGGCTCGAATCCCGAGGAAGAAGAGAGGAAAACACAATTGAGCGAAGAGCTACAGCAGCGAGTCACAGAGCTAGAGCAGCAACTCACAGACGAGAAGAAGGTCAGGGAGACAGCTGACGAGCGGGTATCCGAACTCGAGGCGAGGCAGCACGCGGAGATCGTGGAGAGCGTCCTCGAGGCGAGGGCCGCGGCGGGCCTGGTGACGGACATCGAGGCCGAGAGGGAGAGGTTCGCGGGGTACCCCGAGGACGCCCTCCAGCAGATGAAGGCGGACGCAGTCAAGGCCGCGAAGGCCCAGGCATCCAAGGGGGAGCCCAAGGCCAAGTACGCGGGAGCCAGCGACGAGCTGAAGACGGCCATTGAAGACACGAGGCAGCGCCTCTTCGGAAGGAGGAACACGTGATGGCGGCGGGAGGCATCCTCAAGGAGCAGCTCCTCGTCATCGAGGAGTTCACCGTCAAGGCCAGCGAGGACATCGAGAAAGGCGAGATCGTCTACAACGACGGCAACGGCATTTTAGCCGCTCCGAACACGGCGGTCGGCCCCTTCATGATGGCCCTCCAAGCACACGACTACAGCGAAGAGACCACCCACAAGGTCTCGTGCGTCGCCGTGGGCTGCGTCGAGGCCCAGAAGGTCTCGGGCAGCGGCGGAGGCAAGAAGGGACAGGCCGTCATGATCAGCGCCACAGCCGGGGAGGTCACCCTGTTCGTGAAGGGAGACGCCCCGGCGGCCTACGCGGAGGCGGACGTGCAGACGGCACTAGACACCAACATAGGAATCGTTGGAGCCCTCGCGGAGGACGCCGAGGACGCGGACACGACGGCCAAGATATGGCTGGGGGTGAAGTGATGAGAGTCTGGTACTCAACGGTCCAGAGAGACTACTTCAAGACACCCGGCCCCAACGTCTTCGAGGCCCAGGCAATCACGCCCGTGGACATCGAGAGCATCGAGGCCGTCGTCATCCTGGACGAGGTGCTCGGAGCAGCCCGGCCCAGGTACAAGCTACGCGGCCTCTGCAGGCCCATACGGATGGACAGCCTGACGGCGCGCATCGACGTCGCTACCGCGCTGGCGGGACAAGAGAAGGTGCCCGCCATGGTGGAGGCCGAGATCGTGGCCGAGGCTTATACAGCGGTGGACTTCGATCTCTGGAAGAACGTGGTCCACGTCGTCGTCAGCGACGAGGCAGCCAAGAAGGCGGCCCACGATGTGCTGGCGCTGAACGTGGAGGACGCCGGCAAGGACATTGCCCGTATGGAGAACAAGCAGATCGTGGAGATCGCGGAGGCCTGCACCGAGAAGGTGAGCGGCACCGTCTACAGCGACTGGGGCGCCATGACTACGCCGCCGAACAGCGACACCAACCCGTGGCTGGCGATCAGGGCGAGCATCGAGTACATCGAGGGCAAGGGGTACGAACCTGACTTCATGGCCATGCACCCAGGCATCTGGGGCAAGTTCGTCACCAACACCTACGTCCGGGACCTGGTGCACAGCGGCATAGCCACCGTCGGCGCCGCCGGCGGAGAGTTCACGCTACCCGGGTACCCCACCATCAAGACCTTCACCGACTACGCCTTGACGGCGACGCCCACCGCGACCAAGGGGCCCCTGATCGGGGACAGCCGTGCGCCCGCCATAGTGCTGGGCGAGGGCCCCACCGAGGCGGCCAAGTACAGGGACGAGAAGGCCGGATACGACGCCTACATCATACGCCAGTACCTGGAACCCAAGCTGGTTCTGGACGACGCCATAGACAAGATCTGCACGTAGAGGGCCGGAGGGGCGGCCCCCTGCGTTTGACTTCAGAGACAGAGTTCCCCGCCCAGAGGGGCGGTCAACCCCTAACAACCGAGGTGAATATGATGAAGAGGATAAGGTTCAAGGGAGCGAGGAGGAAGGGAACTCTCACACCCAGAAGGCTCTGGGCGCCCGGCGAGGTCCTCAAGTTAGACGACGATGTCGCCGACGAGCTCGTGAAGGACCCAGAGTTCCAGCTGGTGAAGCCTAGGAAGAGGAAGGCGAAGAGTGGCTAGGCCACGGAGAAGGTGAGAAAAAGGAATGGCCTACTGCGCAGCCGCGGACGTGAGGCAGATCATACACACCAGCCTTACAGACTCGGATATCACGTCGATCATCGAGGCGAGCGACGCCCAGATAGACATGAGGCTCGGGGCGCAGAGTTCGTCGGATAAGGTCGTCAAGAAGCTGAGTATGCTTCTCACGGCCAAGACCATCAAGGGCCGGCAGCCGAGGAGCGTGGCCGCCAGCGAGTACAGGGAGGACTCGGGGGACATCCTTGAGGTCTGGACCCAGGAGATTGAGGGTCTCTTCAGGCTCTACAGGTCTCCGACCATCAAGGCCTCGGAGTACCGCCACATCGACGAGGACGAGAGGTACCCGGAGGAGTGATGAATGGCATTCGAGAAGCCTTACCCGCCGAACCCCATCACGTACAGCCACTACGATACGCTGGTGGACGCCCTCGAAGCCAGGTTCGGCTCCGGGGCGGCGGGATTCATCGGCGACAGGACCAAGATAGTGAACAGCCGGGGCAACGTCTGGGACAGGGCCGCCGGCAACGTGCAGCAGGCCATCGACGATGTCCTCGCAGACACAGGCGGCGCCGTCTGGCTGCCCAAGGGCAAGATCACGGAGACACAGCCCTGGACCATCGACGAGGTCTACCCCGTCCACGTCTACGGCGCCGGCATGTGCTACCACGACCTGGACTGCGGCACCATGATCAGGTTCAACCTGGCCAACGGCGTCCACTGCATCGACATAGGCAAATCCGGCGACACGGTGCACTTCGGAGGCCTCTACGACATGACCATCTTCATGGGGGCCGGCGACCGTGACGTAGTCCACCTGGACAGGGTTAGCGACTGGCACATGGAGCGTGTCTACATGAACCAGCCGAAGAGGCACGGCCTCCATGTGGAGAGCACCGGGGACAGCTGGAACCTCTGGGTGAAGGACTGCCTCATCGAGAATGGAGCCCAGGTCGGGATACGTCTCGAGGGAGGCGCAGGCGCGGGGGTCATCCTGAAGAGCTACTTCCTGAACAACTACTTCTACTCCAACGGCATCGACATAGAGGCCGGCGCCCTCGACGGCACCGACGGCAAGGTCCGGCTGTGCCAGTTCCACAACAACCAGCACTTCAACACAGACGGGGTAGGCATGAGGCTCTACCGCCTGGTTGAACAGGTCCTCATCATGGGGGCAATATTCTACGCCTGCGGAGGCGACGCGATAGACGTCGACGACGACGGCGCAGGCAACAAGTGCAGCAGACTCAACATCGGCCCCGTCCAGATCGACGGCCAGTCGACGACGCCCAACGGCATCGACCTCGGTGGCTACACCGACCACGTGGTCATAGACAACTACCAGATCTGGGGCGTCACCGGCACAGCCGTCAACCAGGGCGTGAACACCACCAACATTACCAAGGGAGATGGGTACGAGTCATGAGCTACCAGTACGGACAGTTCGGCACAGGCTTCGACCTCATGATGCCTGAGCCCCAGGCCCTCAGGTTCGAGGAGCTCCTTGAGCTCCACGGCGAGGACGTCACCGTGATCCAGCAGACAGAGACCAGCCGCGACGCATACGGGCAGCCGGTGGTCTCTGAGGCCTCGTACACCGAGAAGGCCGTCGTCAAGACGGATCTGGGTGAGAGCCTCCTGCCCCCGGGGGAGGTCAAGCGGGCCACGGTGGAGGCCCTGTTCGCACAGTGGGCGCCAATCGGAGAGACACTTTATGAGCTGGAGATCAGGGGCCACAGGTATTACGTGGTGGGCGTGGAGAAGGCGTCTGCTTACCTGCTTGTCAGGGCGGAGAGGATGGTGGAGTGACGGACCCTAAATTGACGCTGCTGGGGCTCATCGAGGGCGGGTGGAGCCTCGGCTACGAGCCGGCGTTCAGCGCCGACTGGCTCCAGGAGAAGGCAGAGTTCCCGCAGGTGGTGGTGAGCCACGTGTTGACGACGCCCCGGCCGGTGGGGTTCAGCGAGGACCCGGCGGCGGCTCAGCGTCGCTTCGAGGGCGTCTACCTGGTGGACGTCTGGGCGAGGGGAGACGCCGACCAGCGCTGGGAGATGCTGGGCGAGGTTGACCGGATACTCCACTCAAAGTGCACGAGCCCGGGTGGAGGCTTGGAGAGTCTGGAGGTCTCGGCGTGGCGGGACCTGGATGAGGGAGGCCTCAGGCCGCCGCTTTTCCGCAGCCAGACTAGGGTAGAGGTGCTTTACTATGGTTAGTTTCAAGGGAAGGGACCAGATCGAGTTCGGGCACACGTTCTATGACGAGGCGAGCTACGGCGGCAGCCCTGGGGCTTCGCCGACGACGCTCTACAGGATAGGGTACGTGACCGAGCTCGCGCCGAGCTATGACCCCGAGCTTAACCGGGTGTTCGCCCTGCGCGACGGCGGCGACGAGGGCCGCCCCGTGGCTATACTGATGCGCAGGGAGAACGTGCGTTTGAGGCTTAAGTGGCTGCAGGGTCAGCTGGCCGAGTACTACCAGAAATACCTCCTCGGGGGCTACAGCTTCTTCGCGGAGGCCAAGCTATACAGGGACGCCGCCGACAAGCTGTACCTGTACTGGACGGGGCTCAAGCTGGACACCCTGTCGGTGCAGTGCAGCGTAGGCGAGCCCGTGCTCTGGACCGCCGAGCTCATCGGGAAGCTCTATGACTCGAAGACGTCGACGACCCACAGCTACGGCGCGGCCCCGGGTACTCCCTGGGAGTGGGACGACTGTTACGTGCAGGTGAGCATCAACGGCAGCGACTGGACCACCGTAGAGGGCGTCACGGACTGGGAGTTCAGGGTCGACAACCAGCTGAAGCCCAACTTTGTGTTCAATGAGACAGGCTCCAAGCAGCTGAGCAGCCTAGAGGAGATGGAGCAGCTGTGCGACGCCCGGCTCACCATGAACCTTCAGGATGACACGTACCTCAGCTACCTCTTGGACCAGACGGAGCTCTACTTCAAGGTGATTCTGCCGAACAGCCAGAACGTGCAGTTCAGCAAGGGCAAGCTACGCCTCGTGGACCCGCTGGTGAAGCCGGAGGACCTCATCGCCTGTAGAGTCGAGTTCACGGGGGGATACCTGGAGCACAGCTTCACGTGATGGCCATGAGACACGAGACATCTATCCGGGGCCACCGCCTGGTCTTCAGGACCTGGACATACGGCATGAAGCAGCAGGCACTCAAGGAGTCCACAAGCTGGAAGAGGGCGGGGCCGGGTGAGCTGCAGCCCGATGTCGACCCCTGGAAGCTAAACGACATGATGCTGGTGCAGACGCTGGTCGAGTGGGATCTGGTCGACGAGGGTGGGCAGCCGCTGCCCATAACCATCGAGAGCATCCACTCCGTCGAGCCTCCCGAGCTCGTGGAGGAGATGATCGCTTATACTCAACGGATAAACGGGGTGACCCGGGAGGAGCGAAAAAAATCGTAGAGGCTGTGAAGCGAGGCACGCCGAGCCCACTCCTAGACGACGTCGCCCTCTGCGCCACCATGGGCTGGACAAGCGAGGAGCTCACGGCTCAGCCAGCCCGGTTCGTGGAGAGGCTCGGCGTCTATCTGGAGACCCTCGCCGACGAGAGAGACAGGGAGGAGCGGCGCCTCGAGGACGAGCTCAGACGCCTGACGAGAAGGAGGTAACGTGAGTGAAGGTGACGAAGCCGGTGCGGCTAGTGGACCTGGGGATGGAGCTTCAGCTGATACCCCAGAGCCTCCAGGAGGCGGCGGACCTGTGCCTCCAGCTACCGCGGATGGTGACCTTCGCCAAGGCGTTCTGCCCGGTGCGGACGGGGGCCCTCAGGGACTCGGTCAGGGTCGAGCGGCCGAGCCTCCTCGCCGCCAAGCTGGTCGCCGGCGGCGGAGGCCACGTCAACCCACTAACTGGGAGGGAGGTGGACTACGCCCGCCACGTCCACGACGGCACAAGCAGGATGCCGGCGAGGCCGTTCCTGCTTCAGGCGGTTCTCGCTGAGAGGCTGAACACGGGCCGCGAGATCCTCTACAGGGCGGCGGGGGTGATCTAGTGTCGGACCGCGTAGACCTGGAGTACAACGTGCAGGTGACGGGCCTAGAGGAGGCCCAGGCGTCGGCTAACTCTGCTAGCGAGAGCGCCGACCAGGCGGCGGCTGCGCTGCAGAACGCCCAGGCTCAGAGCTCCAGCAGCCTTCCCACCATGTTGATGACGATACGAGCCATGAACGCATCGAGGCTGGCCATCACCCAGACGTCTAGGGCCATCACGAAACTGAACCCCACGGCCCTCATGTACGGGTTCCTCAACATGATCCAGGTGGTCCGAAACCTCACGCAGCTCACCAAGATGCTCAAGGAGTCGACAGGAGCCGCCGCCTCGGCTCAGGCGATCCTCGCTGCGCTGACGGGGAACTGGTGGGTGATACCCTTGGCGCTGGCCGCCGGCGCCCTCGTCTACTCCAGGATAAAGAGCATGCAGGAGGGCGGCATAGTACCTGAGACCGGCCTATACCTCCTCCACAGGAAGGAACGCGTCATCTCTACACGTCATACACACAGTTATGGCCCCATCTTCGTCACCTTCGAGAGTCAGCCACGGAGCCCGCTTGAGATGGACCAGTGGCTGGACGAGCTGGGGCCGCGTCTCACAGAGAAGATGAGGAGGGGCGGCTGATGCCCAAGTATCAGATCCTCAGGGTCACCGTGTTGGCGCCGCGGAGCAGCTGGAAGACGCCGGCCTACGGAGAGCTCTGGAAGGCGTCCGAGGACTCCGAGACATGGCTTCTAGGGTGCCCCGCGTGTGGGCTCGTCGCCTTCCTTAGGCACGACGTCAAGCTAGTGGACGGGAGGCCGACCATAACGCCCAGCGTTGTCTGCCCTGATCCCGGCTGCGGCGCCCACTATTTCGTCGTCAACGGGGAGGTGCAGCCGTGCTGATCGAGAGGAGGGACGGCTAGTGCCGACGCCGGGCTGGGCTAAAAGCCACGTAGAGATCTACGAGGAGCCTGGGTTCCTCGACGACTGTTTCAGGAGCAGCCTCTGGACCAAGTTCCAGTCGGCGGCCTCCGAGAGCTTCGAGAACGCCGGCGACGCCTCGGGCGACTACGCCATCATGACAGTCACAGAGGGCGGCACCGTGAACGGCGCCGGGTGGAGACGCGACGTAAGCAGCCTCAGCCTGGACACCGACGAGCATCCGCTGATCAGGGTTCGCCTCAGGGGTCGAGGCACGACGCCCCAGTACAAGGTGGAGGTCGAGTACACGGACGCGTCGACAACGAGCTCAGGCTGGACCAATGCACCGAGTGGCTTCGAGGCCAAGATGCTGCAGCTCACCGCGGGGAAGACCGTCAAGTACGTGAAGCTCTACGCCCGCAGCAACACGCCAAACCAGACGGCCATGATCGACTACGACTACGCCGCGATCCTCAAGAACCCGCCCCTAATCCCCGAGGAGCTGCTGGAGCTCGTCGCCGACCTGGTGACAACGACCGCCGTGAGCGGCCTCAGGCTAACCATGCTCAACGACCCGCTGCTCGGCGTCACGGAGAGGCGGTACAGCCTCGACGAGAACCTGGGCACCAAGGCCTACGACCTGAGCCGTAACAGGCACCGGAGCGGCATAGTCAACGCGACGTGGAACAGCGGCGGCGTGTACGGGCACTGCCTCTACTTCCTGGCGGGGGGCAACTGCCGCCTAGACACGGGGTTCATGACCACCGTGGCGGCCGCCGGCGCCCTCAGCATCGCTTTCTGGGTGAAGGCCAGCGCAGGCGCCTCAGGCGTCATCTGCGGGTTCGGGAAGACCTTGGGCGCCGACTGGAACAGGATTCAGTTCAACTGGAGCTCTAACAAGGTCAGGCTCTACGTCAAGGACGACGCCGCCAACGTCAGGCAGTACACGAGCAGCGCGGCGGTCGCGGACGGGGCCTGGCACCATGTCGTTGGCGTCATCAACCCAGACGACGACGAGATCGAGCTGTACGTCGACGGCGAGTATGACGGCGGTGCCTCGGGTACCCTGGGCGCAATAACCTTGGACGCTCATGATCTCACCTTCGGTTGCGTCAACACCGGCGGCGGGTACAGCAGCTACACCACCTGTTACGTGGACGAGATCCTCGTCGTCTCACGGGCCCTCACCGTCGACGAGGCCTATGGTCTCAGCCAGTACGAGCCTCTTAGCGGCGCCGCCAGGGTGGGGGCCGGCAATATCGTCATGGTGTACCTGGGCGCCGAGAGCGAGACCCTAGTCTATAAGCTGGTCACGGCGCGGGTCATCGACCGTGTGGCGCTGGGGGAGCCTGACGAGCCGGTGGTTCAGCTGGTGTGCGAGGACCTTGGCGAGATTCTTCACGAGCGCACCTTCACCAAGGAGTACGTA
>Ga0307379_10007371_pt1 | contig 14970 bp, 11 predicted proteins | sample UN2MG_FD_202237 | JGI IMG/M metagenome (GOLD analysis project Ga0307379, IMG submission 202237) | Soil microbial communities from Risofladan, Vaasa, Finland - UN-2 | ecosystem: Environmental > Terrestrial > Soil > Coastal area > Acid sulfate soil | place: Finland: Risofladan, Vaasa | collected... | reverse complement strand
ATCATCCACAATCCCAGGGTTATCGCGGATCTAAAGAAAAAAGGCATCCAGGCGGTGGAAGATATCGATGCGATCCCCGGGGGAACCGTCATCATCCGCTCGCACGGAGTGGCCCCGGAGGTCTACAAGGCCCTGAAAAAGCGGCGGATCGAGCTCATCGACGCCACCTGTCCCATCGTCAAAAAGATCCAGAAGCTCGTCGCCGGCCTGGCCAGGCGGGGCGAGGAGATCATCATCGTCGGCAACCCGGAACACCCCGAGATCAAGGGGTTGATCGGCTACAGCCGCGGCCGGGGAAAGATCATCGAGAACGAGGACCGGGCCCGTTGTCTGCCGTCCAAAAAAGGGCGGGCCGTCCTGGCGCAGTCGACCCAGGATCTCTTCCTCTTCGGCCGGATCGTGGCCGCCCTTCTCGAGCGGACAGGAGAGCTCACCGTCTACAACACGATCTGTCGGTCCACCCAAACCCGGCAGAGATCCACTTCCGAACTGGCCGCCCGGGTCGACACCCTGTTCATCGTCGGCGGCAAGAACAGCTCCAACACCAACAAGCTTTTCCAGGTATCCAAACGGGTGCTGCCGAACACCCATTTCATCGAGAACGCCGGCCAGATCACGCCGCGCCTATTAAAAGGGGCGAAGAGGATCGGCCTCTCCGGTGGAGCGTCGACTCCGCCCGAGGCCATCGAGGAAGCCGTGGCTAGAATCAGAGAGAGCTTCAAACGCCAATCGCAAAGGGAGATCATCGGCCAATGGCAGAGCTAAAAAATCAGGCGGACAGGGAGGAAAAAATCTCCTCCGAAGACTACGAACATCTGCTCGACAAGTACCAGTTCAGCGCCAAGGAGATCACGCCCGGCAAGATCATCAAGGGCAAAGTGATCAAGGTCACGCCGACCGGCGTGCTGGTAGATATCGGGTTCAAATCCGAGGGCGTCATCCCGGTTGAAGATTTCATCGACACCGACCTCAACAAGCTCCGGCCCGGCGACGAGGTCGAGGCCATCCTGGAGAGAACGGATGCCAAGGAGGGCTATCTCGTTCTCTCCAAAAAGAGGGCGGACCGTCTGCGGGCGCTCGACCATCTCGAGAAAGCTTTCTATACCCATGGCCTTATCAGCGGAAAAATCTCCGAAAAGATCAAGAACGGCTACACCGTCAACGTCGGCCTCGATGCCTTCCTGCCGGACTCTCACGCCGATGTCAGGCCGGTCAGGGAGCCAACCAGTCTCCTCGGCCAAATTTACAGGTTCAAGGTCATCAAGTTCGACCGCAAGACCGAGAACGCCGTCCTTTCCCGAAAACTCTTCCTCCAGGACGAGCGGGAGAAGAAAAAGAAGAGGGTCTTCAGCCGCCTGGTCAAGGGGGAGAGGATCAAAGGGCATGTCCGGTCGCTGACCAGTTTCGGCGCCTTCATCGACCTGGGCGGAGTGGAGGGCCTCCTCCACATCTCCGATATGTCGTGGGGCAAGATCAGTCATCCCTCCGAGCTCTTCGAGATCGGCCAGGAGGTGGAAGTCGTCGTCCTCGATTTCATCGAGAAGGACGAACGCATCTCCCTCGGCTACAAGCAGCTCACCGAAGACCCGTGGAAGACCATCCTGGACAAGTACTCCATCGGCCAGAAGATCAAAGGGAAAGTGGTCAGCCTGACCGATTTCGGGGCCTTTGTCGAGCTCGAGAAAGGAGTCGAGGGTCTGGTCCACATCTCGGACCTGACCTGGTCTCGAAAGCTCGTTCACCCCAAGAAGCTCCTCTCCATCGGGGAGGAGGTCCTCGTCTCCGTGCTCGATATCAATGCTGAGACGAAACGCATCTCCCTCGGCCTTAAGCAGACCGTACCCCATCCCCTCGAGCTTCTGCGCCAGAAATACAGCCCCGGGGCGAGGGTGAAAGGGAAGATCACCAGCATCACCGATTTCGGGGCCTTCATGGAAGTCGAGCCGGGAGTGGAGGGCCTCATTCACATTTCCGACATTTCCTGGGAGAAGATCAAACACGCCAAAGACAAACTCGAGGTCGGTCAGGAGACGGAGGCCGTGATCCTGAACATCGACGTCGAGAAGAAGAAGGTTTCCCTGGGAATCAAGCAGCTCGAGGGCGACATCTGGGAGGATTTTTTCAAACGTCAGAAGGTCGGCGACCTGGTCAAGATCCGGATCGTCCGGATTGCCGATTTCGGCGTCTTCGTCGAGATCACTCCGGGGATCGAGGGCGTCGTCTTCCTCTCTGAGCTCGATGAAAAGAAAATCGAAAACACCGCCGAGGCCTTCTCGGTCGGGGAAGAGAGAAACGCTAAGATCATCAAAATGAATCCCCGGGAAAAAAAGATCTCCCTCAGCTTCCGTCTCGCCCAGCTCGAGATGGAGAAACTCGAATACCAGAAATTCCTGAGCACCCAGGATAAAAGACACACTCTGGGCGACGTCATGAGGGACCAGCTCAAGAATATCAGCACCCCTGAAAAAAGAGGACAAAGGAAAGGAGGGAAAAAATGATTAAGGCGGACTTGATCAACAAGATCGCCAGAGAAATGGACATCCCCAAGCAGGAGGCCGAAGAGGGCGTCAACATTTTTTTTCAATCGATCAAAGAGACCATCCTGCGGGGCGAGGAGATCGAGATCCGGGGGTTCGGCAGCTTCCGCTTCCGGAAGCGGACATCGCGCGCCGGACGGAATCCCCGGACCGGAGAGCCGGTCAAAGTCCCTCCCAAAAAAGTCCTCTATTTCAAGCCCAGCAAGCTGCTCAAGCAGATGCTCAACTCCTGATGGAATACATCGCGGCTCCCTGGAGAGGCGAATACGTGAGGAAGGTCCGCCGGATGAGGGGTTGTATCTTCTGCCGCGCCCTCAAAGTCCGGGACGACCGCACTGCCTACATCCTCCACCGGGGAGAACACAACTTCATCATCCTCAACAAGTTTCCCTATACACCCGGGCACCTGATGATCGCTCCTTTCCGGCACACGGCCGCCTTCGAGAGAGCGCCGCGGAAGGCGAACGCCGAACTGACCGAGTTTCTCCAGCTGAGCCTGAAGATCCTGAAAAAAGCCTATCATCCTCACGGCTTCAACGCCGGTATGAATCTCGGCCAGAGCGCCGGCGCCGGCGTGGTCCACCACTACCATCTCCACGTCATACCGCGCTGGCACGGCGATTCGAATTTCATGCCCCTGGTCAGCCAAACTCGGGTCCTAACCGAGGACCTGGAGGGCACTTATGACCGGCTGCTGCCTCTTTTTCAAAGAGAAGGCCGGCGGCCGGAGAAAAAGCGATGAACTTCGAACTGAGCGAAGACCAGATCATGCTCCGGGAACTGGTCCGGGATTTCTCCCAGAAGGAAATTGCGCCCAGGATCGGCGACTGTGAGGAGCGACACACATTTCCCCGGGAGGTCATCACCCGGTTGGCCGAGATCGGGATCTTGGGGATGACCGTTCCTCCGGAGCTCGGCGGCAGCCGGACCGACTCTCTCTCCTTCATCTTGGCCCTGGAAGAGCTGGCCAGAGTTTCGGCGACCGTCTGCGTCATCGTCAGCGTGCATGCTTCGCTTTTCTGCGGCTCCATCCTGAGGTTCGGCTCGGACCTGCAGAAGCAGAAGTATCTTCCTCCGGCCGCCCGGGGCGAGATCATCGGCGCTTTTTCGCTGACCGAGCCGGAAGCCGGATCGGATGCCACCAACCTCAAGACCAAAGCGGTGCGGTCGGGCGAAGAATACATCCTCAACGGCACCAAGGCCTGGGTGACCACCGGCAAGGATGCCGATGCCCTGATCATCCTCGCCCAGACCAGAGGCGAGGACGGGGCGCAGAAGCTGAGCGCTTTCATCGTAGACAAGGGCTTTCCCGGTCTTAAGATATCCAAAATCGAGGAGAAGATGGGGCTCCACTCCTCCCCGACCGCCATGATTTCTCTCGAGGACTGCCGGGTGCCGGCCGAGAACCGGCTGGGGGAAGAAGGCCGGGGCGCGGCCATCGCCCTCTCCGGGCTCGACCGCAGTCGCATCGGGGTGGCCGCTCAAGCCGTGGGACTCTCCCAGCAGGCCCTCGAGCTGGCCGTCGGCTACGCCAAGCAGCGCGAGGCGTTCGGCAAGAAAATCGCCGAGTTCCAGGCCCTCCAGTTCATGATGGCCGACATCGCAACACTGGTCGAGGCCGGCCGCCTCCTCGCCTACCGTGCGGCCGACCTCAACGACCGAGGTCGGCCTTTCACCAAGGAGGCAGCCATGGCCAAGCTCTTTACTTCCGAGGCGGCCAATAAGATCGCCTACCTGGCCTTGCAGATCCATGGCGGCTACGGCTATTCCAAGGAGTACCCGATCGAGCGGATCTACCGGGATGCCCGCGTCCTTTCCATCTACGAAGGAACCTCGGAGATCCAGCGACTCGTCATCGCCCGGAAGCTGTTGAAAGAGCCCTGAGCTCTCTGACCGATAGAAACTTCGAGCGTGTGTTTGAGGTAAGATCATGCTAAAGACGATGAGAAAGAACGTCAAGGCCCTGGCCCCCACTCTGTGGATCGTCATCGCCACCTTCATCATTTCCATCTTTGCCATTTGGGGCGGAGCGGGCCGGCTGGGCGAAAAGTCCCAGGAGGACACCATCGCCTCCCTGGGCAAGGACCGCATTGCCACCGAATCGTACTATCAGGCCCTGCGCAACCGGCTGGAAGCCCTGCAGAAGGAATTCCGCGCCTTGAACAAGAGTTTCATCCAGCAGCTCAACATCCCCCAGCAGGTCCTCGAGCAGATGGTCCAGCAGAGACTGCTCGTCCGGAAGGCCCGGGAGATGGGGATCAGCGCTTCCGATCAGGAGATCCGGGAGCGCATCGTTTCCCTCTTCCAGCGGGAGGGGAAGTTCATCGGCTACGATGAGTACCGCCGCATCCTGGATTACAACCGGATGCCCATCTCGGACTTCGAGAACAGCCTCAAGGAGGAGATCGTCCTGAACAAGGTGATCCAGGTCCTCACGGCCGGTATCACCGCCACTCCCGAGGAGCTCTGGGAGGACTACCGGAAGCAGAACGAAAGCGCTAAGATCGAATACCTCCTGCTCGAGGAGAGCAAGGTTCCCTTCGAGCAGGAGCTCCAGGCGGCGGATGTCCAGGCCCATTTCGAGAAAAATAAGGAGCGCTATTCCCTGCCCGAAAGGCGGCAGGGATCCTATGTTTTCCTGCAAACCGAGGAGCTTAAGAAAGAGATCGAAGTGAGCGAGGCGGACATCGAAAAGTACTACCGGGACAACCTCGACCAGTTCAAGGAACCCGAGAAGGTCAAGGTCGGCCGGATCTTTCTCTCGGCCGCAGACAAGGACAAGGCCGTTCTCCAGAAGGATGCCGAGGCCATCCTGGACCGTTTGAAGGCGGGAATCGACTTTGCCCAGATCGCGAAAACATCCTCCCAGGACGAAAAGGCCAAGGACGGCGGCGACTGGGGTTACGACGAATGGCGCCGCCTTCCGGCCAAGGAGAGGGAGGAGGTCGAGAAGCTGTCCTCCGGTGAGCTCAGCGGAGTCATCGAAACGACCGACGGTTTGGCCATCCTCAAGGTCATCGAAAAGGACCCGGAAAGGACCCCGACGCTGGATGAGGTCACGACCCGCATCAAGGGAATCCTCGAGGACCAGAAGGCCAGGGATCTGGCCGCCCAGAGGATCGGCCAGCTCGAAAAGAGCGCCGGCCGGGAGAAGAGCCTGGACGTGGCGGCCCAGAAGATCGGACTGAAAGTCCGGAACACCGGCCTGTTGAAACAAGGACAGGCTCTGGAGAGTTTCGACCCGGCGGGATCGATCGCTCAGGCGCTCTTCGAGCTCAAGGACAGAGAGATCTCTTCTCCGATCTACACCTTCACGGGAACCGGAATCGTCCAGCTGGAGACGATCGAAGCCCCGAGGCCGGCCACGCTCGAGGAAGTGAGACAGGACGTCGAGAAAGACTTCCGGACCGGCAAACAAAAAGAGAGCACTCTTCAGAAAATCCAGGAGGCCCGGGCCAAGCTGGACGGCAAGAACTGGGAAGAGATGGCCTCCCAGCTGGGGCTTGAATACAAGTCGGTCGCCGAACACAAGAGAGAGCAGTACCTGGGCGTCATCGGAGAAAGCCCGGAGATCGACCGCCTCTCCTTTTCCCTTCCCCTCAACGAGACAAGCGATCCTATCGACTTCGCCACCGGGTACGCTCTGCTTCGGGCCCTGGAGCGAAAAGAGGTCGACCTCGAGGAATTCGAGAAGAACAAGCAGACCGAACTGACGAACTATCTCGAAGCCAAAAAGAACAGATTCCTCCAGGCCTACATCGGCAAACTGCGGGAAGAAAAAGAGGTCAAGATCAACTACAACCTGTTCATGCAGATCAACAACGATATCCTCTCCCGTTTCGAAGCCCGGGAGTAGACCCGCTCCGCCGGGACCTCGCCCCCGCGGGAGGAGACCATGGATAAACTCCATCGGGCCGCCGGCAGGACGATCATCAAGGACGGCCGGTTCTGTATCTAGGCCTTGATCAACTCGTAGAAAAGGGACTTCACCCGGGATTCGAGGGCGTCTTTGAACTCCCCGACGCTCCGGTCGAAATCGCTGCTCATGTAAGGTTGGATGGACATCGGCTCCCCCACTCTCACCCGGATCCGGGTAGGAATCCCCCAGGGCTTCTGGGTGCCGAACATAGCCAGAGGGGTGATCGGGACGGAGATGCCGTGTTCGTCGTAAAGAATATAGGCCAGGATTGAGGCTCCCCGCCGGAAGGGAGTGACGTAGGGATGGGGAGCACCGGGGACGACCCGTCCCCGGCCCTGGAGGGTGACGATCGCCCGGCCCTTCAGCAGATAGTCCACGCACAGCTTCATGGCCTCGCGCTTGCTCGACTCCAGGTCGACGGGAATGGTCCCGACCCGGGCGATGTTCGAAGAGATAAAGCGGATGAAGAGGTATTTGATCGGCCGCAGGGTCGAGTTCACCATGACCCCGAACTCCTTGAGGTGGCGACGCAAATGCTTGCGGATCAGGCGGTCGAAATCCCCGCGGTTGAAGATGTTCTTATTGGCGGTGAAATAGACCATCCGGGGTCGGATCCTATAGAGAGTCCCGACATCTTTGAAGGCCCCGCAGTGGTTGCCGATGATGATGTTCGGGCCCTCGCGGACGAAATTCTCCTCCCCCCTGACCTCGATCCTTTTTCCCAGCATGGCGATGGCCAGCCAGCGGCGCAAGGTGGGCTCGAGGCGTCTCAGTTCTTCTTCGAAGTTCGACATGACGAAGGCATTTCGTATTTTATCAAATGGTTTCCGGATTGAAAAGGAGCGGCGGGCCGGCGTAAACATTCCTGCTTGTTTGATTCCGTTGAGGGCAGGATACCGCCCTCGGCCCCCGCACCCCGGGGAACCAGTCCCGTCGGTTCCCCCCGTCAGAAAACTGACGGGTCCCCCTTCCGCTACGGGGGCTTCAGGACGGCATCCTGCCCTCATCATGCAGATCACGTGTTTTTTAATGTTTCCAAGGTTGGCTTGTCATCGACCGGGCATCGTGATAATTTAGGGCCATTTCCGTACGGGAGGATCAAATGATCACGCTCGTAAAGAACGGCTCCGTCTTTGGGCCCGAGCCTTTGGGACAAAAGGACATCCTGGTGGCCGGCCGGACGATCGCCGCCGTCGAAGAACCCGGAAAGATCCGGATCGATGGAACGCCCTGCGCGGTCATCGAGGCCGCGGGCAGGTCGGTGCTGCCCGGGTTTATCGACAGCCATGTCCATATTTTGGGCGGTGGAGGGGAAGGCGGCCCGGCGACCCGGGCGCCCGAGATCCGGGTCGAAGAGATTGTCGCCTGCGGCGTGACCACGGTCATCGGCTGCCTGGGAACGGATGGGATCACCCGGCATATGGAATCCCTGCTGGCCAAGGCCCGGGCCCTGGAGGCCGAGGGGATCACGACCTTCATTTTTTCCGGTTCCTACGAAATCCCACCCCGGACCATCACCGGCAGCGTCCGCTCCGACCTCGTCCTCATCGACAAGGTGGTCGGGGCGGGAGAGATCGCCCTCTCCGACCACCGGTCCTCCCAGCCGACCTTCGAGGAGATCGCCCGGCTGGCGGCCGAGTGCCGGGTCGGAGGGATGCTCGGCGGGAAGGCCGGAGTCCTCCATCTCCATCTCGGCGACGGACCGCGGCGGCTGGCGATGCTCTTCCGTCTCAGCCGCGAAACCGAGATCCCTCCCACCCAGGTCATCCCGACCCACGTGAACCGGAACCCTGAGCTTTTCGAGGAAGCGATCCGCTGGGCGGCGGCCGGGGGATATCTGGACCTGACCACCGGACCGGATCCTGATCCAGGGAGCACCGAGGTCAGCGCCGAAAAGGCGATCGCCCTCTGCCTGAAACGTCAGGTTCCGCTGACGCGTCTGACCATCAGTTCGGACAGCAACGGGAGTCTGCCCGTCTTCGGCCCCGACGGGAAGCTCGTCCGGCTGACCATCGCCACGCAGAGGGACCTGATCAGGACCTTCCGGGTGCTGCTCCAACAAAAGATCGTCGGGATCGAGGACGCGGCCAGGCTTTTCTCGACGAACGCCGCAACATTCTACAAGCTCTCCGGCAAAGGAGAGATCCGTCCGGGCAGGGATGGCGATTTGATTATTTTCGATGATCATCTTGAATTGATGGATGTCCTGGCGCTCGGCCGACGGATGATGGCCGCCGGCAAGGTCACCGCCCGCAGCACCTTCAGCCCGGTCGATAAGGATTGACCATGAGCAAGCCGAAGACTCCGCCCCTCGGCGTCGCCGTCCTGCCCATTATCGCCATGGCGCTCCTCCTCGGCGTCGGCTACGGCGTCTATCAGATCCGACCCCAGGTCTTGTTGATCGCCGCGGCCTTCCTGACCGGCTGCCTGGGTGTCCTCCTGAAATTTCGCTGGGAGGACATGCAGAAGGGTATCGTCGAGAGCATCAGCAAGGCCCTACCCGCCATCCTGATCATGCTCTGCGTCGGAGTGCTCATCGGCTCCTGGATGGCCAGCGGGACGATCCCGATGATCATCTACTACGGCCTCAAGCTCATCTCGCCCCAGTTCTTCCTGGTCACGGCCTGCCTCGTCTGCAGCATCACCGCCCTGGCGGCCGGGACGTCCTGGGGAACGATCGGGACCGTCGGCGTCGCCTTCATGGGAATCGCCATGGGGCTGGGAATTCCGCTGGGGCTCGCCGCGGGGGCCATCGTGACCGGCGCCTACTTCGGCGACAAGATGTCGCCGTTCTCGGACATCCCCAACCTGGCCGCGGTGACGGCCGGGGCCAACCTTTTCGACCACATCAAGCACATGATCTGGTCGGCCGTGCCGGGCTGGCTGCTGAGTCTGGTCGTCTATTTCTTCCTCGGGCTCCGCTACCGGACCGGGACGATCTCCTCCGAGACCATGACCGTGATCCTGGAGACGATCAGGAAGAGTTTCCGTTTCCACATCCTTCTCCTCCTTCCCCTTGTCATCGTTTTCTACCTCGCCTTCACCAAGCGGCCGACCATCCCGGGCATGCTCTTCTCTTCGCTCACGGCTGCGGTTTTGGCCGTGATCTTCCAGAAGGAATCGATCGTCCGCATCGCCGAGGCCTTGAATTCAGGCTATCCCGCGGCGACGGGAGTGGAGGTCGTGGACAGGCTGCTCTCGCGCGGCGGCCTGATGAGCATGATGGAGACCCAGCTCGTCGCTTTCACGGCCTTCAGTTTCGGCGGCATCATGCAGAGGACGGGGATGCTGGCCGTCATCCTGGACCGGATCATGACCGTGGCCCGGAGGGTCGGGAGCCTCATCGCTTGGACCATCGGCTCCTGCGTCGTGACCGCCATTGTCACCGGCAGTTCCTATCTTTCCGTCATCATCCCGGGCGAGCTGTTCGGGCCGGTCTTCAAGAAGAAAAACCTGGCGGCCAAGAACCTCTCGCGGATCATCGACGAGTGCGGCGGTATCATCGTCCCCCTCATCCCCTATAGCATGGCCGGAGTCTATATCACAGGAGCGCTGGGAGTGCCGGTCTTGAGCTACGTCCCCTGGGCGATCGGCAATTGGGCGGCCATCCTCATCCTGGCGATCTTCGGATACAGCGGGTTCACCATGGCCCCCAGGATTCGGGAAGACGAGACCCAGGCCGGAAGCTGACAACCGGCCGTCAGTCCTCTTTGTCCACCTTTTCCAGGGCTTTTTCGAACGTTTCCCTGGCCTTTTCCTTCTTCTGCCGCTCGAGCTCTGCCGTCGCCTCGAACTTGCGCTCGAACTCGTCCTGGCGTTTTTTTTCCTTCTCCAGGAGATCGTCCAGGGACCCTTTCTTCCTGGCCGCGTGCTTCTCGGTCTTGACGATCTCCCTGGAAATCCCATCCACCCAGAGGACGGACCGGCAGCAGGGACAGATGATTTCGAAGACCCCGGCTTTTTTCTCTGCTTCGCTCATCGGAAACCCAATATATCAAAAAAAACAGGAAGAGAAAAGCGGACGGCGGCTCATCATTCCGGGGTAGCCCGGGGCTTGGCATCCAAATTATGTTTTTTCAATAACTTAAAAAGCCCCTGTCGGGTTAGGCCGATCTCCTCGGCCGTCCGCGCCTTGTTGTGGCCGAAGCGGACGAGCGCCTGGTGGAGGAACCTCTTCTCGAACTCGGCCTTGGCGGTGAAGTAATTATAAGTGACCGGGGCCGATGGCTGCGGATGCGGGTTGATCTTGGAAGAGAGGTGTTCCTCCCGGATCAGACGGTCGTTCCCGGCCAGGATCAGGCAGCGCTGGGCTTCATTCTGGAGCTCCCGGATATTCCCGGGCCAGCTGTAGTTCACCAGAAGCTCCAGGGCACGGGGAGAAACATAGGTCCGATCGCGTCCCATCTCCCGCCCGTACTTTTCGACGAAGTGATTGATCAAGAGGAGGATGTCTCCCCGCCGTTCCCGGAGGGGCGGGACCTCGATGGTCAGGATACGCAGTCGGTAATAGAGGTCCATCCGGAAAGTTCCCCGCTCGATCTCTTTTTCCAGGTCCTTGTTGGTGGCCGAGACGAAACGGACGTCGATAGGCCGGGTCCGGGTCTCGCCGACGCGCCGGATCTCCTTCTCCTGGAGCAGCCGCAGCAGCTTGGCTTGAAGAGGAAGGGACAGGTCGCCGATCTCGTCCAGAAAGAACGTTCCTCCTTTGGCCTCCTCGAGCAGTCCGGCTTTCTCCCGCAGGGCGCCGGTGAAGGCGCCGCGGGCATGGCCGAACAGCTCGCTTTCGAGCAGCTGGTCGGGGATGGCCCCGCAGTTGAGAGCGACGAACGGACCGGCCCGCCGGGCTCCCCGGTTATGAATGGCCCGGGCGACGAGCTCTTTTCCGGTGCCGCTTTCCCCATAAATGAAGACCGGAGCGTCGGTCTCCTTGACCTTATCGATGAGCGTCCGGATCGCGCAGAAGGCCCGGCTCTTCCCGATCGGCGGGTCGGGCTCTGAAGCAGGGACGGCCCTGTCTGCCCGATCCTGGTCATCAAAACCATCTTTGATCACCGCGGCGAACGAGCGCGTCAAGAAGACGAGCGTTTCCAGGTCCGCGGGCGAGTAGGGCGTCTGGCCGGGGTTCCGTCCAAGGCAGACGGCTCCCACGGGGATCTCTCCGTCCTGCAAAGGAAGACAGATCAGGCTGCGCGGTCCGGAGACCCGAGGACCGTCGGGGTCCGTCTGAGGACCGGACTCTCCTTCCCCGAACACGGGACCTCCTTCTTCGGCCGCCTGGCGGATCAAGTCGGAGGCGAGGGATTCAAAAGAGGGGTCCGGACAGGGCCAGGATCGCATCTCGGCGAGTCGGCGAAGGCCGTCGAAAACGGCCAGGACGACCCGGCTGGAGGGGATTTCTTCGCCGATGATCCGCAACGATTTGGCCAGGAAGGATTCGATCTGGCGGCGGGAGATGCTCACAACCCAATGAACGATCAGCCCTCGATATTATTCTCAAAGAGGCTCGGGCTTTGGGTTCGTCAGCCCGTTCGGTTCCCCAGCGAGGAACCTCACTCCAAACTCCTCCTTCGCTCTTCTCTCCTCTGGAGAGAAACCATGCCCGCTCAGTCGTCGATGGACTTCCTCACCAAAGCCCTCGCCTTGGCAAAGAACATCTGGTTGCTTTATATTTCTTCAATGAGGCGAGGGATGTATGGTGAGAAGTCCGTATGAGCGACGAGCGGGCAGGGTTCCTCGAAGAGGAGAGCGAGGAGCGAATCGAGCAAGATTTCCTCGCTGGGGAAATCGCAGCGTGACTTCGAGGCATATATCCCGAGCCTTCCGCTCACTCCTCATACGGGTTTCTCCCGCCACTGCCCCTCGCCTGGTCAAAAAAAAATTGTTGCTTCACCTTATGACCCTTTTCGCACACCTCCCTCGCCTCTGCCAACAAGAAGGTGCGCTTGAGGGCCAACGAACTTCCCCCTGCGTCTCATTGGAGGATTAAAGCGCCGCTTTCTCCTTGTTCATTCCCAATAATATAGTGATTCTATATAAATAGTCGACTTTAGGGCCGCGGTTCGCTACAATATCCAATATGCGCGGAAAAGCCACCAACCGGCTGGGCGGCGAGAAGAGCCCCTACCTCCGCCGGCACGCGGACAATCCCGTGGCCTGGTATCCCTGGGGGGACGAGGCGTTCCGAGAAGCGGAGAAACAGGACAGGCCGGTTTTCCTTTCGATCGGCTATTCCACCTGCCACTGGTGCCACGTAATGGAAAAGGAATCCTTTGCCGACGAAGAGGTCGCCCGCCTGATGAACGAGACGTTCATCTCCATCAAGGTCGACCGGGAGGAACGGCCGGATGTCGATGCCCACTACATGGCGGTCTGCCAGTTGCTCACGGGGAGCGGCGGCTGGCCATTGACCGTGATCATGACGCCCGACAAAAAGCCGTTTTTTGCCGGAACTTATTTTCCCAAGGACAGCCGGTTCGGACTGATCGGCTTCCCGGACCTCATCCGGCGCATCGCCGAGGCCTGGAAAAACCGGCGGGCGGAGCTGCTAAACTCGGCGGGAAGGATCCTGACCGCTCTCGGAGAGGACTCATCAACTCCCGGAAGTGAAAAAATCCAACCGTCCATCCTGGACTTGGTATTTTCCCAGTTGACCGGACAGTTCGACGACGAATACGGGGGATTCGGCCAGGCCCCGAAATTTCCTACTCCCCACCACCTGACCTTTCTCCTCCGCTACGCCCGGCGAAAAAAAGATAAAAAGGCCCTGGCCATGGTCGAGAAGACCCTCCAGGCTATGCGCCTGGGAGGGATATTCGACCAGCTCGGTTTGGGTTTCCACCGCTATTCCACCGACCGGCGCTGGCTCCTCCCCCACTTCGAGAAGATGCTTTACGACCAGGCCCTCCTGGCTATGGCCTACACCGAAGCCTACCAGTTCACCGGCAAGAATGAATATCGGCGGACGGTCGAAGAGATAATGACCTACGTCCTGCGGGATCTGAGGTCGCCGGAGGGAGCCTTCTCCACGGCCGAGGACGCGGACAGTGAAGGGGAAGAAGGGAAATACTATATCTGGGAGCTCGCCGAGATCGAAGCTGTTCTCTCCCGATCCCAGGCCGATCTCGCCAGGCACATTTACAACCTCCGGCCGGAGGGCAATTACGCCGAGCCGGGAGGCGGGACTTCCGGGAAGAACATTCTCTATCTCGGCCGTCCGCCGGCTCGTTTTGCGGCCGACCTCAAGATCTCCGAAGACAACCTCAGGAAGGAACTCTCGCAGATCCGCAAGGCGCTCTACAATCGGCGCGAACAGCGGCCGCGGCCGCTCAAGGACACCAAGGTCCTGGCCGACTGGAACGGGCTGATGATCGCCACCCTGGCCAAAGCGGCTCGGGCGCTCGGCAGGAACGACTATGCGGAGGCCGCGCGCGCCGCGGCAGTCTATATCCGCGATACGATGACCGTTCAGGGAAAGCTCCATCACCGCTCGGCCGAAGGGGAAGTGGCCGTCCCGGCTTTCCTGGACGATCATGCCTTCCTTATCTGGGGACTTCTCGAGCTCTACGAGGCCACTTTCGATAAAGGCTTTCTTTCTTGGGCGGTCGAGCTCAGTGAGGACGCTATCCGAGGTTTCTGGGACGAGAGGGAGGGCGGCTTTTTCTTCACTTCCGCCGAACTCCATAAGGACCTCCCGGCACGACGAAAAGAGCTTTATGATGGGGCCCTTCCTTCAGGAAATTCGGTGATGTTCTCCAACCTCGTCCGGCTCGGCCGCCTTCTGGGACGCTTGGACCTGGAGGAAAAAGCCCAAAGGACCGTCGAGGCATTCTCGGGGAAGATATCTCAACACCCCGCGGCTTACACCCAGTTTCTATGTGGCCTCGATTTCGCCTTCGGCCCGGCCCGCGAGGTCGTGGTCGTGGGACGAAGGGACGCCCCGGACACCGGGGCCATGTTCGACGTCCTGGGGAAAAGATTCATTCCCGAGGCAGTTGTCCTGTTCCGCCCCGTCGGGGAGAGCCATCCGGAGATCGTCAATCTCGCTCCTTACACGGAGCCGATGGTGATGTTGGAGGGCAGAGCGACGACTTACATCTGCTCGAATTACAGCTGCGATCGTCCGACGACGGAGCCGGAGGAACTGCGCACCCTCCTGGACAGGTAGCCGCGAGTCTACCTGACTTGTCCTTACTCCTGCTTCTGCTTCCGCAGCGCCCGCCAAGCCCTGATCGAAAGGTGATTCCCCTCGGGCAATTCCTCCTGGGCCGGCCGGGCCGGAAAGGAGAAGGCTTTTTCCAGGCCGCCCCAGAGCTTGTTCCGGGAAATGTGGAGAGCGGAGAAGACCATGATGCCCCGGCCGCCGGACTTCCTCACGGTCTCGATCGCCCGGACGAGTTTCTCCTCGGGAAAGAAGCCCGGCGGCGGATCGGCCAGCAGGCCGGTGATCTCGGCGGCCAAGTCGTCCCCAGCGACTTCCCCTTTTTCGAAGGACCTGAATTTTTCGCTCAAGGTTTT
>Ga0307379_10007368_pt1 | contig 14973 bp, 7 predicted proteins | sample UN2MG_FD_202237 | JGI IMG/M metagenome (GOLD analysis project Ga0307379, IMG submission 202237) | Soil microbial communities from Risofladan, Vaasa, Finland - UN-2 | ecosystem: Environmental > Terrestrial > Soil > Coastal area > Acid sulfate soil | place: Finland: Risofladan, Vaasa | collected... | reverse complement strand
ACGCCCGGAGCGTGGCTCAATGCTACGTCGGCGATCCGGACTGGGAAGTCGTCGCACGGGTGAAGCAGGCCGTGCGTGTGCCCGTTCTGGGCAGTGGAGGAATCTACGAGGCCGCCGACGTCCCGCGCCTGCTGCGGGAAAGCGGCGCGGACGGCGTGTCGATCGGCCGCGGCTGCCTGGGTAACCCCTGGATCTTCCGTCAGACCCAGGCGCTCCTGACCGGGAACCCGGTCGGCCGGCCGCCGACGCGTGCCGAGCGCGGCCGCGTGCTGCGGCAATTGGTCGAAGGCGAATTCCGTTACTACGGTCCGGCCGTGGCGATCCGCCGGCTCCCACGCACCAGTTGCTACTTTGCCAAGGGCCTGCCCGACTTTGCCGAGTTCCGTGGTGCCGTGCAACGCGTCCGCGATCTTGCGGGGTTCCGCCGGCTGGCGGCAGAATTCTTCCGCTGAAACGTCATCCTCATGGTGCGAATTGTTGCACGATCTGTTTGGCGCTCAGCAGGCCGTCGACGGCGGCGCTGATGATCCCTCCAGCATAACCGGCTCCTTCCCCAACCGGGTACAGGCCCCGGCAGGCGGGAGATTGGCGAGAGAGCATGTCCCGCTCGATTCGCAGGGGCGAACTGCCTCGCATCTCGGGACCAAGAAGGTTGGCATGGGCCAGAAAGTCACCATGCCACTTGCGGTCCATCACCGGCAGCCCGGAGCGGATCGCGGCGCTGACGACGGGCGGCAGAACCTCGTTAAGATTCAGTGCCGTCGTACCACGCTGGTAGGAACTCTCCAAACGCTGCCCTTTCGGCGGAGTGCGGCCGGCCAGGAAATCGGCTGCGGTTTGGATGGGCGCAGAGTAGTTACTGCCCGCAAGGGCGAACGCAAGCATCTCGAAGCGGCGCTGCAACTGCATACCGGCCAGCACGTGCGCGCTGCCGAACTCGTGCGGTTCGAGCGTCACCATGATGCCGCTGTTGGCGAACGGCGTGTTGCGACGAGAGTTGCTCATGCCGTTGGTGGCGATGCAGCCGGGCTCGGAGACGCTGGGGATCGTCGTGCCGCCGGCACACATGCAAAACGAAAAGACGTCTCGCTGGCCGTGAGCCGTTAGCGTGTAGTCGGCCGCTCCGAGCAGTGGGAGGTACTCGGGCCGGCCGTACTTGTGCCGGTTGACCTGGTCCTGAGGCTGCTCGATGCGCAGGCCGAGTTGAAAAGCCTTTTGCCGCATCGGAATGCCGGCGTCCAACAACATGCCATACGTGTCGCGAGCACTATGCCCGATGCCCAGCACCGCCTGCGTGGCAGCGATGTAACCGCGGGACGTGTGCAAGCCTCGCAAGCCGCCGTCGACGATGTCCAGCCCTTCCAGGCGGCAACCAAAATAGTATTCACCACCAAGCGCTTCGATCCGGCGTCGAAAGTTCCGCACGATCAGCGGCAGGCGATTGCTGCCCAAATGCGGACGCTGTTCATAAACCAAGGAAGGCTTGCCGCCGCAGTCAACGAACCGCTCCAGCACCCACCCGACGTCCGGCCCGCTCATCCGAGAGGTCAACTTGCCGTCACTGAATGTGCCGGCTCCGCCCTCGCCGAACAGGTAATTGTTTTCGGGATCGTGTTCGCCTCCAGCCTCGAATGCGCGGATGGCCGGCACCCGCTGTTTGACCGGCTGTCCCCGCTCGATGATCAGCGGCCGATACCCCTTCATCGCCAGGAAGTATCCCGCGAGCAACCCTGCCGGCCCCGAACCGATCACGACCGGCCTCTGCTCCAATGGTTCGCACCCCGGCTCAGTATCCTCGAACTGCGACGGAACAAAAAGCTCCACCTCGGCCGGCTTGTTTGCCAGGCAACGCTTAACCAAGTCCCCATCAGGCAGTTCGACCAAAATCGTGTAGACAAATTTGAGGGCGCGCCGTGATCGTGCATCGAGGCTCTTCCGTAAAATCCGCCACCGCGCAAGATCCGCTTCGCTTAGTCCCAGCTTCTTCGCCACCCGACGAGGCAACTGGGTCTCGGGCTCGGTGACGTCGACTCTTATGTTGGCGATACGAAGATACGGCATAGTCGCAGGCGCAGGCGTTGTGCGATCAGATTTCAAAAGACATCAAGCCTCAACAAGGAGAAGAAGGTACCAACCATGGTCTGGAACGATTTAGCTTGCAGTATGGCAACGTCTTTGTCAACTGACTCGCGAAGATATTAGGGAGGGAAGGCAGAGCCCGCATGCATCGAGAGTCCGACCTCACGATCATGCCCAACGACAGTCCTATGAACGACGAGCCGCTGACGCGTGGTAGACCCGGACACGCAGACCACCGTGTGGGATGGGATCGCTGACTCGATCCCAACGGAGTCCGACATGGCGTGCGAGCCTAGGATTGGCGGTCACCACTGCGAGACGCCAACCTCTGAGAGTTGTCGACATGAGCCGTCCCAGATCCGCGTAAAGCGCCGCGAGTCGATGCACATTCCCGATGCGTTGACCGTATGGCGGGTTGCACACAAGCAATCCAGATGGCCGCGGCAACTCGAGGTTCTGTAGCGGGCGACACTCGATATGCAGCGAGTCGCTCACGCCGGCGCGCGCAGCATTCTCGCCAGTAGCGACCACGGCCCCGCGGGTGTGGTCGGAAACATGGATGTCGCACTCGCTTACTGTTTGCGTTCGACTCGCCAATACCTCGTCGAATATCCCCTGCCGCCAGATTGGCCAGCGGTGTGCAGACAGCCTCTGGGCATACGCCACCGACGGAATGGCGCGTGCAAAACACGCCGCCTCAATGCCAAACGTCCCCGAGCCGCACATAGGGTCGGCGAGCGGTTCATCAGTTTTCCAGTCCAACCAGAGAAGGGTCGCAGCAGCGATGTGCTCCGCCAAAGGCGCTTTCGCGGTACGCAAGCGATAGCCGCGCCGGTGCAGTGGAGTGCTCGCGACATCCATACTCACCGTGCATTGGTCGTGCTGCATCCGCACCGCGACTGGAATGCAGTCGTCATCAACGCTCGCTACGACGCCAGGAATGGCATCGGTAATTGCTTGCTCAACGCGCTGCGCCACGGCATCGGAATGATACAGTCGAGAGCGGTGGCAAGTCGCGCGCACGTTCACCGCCGACTGCGGCGAAATGAAGTCGCACCATGGCAGCGCAGCGGCTTTGCGGCGCAGCTCGGGCAACTTCGTCGCCTGAAAACTCCCAATTCGGCATAGAACGTGTGAAATCGTGCGGGACCAAACAGTCGCAGTAAGCATCTCGCGCAGTCCGCCACGAAACGCCACCCCTCCGGCGGTGGACTCGGCCATCGGAATGCCGAGGCGTGTCAATTCGGACCGTGTAACATTCTCGAAGCTGGGTAGAGCGGATGCGAAGATGGAATAATCGCTCATGGTGTCACCGACATGCGCCGTCACTTAATGCCGGAGCGTTCAGAGTGCAAGTGTTCAAGGATACCTCGCAGTATATTAGCGTCCTGACGTGTTGATTGTTAAAAAGTGACGACGGTCTCCCGTTCGGCGGCAATCGCCGGGCGTAAGAATCTCGAAATGGCCGGAGGGTAAATCTGGCCGGGGAAAGGAGACCATCGTCGTGGATCAGTGTAGTTTGATTGAGTTGCTTGGGCAAGCGAGCGTCCGGACTGTTTGTGGCCGGGGAGTTGCTCGACCTGGACGGCCCCATCGGCGGGTACGATCTTCAGGCCGCCTTCAGCACCGGCTACCTTGCCGGTGAGAGTGTCTAGCCGCAACGCCACCGGGGAAGCAGCTTGGCAAGGAATTACTGGGAAACCGCCGGTACAATAGGGGTGTGGTGTAGAACCAATGGAGAATGCTTCTCCGACGAAAATGCCCGTTTCGGGATGTCCCGGAAAACCACCGTATTGTCGGACTCCCGTCTCCACCTCCAACGTCGTATGCCCGCCTTGCGTGCGATGCCGAGAGGATCGATCCGGCTGCCCCATTGATCTCTGGTGCGACCTAAGCCTTCAGCGCCGTTTCCTCCGAGAACGGGAACTGATCTATCCGGTTCCTGAGTCGCATCTTGCCGGTCGCTACACCACCTTCGCACCCATCGCCCGCAACTGTGGATCACTCGGGAAATCTTCGACGCGAAACCGCGCCGAATACTCGGGTACGTCCGCCGCCGCAAACATCAACCTGCTGCCAATGCTTGACGGGCCGGGAAGCGTGAAAGACGCGCCCTACAACCCCAACGTCTTCCCTTGGCTTCCATTGGTCAGTGCCTTTGTTACAATGGCCCGGCGCCACTTCTCCGGAACGCCAATGCATGAATCACCTTGTCCCTACCATCCTGCTCGTCCTGATCACCGTTATCTGGGGCTGGAGATTTGTGCTCGTCAAGGACGCCATCGCCGCCTACGGTGTTATGTCGTTTCTTGCCGTCCGGTTCATCATCGCCGGTCTCGTGATGGGGCCTTACTCGGCACGCAGGGTCACGAGAAGTTCGCTGGCCCTGGGCATTCCTGTCGGCCTCGTCTTGTCGGCATCGTATGTCACCCAGACAGTCGGCCTCCAATGGACGACCGTGACGAACTCGGGGCTGATTACCGGGCTGTTCGTCGCCTTTGCCCCGATGGCCAATCGGGTCATGTTTGGAGTCCGCACAAGCTGGCTTTCCTGGGCAGCCATCGTTGTCAGTTTCGTCGGCCTTGCTCTCTTGACTGGTTCGGGACCGGACAAACTGAACGTCGGCGACCTTCTCACGCTTGTCGGTGCGATGTTCATCGGAGTCTTCATCGCCCTCTTGGACCGTTACGCCAAGGAGCATGATGCCGCCGGCTTCGCCTTCGTCCAGGTGATGGTTTCGTTGGTGGGTTTTCTGGTTGTCTGGCCGCTGATAGAGCTGGTTGGATTACCAACGGGAAACGTGTGGTTCGCCTTGCTGATTACTGGGGCCGTCTCGACCGCTGCCGGGGCTGTCATCCAGAATTTCGCACAACAGCACCTCCCGGCAGTCCGAGTCACCGTCATTGTTGCTCTCACGCCCCGGTCTGCCGCCGTCTTTGGGCACATCAGTGCCGGCGACAGACTGACGGGCATTCAAATCGTGGGGGCGGTCCTTATTGTTTCTGCGGTGATGTTGGTGGAGGTTTTGGGCGGTAACGGAAAGAAGAAGGACGAGGGTTAGCTGTTCGTGACGACCCTCGTTCTTAAAACAGCTTCTTCGGCTGCATGAACGTCGCTTCGCCGCTTGGTTTCCCGAATCCCGTAGGTCCCTGCCGTCGGGCGATGGTAGCGGGTGTGCTCGGGGCGTCAACAGTGCCTCGGGCCCGATCGCCTGGCCCAGCTCGATAAGCTTCGTCTTCTCGTCGTCGGACAGGAAGATACGCTTCTTCGGCACCTGCTGGCGGAGTATTTGGTTCTCGGCTTTGAGGAATTCGATCTGACGGATCAGCTCGTTTCGAGTGCAACGGGCAAGCAGAAACAACAGGGGCTGGAAGATACGGCTCATCGTGATAAAATGCCGGAGATTCAGGGGTGAAAGTGCGAAGGTGACAATCTTTTTGTACCCCGTCGCACGCCCCGAGTATAGCCGCTCCGGCGCCGCAATCCTCGAATCGCGCTCTCTTTGGCTGTTAGCCAGTTTTTCCGCTCGAACTTTTTCTCTTGGGTTAACACAAAAGCGCTCTCATCTCGTTAACCCGATGACCATCTTTCCGCGACTGGTTCCCTTCGATTTTGGTCCGACCGAAAGGGACGGAACTCGCTAACCCACCCGCCTGCAAGCACTTGCGGAAATCGAAAAAGAGAGAGCGCTTACGAAGAAGGTTGCGTACGGGGAGGCTGACTGGGCAATCCGTCCCAGCAAAGTAGTGGCCCGACCTACTCTTCGCGTTTCAGTCCCATCCACAACGGCGTGGCGACAAACCAAACGACGGTGCCGATGAGGATAATCTCCTTCACGTCGTCGAGATCCACCGACCCGAACAGATAAACCCCGCTCGGTACGACGACCGCAGCGAGACTCGACCAGGAAGCGAGTTGGCACAGTTGGCGGAAGAGCCGGGTCCGGTGCAGCTCGGACTGGTAAACCGCGCTGAGGACAATGTACAGCGCCACGGCCACGAACCACCCCGGCAGGGAAACGAAGTAGATCTGGAACGGCTTGAATCCGTTGATCTCGATTCCGCTGAGGACCAGGCCCAGGCAGATGGCCAGCGTGGCGAACCACGCAATGCCCGCGGCCGGGTTGAACTTGATCCCTCGCGCCTGGGCAAATTCCGCCCGGAGTCCCAGTCGGCGGAGCAGCCAAAAGTCGACGAAGATCACCGCGCCCATGGGCATCAAGACCAAGCCGTACAGGGCCACGAACTCCAGGCGCTTCATGGCCAGGGCCGGGAACAGAGCGGCCACCGTGGCCAAAGCCCCGGTCATCAGCGTAACCAGGAACCGCGACCGGTTCGGCATGATCGCCTGGAAGGCCAGTCCGGCGCGGTAGATCGTCGGGTTGGCGGTGGTCCATCCGGCCACGATCACGCACAGCAACCCCGCAATGCCGCACGCGCCGTAGGCCAGCGGTCCGGGCAGGGGAGCCGGCAGCGTGCCCGCCTCGGCGGCGGCCTCGATGGTCTCGGTGCTGGTCAGTCCGGCCGCGTGAAGCTGGAAGGCATAGAGCATCGACGCGGAGATCCACGCCATGAAGTGGCCCACGTACATACCCGCGGCTGACGTGCAACAGCAGCCGATCGAGGAATTGCAGCACGGCTGAAATCTTGTCGGAAATGACTTCCGTGGGGTGGAAGTGCCCCGCGTCGAGGCACAACAGCTTTTTCCGGCTGATCGCGTAACCCAGGTAGAACTCGTGCGAGCCGACCACGTAGCTCTCCGAGCCGATGCCGAACAGTTTGCTCTCGACGGCGTCGAGGTTGCAGGTCGGGTCCAGGTCTTCCGTGAAGACGGCGTCCAGCGCCGCCGCCAGCCGCTCGCGGGGCCCTTTGCGGTCGATGGGCAGATCCTTCATGCCGTCGGGAATCCAGATGTTGGTCACGCAGGGCGTGCCGAGCGCAGCCCCGAGTGCGGCCCCGATCCTGCGGCAGACGATGCCGTGCTCGATCCAGAACTGCCGGATGCCGTCGTCGCCGTGGCTCAGCGTCAGCCCGTCCTCGGCGTTGGGATGGGCGAAGTACGTGGGGTTGAAGTCGAGCCCCATGCCGCGGTCCCGGGCCCAGTCGATCCAGTTCTGGAAGTGCTCGGGCGCGAGGTCCGTCCGCTCGACGCGTCTTCCGCCGGTCTCGGCGTAGCTGGCGTGCAGGTTCAGCCGATGCGTGCCGGGAACAAGCGAGAGCGCCCGATCCAGGTCGGCCCGCAGCTCGTCAGGCGTGCGGGCTTTGCCGGGGTAGTTGCCGGTGACGGCCAGTCCGCCGCCGATCTGATCGGCAGCGCCCTCGAACCCGCCCACGTCGTCCCCCTGCCAACAGTGCACCGAAATGGGGATCTCGGCGAGGCGCCGCAACGCATCTCCCACGTCCACCCCCCACGCTCCATACACCTCCCGCGCGTCGCGGTAGGCCGACTCGATCACTTGCGCTGGGCGGCTTCCCGAACTGCTTGGTAACGACACACGCTGCTCCTCTCGTAATTCACTTTCTGGCTTCTCGGCAGAATTTGTGGGTTGATTGACGCCTTCTGGAAGGAACAGAAGTACGGGTTCCTCTTCTCTGTTCGTTTTCTGGTTGCCTGCACAACATCTACCACTTGCGGATCCAGGGGATGTCAACATGAGCTTTCTCACAGAGGTCGATGGCCGCGGTATGCAAGTCGGTTTTCGTCACCGCCGCCCAAAGGTCGAGTTGGTTTCCCAATGAACCGCACTTGAAGCACTGGTAGGTATGACGCTGCACATTTGCCGAGAATGAACGGCTTTTTGAAGAACTCGAACCATGGACGGGGCACGGCCCACGGAGTTGATCACCTGAGGATTGGTGGGCCACGAAGCCGATCAACTCCAAAACCTGAGCCATTGAAACTGTGGAACGAACGATTTGGAAATCAACGCCGGGCAATGCCTGCCTCCGGTGGAACCTCCCGCAGGATCCCGCTGAACATGGTCCTCTTAGGGTATACGAAAACGCCGAACAGAGAAGAGGAACCCGTACTTGGATTTGTCATCTCCAGAAGCGGGCAGTGTGCAATGAGCCATAACTCCCGAGTATTCATGAACTTACGTTGCTTATTTGGGAAATCAGCCCAGGAATTCTGCCGAGGAGCCCACTTTCTCGTCTTGCTTCTCGTTTCATCCTACGGCGTCACCTCCAGCGTCACTGGGCCCAGCAGACCGGAAGTCAGTTCGCCCCGGTAGCGGGTCGGAATGGTGAGGTAGTGGTTGGCCAATGTGTTGTAGACCAGCACCTCGATCCGGTTCTCGCCGGGCTTCACCTGCTTCGAGATGTCCACGCGCCATGGCGGCGCAACGCGGATGCCCCCTACCTGGCCGTTCACGCGAACTTCTGCCGTGGCGACCACTTTTCCCAGTTCGAGCGCGACCTCCCCGCGAGCCTGTTCCGCCGTCAGCGTCACGGTCCTGCGATACCATGCGCCGCCGGAATAGCACTCCAGCACGCCCGCCTTCGACCAGTCGCCCAACGCGGTGACGCCCGGTCCGCATTCCAACCGCACCGGATCGGGGAACACCGCCGCGCCGCAGGCACCGGTCTCGGGCACCACGCGCAGAGCGATGACGGCCGCGCGGGGCAGCGGCCCGACCGCCTCGAAACGGCCTTGGCCCGCGGCACGCATGGGCCGGCCGGCCGTCCAAGCCTCGACGGCCCCCTTGGCGGTGACCGTCATCGCGCGAAGGCCGCACGGCGCGGTGAAGCGAAACCACTCGGCGGGCCTGGCCCCGGCGTGCACGTCGAAACGGATCACCGACGGATCGTCGAACCAGGTTGTCGCCAGCGGTGTGCGGTGCGATGGTTTCGCATCGTTTCCGTCGCGTTTCAGCACGAAATAGCCGCGGCCGGCCTGATCGTAACGGACGAGCATCGGATTGGGGCCCGCGCGCAGCGGCACGGCCTTCTGCGGATCTTCGACGCGCGTGCCGTTGAGAAACACGGCCGCCGGCGTCAACACCTCGGACGCATGCGGTCTCTCGCCCTCCTGGCGGACGCTGGCCACGATGCGGGCCGTCGTCGGACGATCGACCGTCGCGCTGGTCCAGAGGTAATAGCGGCTGCCCGCCTCCTCGGTCGCGTAGCTCGTTTCGTTCAACGCGCCGGAGCGCCGGCCGAGGCAAAGGAAATGGTCGGTGACGTTCTCTTTCAGGCCGTGATAACCCTGGTGCCCGGGATCGCCTTCGAGCCCCCAGCGCCAGGAGAAACTATAGGGGCGCCAGGAGAACGACCGGCCGCCTGCGGTGACCGCTTCCTGCGGATTAACCCGGGTGAGCTTCGCCAGCTCCGCGTCGAGCGCGTCGCCTGCCGCGTCGGGCGGGATCGGGCCCAGCAACCAGAATTGCGGCCCGAAGTCGTAAGTGGCCCGCTCCCAGCGACCATCGTCGAAGTCCGGTTCGTGCCAGGCGGTCGCGTCGCCGCTCTCGACGGCGTGACGGAAGATTCGGGCTTCGGGGCCGATGATCTTGTCGGTGGCAGGCAGGCGGAAGTCTCCGTAGCGATTGTCCATGGTCGGTTTCAACTCGAACTCCCACTCGCCATCGAGGGCGATTTCCTGCGTCGTCCGCTCCTGACGCGGCGGCGGATCGACCTGCTGCCGGCCCGGCGTGAACACGACGATCTGGGCTTCGTAATCCTCCAGCGGCAACTCGACCTTCGTGCCGGTTGGCGTCTCGCCAATCGCCCGCAGCGGCCGGACCGCACCGGTCCACGGGTCCCATAACTCGACCTGGCCCTTGGCGCGGAACTCGACCGTCGAGTTCTTCGGTGCCCCCATCACCATGTAAACATCGCGCGGTCCGACCTTGCGGTGCGTTGCCCTGATCGGTCGTTCGGCCTGGACATCGCGCGGAACCAGGCTCTCGATCTGACCAACCAGTTCGCCCGGTAGCCCGGCGATGCCGATGCCGCCCGCGTCGTTGCGCTGGACCGACGGGCGGACGCCGGCTGCGGTTTCCGCGGCCGTAGCGCCGAAGAGTTCCTTGACGGCCGCGTCAAGTACAGGGTCTTCGCGGCCGGCACGATCGCTCGCCTCGGGCAACGCCCCCGCGGCGATCACGATCCCGCCCGAGCGGAAAAACTCCCGGGCCTTTTGCAGGGTGGACCATCGCACGGCGCGCATGGCCGGCAGCACGAGCACGCGATAAGAAGCATCTGCGACGTGCAATCGGCCGTCGCGGACTTCGGCCCGTGCCAGCGACTCGAAATCCATGAAGACGAAATCGTAACCGCCCGCCCACAGTGTGCCGCCCGCGGCGAAGGCCGTGCCGGTCGCCCCGTTCCCGCCCAGTCCGGCCTGGCCGGGAGCGACGGGATACATCACCGCGACGTCGCACTGGTGCACGCCCTGGCTCATCAGGTACGAGAGGCGTTCGAAGTACTCGAGGAACGTTCCCATGTGCTCCCAATACGGCATGCGGAAATGATAGCACGGCGGCGCCCACTCCCAGAAACTGCCGTGCGTAGTGTAGTACAAGCCATGCAGGTTCAGCAGATTGCAGCCGTAAAGGTAGTTTTCGCGGGTGGCGAACATCAGCCTCTCCGGCGTCGCGCCCCAACCGAGGCTGTGATACCCTTCCAGCCACACGCGCGGGCGCCGGTACAGATGGGCGATCGAGCTGGAAACCTTGCCCTTGATCAGATCGGCGTGTCCGCCCGGCGTATCGTGGCCGGGGGCGGTGTACCAGCGCACGGCGCTGAAATAGTCGCCGAATTCCAGCGGGTTGCGGCCACGGCTGCCTTGATCGCAGCCGTAGATCTTGCCCCGGCTCCAATGCCATTGGAAGATCGGCATGAAATAGCGCTGCTGGGCCAGTTGCACCTTCACGTCCATGAAGTCCAGTCGGTACTTGACCGTCTTGGGGCCGACATCCTGGAACATGGCGGGCAGGGCCTCGAACAGGCTGTAGCCCTTGCGCCGCTTGAACTGTTCGGGCAGATCGTCGGCCCAGACGCGATCGCCGACGCCGAACTTCAGTTCGTCGTGGAAAAAGTAGTTCAATCCCGCGGCCGATTGCCCCGGCGCGTGGTCCTGGAACGCCTGGAAGAATTTTTCCACGACCCGCCGCCCGGCCAGCGGATGAATCGGGTTGAGCGTGCCGGGCTTGCGCGCGGCGGTGAAGACCCAGACTTCCCAATCGCCTTCGGCCGGAGTCCACTCCAGGCGCTCATTGTGGATCGAACCGACCAGGTCGATGTTGCCGGGCCCGATTCCCGTTTCGCCGAAAGGATACGCCCGCACGGCCACCGTGTCGGCCGGAAGGTCGCGGGCCAGCGCCTGGCCGGCTGCCACGCGCTGCTTGTGGGCGATCCCGATCTCTCGACCCTGGATTTCCGGATCGCCGTAGATCGTGCGGCTGATCAGGCTTCGGCCGTTGGGCCAGTCGAGCGTATAGCCGCTCAGTCCGATGCCCATGCCGCGTTTGCCGCACTCGCCCGCGACGTACTTCCATACGTCCCACCAGGCGTCGGAAAAGATCTCCGGTTCGGACGGATAGGTCGGCCAGCCCGGCGAGTCTTCGTGGGCGTAGTTGACCTGCATCCCGGAGATGCCCTTTTCGTGCAACTGCTCGATCTGCCACAACAGCCGATCCTTGTCGAGTGGATCGCCGCTCCACCACCAGAACGGCACCTCGCCGTAGCCCGGCGGCGGATTCCGGAAACCGGGCAGCGCGTCCAGGTTCGCGTCGCGCGACGGATATCCGGGCGATCCTTCGGGCGGCGCCGGCACGACACCGACCGGATCGCTGAAATCCAAATCGCCGGCACGGGCGGCAGCAACCAGCCCGGCGGCTGCCACTAGCAGTCCCAACATTGCCTGAAACGTTGTTCTCATGTTCTTGCTCACGAAATCATCTGGTTGTTTCGGCGCCGGTTCGGCAAGGACCGGCGGCTTGCCGTCACGGCTGAGATCAACGTTTCGATCAGCCTCCTGCAGGGTAGGCCGATACGCGCACCAACGCCGGCGCAAACGGAGCAATCTCGAGGGTGTTCTCGCCGGCTTTCGAATGCGATGTGATATCCAGCCGCAACGGTTTGCCGATGAAGCCGCCGGCAGATTGCCCGTTGACCTTGACGGCCGCCGCGTTCTCCGGTGCGATGGCATCTGCTTCCAAGCAGACTCGCAATCCCGCTTCCAGCCAGTCCGCCGGCAGCGTAAATCGACCGACGAAGGGGTCGACTTTCACGGGACTGGTCGTCAGCCGTGTCCCAGAGCTGGATAAATCACCCCAGGGTGCGGCGCCGAATCGTGCGATCTCCCCGGCCGCCGGCCATGCGGTATCGTCGAACGCGAGCGTCGTGGGCAATCGCTTCACCTCGATCGGTTCGCGCGACGGCTCCGTCTCGGGTTCGATACGCCCCGGCAGCGTGCGGGCTTCGGGCTGGAACACGAGCAGCACACTCTCCAGCGGCTCGAGCGTGAGTTCCAGTTCGACGAGATTGTCACCGACCGGCGCGTACGCGAGCGATGCGATCGTGCCGCGCATCGCGTCCCACACCTCGGGTACGCCGCCGACGCGAGCGAGCATGCGAAACCGTTTCGTCGGCCCGTCGTGGTGCTGATTCGTGATGAAGAACACGTTCCTTCCGGCCTTGACGCGGTGCAGCACGTGCAGCCAATGGTTCGTTTCGCCCTGGAGCACTTCCAGCGTCGGGTGAATACCCGAGTCTCCCGCGAGCACCCGGCGGACCTGCTCGGGCGTCGGCGTTTCCGGCAGGAAGTACGCACGGCCGCCGCCGGCGCTGGTGCGGCACACCTCGACGCCCGGCTCCGGAGACTCGCCCCAGATCGCATCACGCAGCGCGGCGATGTCCCGTCCATCCTTTCCCGGCGAAGCCGACTTCGACGGCAGGATGCCGTAGCCGAGCACGACACCGCCGGCGTCGAAAAACGCCTTGGCTTTGGCCAGCGTTTCGTACGGGATAACTTCCACCGCGGGAACGATGAGTACACGGTACTGTTCTTTGCGGAGGTGCAATGCGGCCCCGGAGACCTCCACCTCTCTCTCGAAGACGTCGTAGGGCATCCAATCGCAGTCGAACAACGCGTCCTGCAGCGCGGTGGTCATGTTCTCCGGGGTGACCGATTTGCCGACGTGATAACTGTTGCCGAGATAAAGCAAGGCGACGGGACAGACGTGATGACCGCCCGTGAGCATCGCACTCAGGCGAGACGTGTAATCGGCATAAACCCGATACAGCGGCCAGCGCGGCTCGAAGCCGTTGTTGAAGAAATACGGAGGGAAGTCGCGGTCGTATGGCGCACGGGGGTTGAAGGAGTGCGGGATCATGAAGTTCACGCCGCGTACCTGGTGCTGATCGGTAAGCCATTTCATCTCCGGATAGGTCAGGTTCTGGCCGTAGCCGCCGAAGATCTCGCACATGGCCAGGTCGTTTTCCTTTCCGTAGACGTGCGAAATCGAACTGGCCAGCTTCGGGGTCTGATAGATGTCGTGAGGCCTTTGGCCAGGGTACATCTGGCGGCAGACCAGGTCGATCGCCCCCATGTCGCTGTATTTCAGGAGTTGGAACAGGTTGCCGGCGCAGTAGGTCGGGTGCAGGTAGAGCCGACCGTGTTCCATGAAATGGCCGATCGATTGCACACCGTGCGCGTGGCACCAGTCGGTCATTCCGCCATACATGGTCCGGCCCCAGGCCTCGGCAAAGGCGTCGCGGTACTGGTACCGTGCAGCCGTCTGCTCTTCGGCGTTGGACAGATCGTATTTCCACGCCACCACGGCCGTTTTCCAATCGACGCGTCGCCGCTCGAGTTCGGGGATCAGCTCTGTTCCCCAGTCGCCCTGGGTTTCGGGCTCATCGTAGAAGTACCCGACGATCGTCTTGCCGAAGTCGTCCTTGAAGCGGTCGTAATGCGGTTGGTAGACGTGCTGGAGGAACCACTGGACGCTATCGCGGCTGGCACCGTCCACCGAGACCCACGGCTTTTGGTGGCCTTTCGCGCCGGCGTACTGCCAAGTGAGTTTCACGACGCTCCACCTGCCGTCCGGCGCCCGCCATTGGAGGCGGCCGGCTTGGATGTGTGCGTTCAAGTCCAGGAGTGTCGCGCTGTCGATCTTCCCGTCTTCCGCCTCCCGACCGGCCACCGCGGCGACAAAATGCGGGCCGCCATATCCTTCCGCCTCGAAATTCATGGGGCCCTCGATCACCGTTCGATCTGCTTCGAGGAACTTGCTGCCGTATTGCGGTGGGACGTCCCCTCCGACCATTTGACTCGGCCACCACCTTTCATCGAAGATCCACATTTTCAAGTCTTGTTTCTTCGCGGCATCGAGACAGATCTTCAAATCGCGATACCAGCCCGGCCCCAGCCAGTCGTTGTGCGGTCGCGATTCGGCCGTAAAGCATCCGTTGCCGCCCTCGGCGACCTTTTCAAGGTACCCTTCGAGCCGCTCTTGGCTCTCGTCGCCGTGCAACCAGAAAAGCGGGCCGGTCAGCCGGCGGGCTTCTATGGGCAGTTCGCGAAACTGGCGTTCGATGTCGGCCCAGTCGCCATCGTCGCCACCGTATGCGGGCGCGAAATGGGCGAAAACCATCGCAAGAGAAAACAACACGAAAAGGTGAAGCGTAAGTCTCGGTTTCATGTCGGTCACCTGTCCTTTCGTAATGAGAGTTTTCCCCAACGTCGCCCGGGTCGAGAAACCGGCCGTCGACATTCGTGTCGTGTCAACCGGCCCTTCAAAACCCGCATAGAATGGGCGCTTCAAAGCTAGTCCTCAAACAAGCGAAGCCGACTTGTAGGCCGTGCTTCGTTTTTCGTATTCCGTGGGAACAGAGTATCTTTGGGCGGCTTCGGGGGAAGCCGGGATGGTGGTTCGGGTTGTCGGTTCTCACA
>Ga0307379_10007367_pt1 | contig 14974 bp, 22 predicted proteins | sample UN2MG_FD_202237 | JGI IMG/M metagenome (GOLD analysis project Ga0307379, IMG submission 202237) | Soil microbial communities from Risofladan, Vaasa, Finland - UN-2 | ecosystem: Environmental > Terrestrial > Soil > Coastal area > Acid sulfate soil | place: Finland: Risofladan, Vaasa | collected... | reverse complement strand
AAAAAGAAATAAAAAGGACTTCTTCTCTTCTGAATCTAATGGGTTATGGAGTCATTCAATGTTTAATCAATCTATGATAGAAAAAAATCTATTAAATTATAATAATTCTGAGTGATCCTACCATTATAATCTTTAATTCTTTTCTTTTTTCAAGAGAAGAAAAAAAAGAGCAAAAAACCGCATGTATATGAGATGTATATTGGATAAGCGCAGACAGAGGGATTAACCCGACATATATACATATCATATACATGAAAAATTAATTTTTTACCTTTTTTTTAAAAAAAGTAAAAAAATCGTTTCCATTACGCATGAAAGCGACAAAAAGAGCTAACCCACTCGGAGACTCACTTATCCTGAATTATAGAAATTATAAAAATAATTTTTTTAGCAATAAAGAAGGACCTAATTATACTAGCATAAAATATATATATCCGAAAAAGAAAATATAAAATAATATAATTATATTAATTCTTATTTTAAAAATGACAAGTACAAATCAGAGTAAGACTCCAAAAAGGGAAATCAGTAAACGAGTGAATTTAGGGGGATATTATAATAAATATGGGACAAAAGTAGGTCCCTACAAAAAGACGTTTAAGAAATATCCTAATCATTATTTTACAGAACTTATTGATCCGAATACGGGGCAACCAAGGCTGGCTGAGGTCTGGGTAAAGGGTAAACAACGCAGAAGCAGATGGGTTGAGGATAAAAGGAAAGCAAAACTCATCTCATTAGCTATGGCAAAAGAAGCATTTGAAAGACAACCACAAAAAGCGAAATCTAAGGATTTGACATATCGAGCAAAAAAAGTATTCGATCAAGATAATATTACAACGTCTTATATTACGAATCCAGGGCGAAGTGACGTTGAGGATTTAGATACTCCTCCCTCTAAGAAAGTCGAGAAAAAGGAAAGTAAACTCATAAAAGAAAAACCAGAAGTAATAAAACCAAAAACTTCAATCACTGATGCAGACAAAGAAAAGGTTGCTGAGATTAGAAAAGAATATGGCTTCAAATCAATTATCTCTCCAACAACATATAAGCGAGACAAGCCTTTAGGAGACAAACCATATTCGGAGTATTTAAAAGAAACAGAACAATCTCTAAAAGAACAGAAATTATATGTTCAAAATATATGGGATGTGTCTAATTATTTAAATGAAAGCATTCTAACCCCTGAAGAATATAAGAAAGAAGGTAAAAGTATCCCGTATGAGGAATATATTAATAAATATAGACTGAAGGCTTCACAAGAAAAGGAGAAAAAGCAAAAAGAAACAGATGAAAGAGTACGATTACGTCAAGAAAAAGAGGATAAAATAAAATTAGCACTCGAACAAGCCCTTCCCAATATCGAAACCGAAAAGGATTTAAAGAAAAAGGTTTCTGAAATTGCTAAAGAATTTGGAGAACAAGATGTTAGTGTCAGAAATGCATTTGGTGCTGAACAATATTATAAAAAAGAACGTGAATTAAAAGAAGCAGAAGAAAGACTGCTTTTAGATACAGGAGAAACAGGAGAGCGTATAGATGAAACTATAAAAACATGGAATGCAGAATCTTATAAAATGCTTAAACAAGCAATAGGATCAAAAGAGGCTAAGACCATAACGTCTAAAGAATTAATGTCCGGGAATATTATAAATGCCGCAGTAATTACAGGTTCGGATCCAGAATGGGGCTTAAAACGCTCATGGTTAGGTGAAACTGAATGGTCTCGATCAGGGCGTATAAAATCAAAAACCTATTCTGAATCTGAAGCAGAATCTCTCCCTCTTGGGAGCTTAGTAGAAATCAAAGATAGACAAGGAACAAAAATCTGGAAAAAGACAGACTCGGATAAATGGGCTCTTGTTTCAGAGAAACAAGGGTATGACACAAAGATATATGGGATTGTTTCGAAGGCGAGAACTTCAAAGAAATCACAACAAGAACTACAGCTTTTAGTAGAAGAAGGAAAAGATATAGGCACAAGAATAAATGCTTTAAAACAGATTAAAGACGAAAAATTCTTAGAATTAATTGCAACCTCTGATAAAAATTATCGAATGAAATCTATTGCATATAGGCGCTTAAAAGAAATAAATCCTGAATCTCCTAAACTTAAAAATTTGCGTGAATATTACCAAAAATCTAAAGAGCAAGAAAAAGAAGCAATACTTCAGTATAGATCTAATGAATATGCCTATATATATGGAAAAGTTAGAGATAAATCAAAGATGTTAGAAGCACTTCCAAAAATCTCACGAGTAGATATATTAACAGATGCTATGAAAAATAAAGATAATGAGATTGCCTTATTAGCCTATGAGCAAATGAAACAAAACCGTTTAGAAAACCTAAAGGATATTAAAAAAAGAAAAGCATATTCTTTCATTAATGATGAAGTTATAAAGAAAATAGAAACAGACCTTTAAATAAAGCAAAAAGATTACCAATCTTCATATCTAAAATATCTTTCTTTTGGGCTATATTTCATATACTCTGGCATAATCTCCCTTAGTAATGTGGTAATAACAAATACGGATGTATCATATTCAAATGCAATATCATTAATGCTGATACATTGAAATCTCATTGCAAAAATATCTTCTATCTCCTTTTCAGAAAAAGATTCCAAAATATACTCAAGAAATCTCTCTTTTTCTTCATGATCTTCTAATTTATATTTATCATAATCTCCCATATTTCTTTTCAAATTCTTCCTTATTGTTTGTACTGTATAACCCATAATCTCTGCAATTACTTTATTTGATAACCTCTTTTTTTTAAGATCAATTGCTTTCTGAAGATTAAACCGGGGGGCTCTACCAGATTTAAGGGCATGAAAATTATGATAATCACACATATTTGCCTTTAAGTATTTTATAATAATTCTCTCAGAAAGCTTCATAATCTTTCCGATCTCAGAATTTGATTTTCTCATTCTCTTAAATGCAATCATTTTCTCAATATCTTTATATTCTTTACTCATACGAATAAGATTAACAATTCTTGTATATGAACAATTATATTTTTCACATAGCTGAATTTTATTAATCTTTAAAGAATTATGATAAAAAGTATCAAAAGAGATATTATTAACCTTAAACCATTTTAAGAGACGGATCTCTCCTCTCTTTTTGAGTACTTTTTCATCCTTTAACCAATTTCTAATTGATTGAGCAGATACTTTTTTCTCTAAGGAATTCTCTATTTCTTGAAAAGTCATAAATTCTTCAAGATATAATTTCTTTATTTCATCAAGATTAAATTTAGATCTTCTTTCTACTAATGCAATTGCTTTTTTTCTTCCTCTCTCAAGGATTTCATGTAATGCAATTAACATATTCTCTCTTTTTCCTTTATCTCGCCAAGCAACTTTAGTTCGCTCAGAATCATCACGTCTAGGTAAATTCCATTTCCACATCAATCGATATATTTTTTGAGTGTGTATTTTTATCCCTTTTGTTTTCTCTAATAACTTCGATATCTCTGGAACACTTAATTCCTCATTCCAATAAAGATGATACAACCTCTTTTTAGTTATAATTTCCTTTTTCCTCATATCTCTCCAAATATTTTAAATAAGAACTCATGTTTTTTTCACATCCTTTATTTTATTATAAGCTCTTTTCTCTTTAAACAGGGTTCACGCAGAGCCTTAGACCCTGACTACTAAAATGAAAAGAAAAAAATTAATTAAGATTATCTTAGGCCTTCAATTTTAAGGATCTGATCTAAGATTTGTTTTTGTTTTTGAGTTTCGATATAATAATGACCAGACATATTGATTATTACGTCTCTTTCACTCACTAATTCTTCAAATAAGTTTTGTGCTTTCTCTGTTTTTAGTTCAATAATCGTTGTTTCTTGTATTCCTTTCTCTTTATGAATTCTTTTAGCGAATCTAGGGGTACAATCCCAAACATCAATATAGAATTCAAATTCAACGACAGAAATATATTCATAAATTACATCGCTCTCACTAATCTCTCCTCTGATTGGAATCCCTTTAAGTTCTTCTTCTAATGCTTGATCATCATTCCAATATTTTTCCATAAATTCTTGGCGACTAAATATCCGTTTTTTAATCTCTGACATTTTCTTTCACATCCTTTATTTTATTATAAGCTCTTTTCTCTTTAAACAGGGTTCACGCAGAGCCTTAGACCCTGACTACTAAAATAGAAGAAATTATTTATTTAATTCCCTTGATTTTATCTTTGAAGGGAAGGATGAATTCGATAGTATCATCAAGAGAAACTTTCACCTCAGAAGGAACAGGCTTCTGAGGATTAACCTGAGCTATTTCAGCAGATTCAAGATTCAGTATCTTCATTTTACCTTCAGAATACCAAATTTGATTGGTATTCTTTAAGATAATTTTCTTTCCATTTTGAAGGGCATCTCTGATTGTTCCTTCCGTAATCTCTTTTTCATTTGTTTCCATTTTTTTCACATCCTTTTTTTAAGATTTAGTTTTTATATACTGAAACAATTCATCAAGTGTATCAAAGGCGAGAATACACTCCCCTTTACACATATCGCATCCAACTGGCGATACTTCATTTGAAGTATGACCGCAATCATTGTCATACATAAATTGCCTCAACACCTCAATGGCTTTTACCATTTTTTATCATCACTTTTATACTTTTATTTTTTTTACTTGTCCGCCCTTTTCCTAAGATAAGAGCAGAAAATTAAAAAAAAGAAAAAAATTAAATCTTTTTAGGTTTTAATTGTTTGATTTTGTCTTGAATTTTATAATATTCTGTTCTTTCCTTGGATCCTGCAACAAATTTAGGATATTTGATTATGCTTTCCCACATTGGCTCTTTTCCAATGTGTTGACAAAAACATTGAATATCATATTCAATGCATTCTACATGCCCATCCCATTCATCAAAGATTTTATTTTTTACTAACCTAAAATCCTCGCTTTGAGCTGTTTCGTCGAATGTAGAATCTAAAGGGATTCCAGCTTTTATAATATCTCCAAATTTTAGAGGGTAATATTTTTCACTCCAGTAAGTAAAATCGTATTCTTTTTTAAATTCAAAATCTTTACTCATATTCTCTATTGTTTTTGTTTGCAATTTTTTTTTCACCTTTATGCATAATATATGGGATCTTATTTTTACAAGCTGAATCCCAGAGCTTGTTGGTAATAATATCAATAATAGCTCTCATGGCATCCATCTTATTGCTTATCCTATTACTCATCTCATTATAATAAGCAAACAAATAGATAGTATTAATATTATTACCAAGGGGGTTGAAGCGTCCTTCTCCAATCTGCATGAGCATAACATAATTTACGTCTAAATTATACAATGGATTTTTACAACTTTTCTGTTGCCTTAATTTAATAGTTCTATTCCTTAAAACTAAGGAAAATAGAATAAAACAATTTTTACAACTTTTTTGTTGTGCGCTACTTTCATTTTTTTTATTATAATATATATTATAATAAGAGAAACAAATCTTGCTTAAAAAATCTCTATCATCTACTTTCCCAACCCTCCAGAGAGGGGGAATTTTGACTGGGGTTTTTATTGAGGCTAAACCTCGCATTGGCATACTTATAGATGAAGAAACCACCTTTAAAACATCATCTGTCAATGCTCCTTTTTTGTTCGGATTATTATAAAGAAAACGGAGAGAAACTTTACAACAATCTCTCTCTTTTTGTTTGTATTGTCTGAGAGAAAAGAGAAATAAACTTTCAAACAATAACTCTTTTTTCATTCGCATTAGAAACGAGAAAAAAGAATGAAACTCTTCTCTAATGAACCTGTTTTTATTCGCATTATCCCTAAATAAACAAGCTGGAAACTCAGAGATAATGACTCTCTTTTTATTAGCGATATTAACAAGAAAAGAGATTTCAAACTTATCAATATCGGTTATTCTTTTCATTCTCTTATAATCGTTTGGAAAAATAACAAAACCATAATTACAAGAGTCTATGAGCAGAGCTCGACAGGATTTTGCTCTACTTTGCGTTCGTCTGCAAGAGACTATTTGCGTTTCAGCTACTCTCATGAGTCGAGATGGCTCATAAACAGAGTACAGATCATCATTAAAATTAAAAATAGAAAAAAAAGAAAAATTAAACATTTGGGAAGGGAACCTCCACAGCAATTTCCTTTAATAGTTTAATATATCTAGGGGGTAAATTATAAAATAACCTCCCTCCAGAGGATTTATAATTCGCTCTGTCTCCATCTTGATAATAAACCCTCTGAGATAGGAAAACTATTTTATACTGCCCCCATAAGGGGAAAAAGTAGAGTTTATTTTTCTCTTTTATCCAATCCCTCTCTTCTTCTAGTTCAGAGGGAAAAGACCGAAAAGAATTCCCTGTGAAAGTTTTATGATCATGTTGTGAAAACGCAACATTATCATAACTAAAATCTTCTGGAAAGAATTTTCTTTTAAGAAGCGTCTTAAAAAGATCAAGCTTCTTAAAAACTCTTTTTTCTTCTCTTTTTTTTATCCGCACAAAAGCATTATGTTGTGCTTTCGTGTGGATATTTTGGCAAATTTGACACATTTTATTATCACTTTTTTTTAAAATCTTTTTTCTTAATATAAAGATAAATATTCTTATATTTAAACTTTACCCAATCGGTAAAAACATTTAAATACTCAATTTACTATATTAATATTAAGAAAAAAAAATTATAAAAATGAAAAAAATGGTAAAACAACAATATACAGTCCAAAATAACCACCAAAATAACCACATAACTTTTAATGAGTTTAAATCAAAAATAAACTCTCAAGGCTATTATGTCTCTGATGAGTTTATTTTGTATAACTCATTTTTAGCGATAAAAGATATGGGATCTTTAGTATCACAAAAGATCTCATGCCTTTTAATTGATGGGCCTCCAGGAGCAGGAAAAACCTTTCTTGCTCAAACTATTTCAAAAATACTCTCCGCAGAATTGATAAAATATCAATTTACTGCGGGGACTGGTGTTGAAGACCTTTTGTACGATTTAAATATTTTAAAAATCGTACAAGGGATGGGAGGGCACCAAATAGACACTATTTATCTAGATGGTGTCCTTCCTCAAGCAATAAAATCATCTAATAATAATACCATTATTTTATTATTAGATGAGATGGATAAGGCATCTCCAAAAGTAGATGCATTTTTGCTTGACTTTTTGCAAAATGGGGAACTTTATAATCCCCATTTAGGCGAATTGAGGGCTAATGAGGAGAATCTTCTCATTATTATTACAAAAAATAATGAGAGACTTTTATCAGAACCTCTTATGAGAAGGATGAGAAGATTATATCTTGATTTTCCCTCAAAATCTATTGAGGAGAAAATCATTATAGAATCGATTCCTGATTTGCCTGTTATTGCTGCTAAATTATTAGTTGCTTTAGCAAATAAAATCAGGAATCTCAGAGGTACTCGAAATGAACCATTAAAGGTTCCGAGCACTCCTGAATTAATTAGATGTGCAAAAGACATCGTTTTCTCAATGTCTCAAGAGATTTCAAAAGAAATGTTGGGGATCTTAATTAAACAATGGCTTATAAGTTATATCGAGGACAACCATGTCCTTGAAGAGACTGTCGCACATCTCGGAGGCCAATTTCAATCATATTTTCAGAAATAATTTTCTTTTATTTTTCTATTTTAATTTATTTCAAATTGAGAAGAAAAGAAATGAAAGAAAATAGCAATAAAAATAAAATTTCCAATCTTGGTAAAGTCGTCCAAAATTGGAAGGAAGGAATGAAGCTCGAAGATGAGCAATTAGTTCATTTTTGTTTAGAACATAAAATGGATCCATCTTCGAGTTTCAATCAAAGTGAGATTCAATCACTTATATCAAAGGCTCTTTCCTCTTATTGCTATAGTAATAATAAGAAAGAGCAAAAAGAAAGAAAAGAGACTCAAGAGATTGATGAAATGCCTCCTGAAGAGCAAGAGGAACAAGAAGAAGCTCATGGAGGCAGAGAAGACGAGCATCAAGATATTAAAGAGTCTCAAGATCAAGATAATCAATCAAATCAACAGCAAAATAACTCTCAATCACAACAACAATCACAACAACAATCTTCTCAAAATCAAGGCAATAATTCTCAAAGTGAATCAGAATCAAATACGTCTCAGTCCCAACAACAATCTCAGCAAAAAACCAAGTCTAAAGACTCTTCATCTAAAGACTCTTCAGATAATAATAGATCAAATAGTAATAATAAAAAACAACAAGTTGCTCAAATTATTAAAAATAATAAAAAAGCAAACAAAAAATTTGAGCAATTTATGAATGAATATGGTTCTACAGAAAAATCAGAGATCACACTTGCGCAAAATACCTCTCGCAAGGTTGGATATGGAGGGGGTGGGGCAAGAATGGATGATGCAAATGACACAGACTTTAATACGTTCAAAAGCATTCAAGACTTTCTCATTAAACTAGCTTCTGATGATGCCCCAATGGGAAGGCTTGAAGGGAAGGCGAAATGGGATGGGAATAAAATTGTAAAATCCCGTTTCAATGGAGATTTCAATAATGCAAAATTCGATAGACCAAAAGAAAGAAATATTTGGTTTATCGTAGATGATTCAGGGAGCGTTTCAAGATTTGCAGAATTCATAATGTCAATGATACAAGGTGCTGCGAATGTTGTTAATGTAGTTCACGGTTCCGAAGCAAAACCATGCAACTGGGTTAAGTTACCAAAAGTGAATAAGCCTAAAATCTTACGATTAAGCGATCTTGATACCTATAAAGTATGGCATCAAGAATTCAAATATTCTTTTATAGAATGTTTAGAAAACTTCATAAAAGAATGCGAAATTAAGATCGGAGATGTCTTAGTTTTCTGGGGCGATCTTATGGATGCCTTAGAAAGTAATACAGATACTCCTGAAGTTTTCAGAAAATTATTGAGAAGCTATAAATGTTATTGGCTTCTTAGTCATAATGGTAATTCCCCCTATTATGGGAATCACACAAGAGTTATTGAAATGAGTAAAGCGTTCAAAATGCTTTATGAAATCAATGACTCCATTTCATTAAGAAAAGCAATACAAAAAATAAAATAAATTTGCAAGACCTTTATATTTTCAGGGTTCTTAGGCTTGCGTAACCCTGTTTAAATAGAAAAGAGCTCAAACAAAAAATAAAAAGAGAGGTAAATAAAAAAATAATGTATAATTTAAAATATTTGGAGAAAATAAATAATATACAGGATGTTTTCGAAATTGTATTAAAGAATTTCACAAATAAATATTCTGATTCAGTACAGAGGAAGATGGCACTCTCCATTCTTGAATTCTTTAATGGAGGTTTAGTTAAAGATGAAAACGACATAGAAAAAACAGAGAGTGGTTTCAGTGTATCTAAAAAGAAATACCCCAAACTTAATCCAAATAAGAGGTGAACTTTATTACGTTAAAAAAATATGATGGTAAGCAATACTTTTGTTTACATTGTCTTTCTCATGGCGTTTTAACTAAGCTTTCTTTTCATGAGGGGTTAGATCATAAAGAAGAGTGTCCAAAATGCCTCTGGGTCAATGATCTCTTTGATGATGCTGAGGACGTTCCTGTGATTATAAGGGTTATCGTTGATGAAAATTACACAACCCAAAATTGTTATCCTTCAATCTCTTTGTCTGAAATAGAATATTTACCCCCCTTAACAAAAGAAGCTTTCTTACAATTATTAAAAAATGAGATCGTGATCCCTGGAGATGTTTTAGAATTTATCATTGATCTCTATGATCGTTCTCTTGAGAAAACTTCTTTCGAAGAACTCAAAAAAGGGGGTTATCTCAATAATCCTGATATTGAAAAGAAACTTAGAGAAATAGGGTACAATGACGATCAAACAGAATATGATATTGAGGGGTTAATACTTGAACTCGCAAAAGCATTAGACCGTCATCGAAACAAGAAAGCAATTCTTACACAGAACCAAAGAATGTTATTACATAAATTATGTAATAAAAACACTCGAAAACTTCAAGATAAAATAAAAATGTATAAAGCTCAGATCAACGCCTCTGTGTATCTTAGCTCATCAGGCTTTTGTAAAAAAGATCTCGAGCCTACAGACTAAAGAAAAAATTTTATAAATAAATCCTTTTTTTTCCAATACTTTTATTAATAATATTATTTAAATAGTTTCATATCATATATCTATTTAGAGCAAATTGAAAAATGTTGCTTATTAAGTTAGAGCGCCTCACTTCGAGGTTCAAGCTCTTTAACCTATTATAATGAAGAGCAGATTGAAATTTATAGATAGTAAAGGTAACTCCCCCTTTTAAGAATAGGGATCTTCTTCTTTTAATCTCTTTTCCTTTTTAAATAGGCGCTAAATTTTTATAAGAACTTAATTTTATCGAGATAATAGGAGAAATCGAGGCCCTTATAGGGATCAATAAGTCCTGTCCCTTCCTTTTCTAACCCTTTTCTCAATTTTAAATGCGAATATCTAGTATGGTATAGGACCCGTAACATAAACACAGGCAAAATCCCCCATGAATAACATTTTAAATAAAAGAATTCCTTTTCATAGCCTAATAATCTGCATGTAACAACATGATCTAAATTAAGTGCTGCTCTTATCTCTTCTTCATCAAAACTTTTTATAATCAATCCCATTTTCTCATCTAGCTTTTCTTTCTTTTCTTTTGTATCAGCTTCGAATCGATTATACACATAGTGTCTTAATTGTTGCTGATCCGCCTCGATAATAACATTCCTTACAGCATGCCATATCTTTCTAAAATACTTTTCTTCTCCTAATAAAAACGCTCTCACATTAAGCGCCATTTCAGGTGCTTTATTAAAACTATTTTTATTTCGCACCCGGCATGAAACAGTCACACTATTACTATGCCAAAAAAGTCTCTTTCTTTTATTGATAAAATAATATTCTGACTTTTCCTTATCAACTATATTATTAATATCCTGAACAATTTTTTGACTCATTTTTTAATCTCCAAAATTATGTAAACAATTTAAGTAAATAATAAACTTATGAATATTTATATCTTTCTTATTAATCTATTATTTAATTTATGTTTTCAGAATCTCCAGCGCAAAAAACAGTGAGAATCCCTGTTTTAAATAAAAAGAAAAAAAGAAAACTAATCAAAAAATAAAGCGATTTCTGTATCTTTAGGAAGCTCTTTTAAATACCGAAGTTATGTAGATAGCATTGATGGTTATAGCTTCGACTAATCGAAACATTTAAATACTGTATTCAATTTAATACTATTAGAGTAAAAAAAAGAATTAAAAAAAAGAATTAAAAAAAAAACCTAAAAAAAGTGATAAAAAAAATGTGCGATAAAAAAGAATGTGAAGCGTGTGGTGATAATGTCTATGATTGCCTTTATAATGTTGTTTTTACTGATGGTCAGAAAACAGAAGCATGTAATATTTGTTTGATTGAATTCTTTAAGGAAATTCCAGCAGAGATCTCTAAAGTGGAGGCGATCTAAAGAATGGCAATTATAAACCATAGAATTGTTTTAACTGAAAATGATTGGATTGAATATAAAGATATCCACCGAATACAAACTCCAGAAGAGCATTTGGAGATGTATTGTGAATGTTGTAAAGAAAGGGATGGTGAATATGAAGTTACCCTCCATATATTCTATATAGAAAGAGAGGATACACTTGTATTATGTAAAGAATGTGTAAAACTCTTATCTTCTTCGATTATAAATGATGAAGATTTTAATTCTTTAGAAATACAGAGATTATAGGTGATGAAAAGATGGTTGATATAAAGAAAATTATGGATAAGATTGAATGGATGATTTTATCCGTAGAAAAACATTGTCAAGAAATCAAGAATAATGGTGAAGAACCTAATTTTGATTTAGTGCATCAAATAGCAAAATTTCAATGTTTGAAGGATTGGATTGAAAGGTTGGAGGCGTGAATAAAATGGTCGTTGTAAAAGTCTTGTCAATATATAAATCAGACGCAATAAATAAAAAGGTCATTCTTTCTCTTAAGAAACTCATCCTCTTTAATGGAGAGAGAAGGGGTGACAGAGCAGTCTTAACAACATATTATCTTACTGATATTATTGCAAATGGGAAAGCTCCTTATAATCATCATGGAGAATCAGTTTGCTTTTCCAATCAACAAATCAATATAGTTTTTGAATTCCTTCAGGAGAGGTTATGAAAGAAATGCTCTGGAAAAGAGATTCATAAGGGAAATAACGAAGAAATAAATTATGGAGACAAAACACTCATACCACATAAATTAAACACAAGACCCCGAATTATAGAATATATATGGTGTTTATGTTGCAATCATATGTTCTTTGCGGATCACTCTGAAGCCTATGTCTGCCCAAAATGCCATAAAGAAATAAGTTTTGAAAAAGAAAACATGCGATATATTGTAGATAAATAGGAGTTGATATAGAAATGCCCTTAAATAAGACAAAAGATAGATTTTTTTTAAAAAGTTTTCATTTCAGGCACGCATCTTTTTATCGCTTAGCAAATGATTTTGATAATTATTTTGTAGAAAATGCAGGAGAATATGATTCTACTGTAAAAGACATCAAAAATGTTAAAAAGAAATCATTAGAATACATAAAATTAATCGAGATGGCACTACTTCGATTAAAAGAGAAATGGAGTAAAATAAATTAAAATAAAAAATAAAAAATAAAAAATGATGTGAAAAAAATGTCAGACGAATTAGTAAAAATATTGTTGTTTATGTCCCGGCATGCTCCAAATGATGGGCAAATTGAACTTGCCCGAAAAATAGGGTATGAGGGCATTAAACAAATAGATTTAGTTTTTTCAAAAGATCCCGTTAAGGATCTTAAGGAAAAGGGGATTAAAAACAAAACCATAAGTATTGTAGCACCAAGCTACATTACTAATATTCTCCTGAATGCAGGTTATACCCTCATTGAGTTTGTAAACTCCCCTGTAAAACGGGGGAAAATGGTTTTTTGTTGTGAAGGAGCATATATCTATTCTTTAAAATGTGTTACAAAAGATTATCAGGGGAATCAATGGGACGCATTTATTGAGCAAAGATATGTCCAATGTCCTATCTCAATTGAGGAACAAGTGGAGAGTTCGCTTGTTCCAACCGAATCAAGGGAGGTGTCTGAATAGATGTCTTCTATTCTTTATTTTTATAAAGGTAATAAGGGAGACCTTATTACCAAGATCTTTAGAAAAGTCTGTTTTCTAGATAAAAATAATTCTCTCTCGAATAAAGTTCAAGAGGGGGATTATTGGGAGTGTGTAATTAAAAAAGAATTCGAGAAATTTAATATTATCACTCCTATTAAAAAAATTAATTATAATGACCAATGGGAGTTTTCTACAATTTCAGATAATTTAGAAATAACTCTCGAGAATTCTTTAGACTCTAAAAGAATTCATTTTACTCAATATAATATACCTAAAGACGTGAGTAAAAGAATTCTTTCTCAAATTAATATTAAAATAAAAGAAAGACGAGAAGAATTAGAAAAAAGAAAGATAAAATCCTTCTTTGATAAAATCTCTGAATCTAATAAAAAGATTCAGAAATATCGGATTGATAAATTAGCTTTTAAGAAATTAAAAGGTATGAAGGCTAGTTTTCCAGAGATCATAGATGCAAGTCCTTCTCATGATCATATACAATATGAAAAGAAGGATTTGTATTTGACAGAAGAATCTGCTTTTGAATTTGATAATAATTTATTGAAAAAAGAGAAAGGAGATTCATGTATAGATTTTAGGATTGCCGAAACATTAGTTTTTGTTAATCCTCTTATTGAAATGATAAGAAAGTATGATTATCGTATCAATCCTCCAGAACACATTATAGAGAAATATCAGGCATACAAACCACAAACAATTATTATTAGTTTTGATAATTTTTCATTAAAAATAATATTTAAACCAATTCTTATCAATATTATTATTTCTGATGAGGACTGGGGATTACATAAAGCCAATCCCACACAATATTCTTATAGAATAACATGGGACCTTGCTGAGTTTCATTTAGAACATACTCTTGAATATAATTCTTACATACTTATGAGAATTAATGAATATTATGAGTATGTTAAGAAAAAGCTCAAGAATGAGTTTATTGAGCGAGATTATGTTCATATAGTTTCTAATGAAAAGGGGGTCGAGTAAAAAATGAAGGGAATTTGTTGTAAATGTCAAAAACCATATGAACATAAATTTGTTTCCAATTATTGTAAAGAATGTATGCCAGGGGATTGGGAGAAAATTCCTGAGGATAAATATATAACGTTTTATGGGTTATATTATAAAGATTTTCCAGAAGAATTATATAATAAAATCCCCTCAAAAAATAAACTTCTTTCAGACAGATTTTTTGATGTTTCTCTTGATAAAATAGTATACAAGGATTTAATTGATGAAATAAGGGAATATTTAAGAAAAAAGGAGGTCGAGTAGGGATAATGCCTGAAAAAGAAATAAAAATGATCTACAAATGTATAAAATGTAAAGATGAAATAGTTAGACCTATTAAAGAAAATGAGTTAATTCTCTCAGGCAAGACAAGATGTATGAAATGTGGAGAATGGATTATATATTTTAAAATAAAGGTGATTTAAAAAATGCCCTTAAATAAAACAAAATTAATGAAAATGATTGAAAAGCGAAAAAAGCTTATAATCAATAATCGACAGAGACTTTCCTTAACTAAAGAAACATTTATGGAGCAAAATAAAGAGTTCTTACAAAATAAAACAGAAGATTATCTCAATAAATCTTATGAAGTATTTTTATGTAGTATAGATACTGGGATATATAATAAAGAAACTGAGATAGCCTTATTAACAGAGATACTCAATAAATATTATCAACCGAAGCAGCGCAAACCACGCAAACCAAGTAAATTTGAACAAGCGAAAGAAAGGTTACAACAATTAGAAAAACAATATAATGAAGGTTCCATAATAATTAA